>Ga0222679_1000073_pt1 | contig 41413 bp, 38 predicted proteins | sample AntAcemetagen939_FD_179843 | JGI IMG/M metagenome (GOLD analysis project Ga0222679, IMG submission 179843) | Saline water microbial communities from Ace Lake, Antarctica - #939 | ecosystem: Environmental > Aquatic > Non-marine Saline and Alkaline > Saline | place: Antarctica: Ace Lake...
CAGTGGAGTAAGTACTCAATCACATCAATCCCTATGGGCCAAGAGGTTGGTGTTACGCCTTTACAGCTTATAATGAGCTTATCTGCTATTGCTAATGGAGGCCAACTTGTAAAACCGCGTATTGTTAACAGCGTTATAGATTCTAAGGGAGAGATTATAAAAAAATATGAGCCCTCAATAGTGCGGCGCGTTACCTCTGAAGAGACCTCGAGGCAGATGAGGGAGATCATGAAGGGAGTAATAGAGCATGGTACAGGCACAAGGGCCAAGCTTAATAAATTTGACGCCGGGGGCAAGACAGGCACAGCACAGAAGGTTGAGCCTTCAGGCAGGTATTCTCATAGGGATTATATAGCGTCCTTTGCCGGGTTTGCGCCGGCAGAGAAACCTATTATAGCGGTTTGTGTAATGGTGGACACTCCACGCAATGGGTATTACGGTGGTACGGTATCAGGCCCTGTATTTAAAGAAATATGCGACGCTACATTGAGATATCTTGATATTGAACAGGAGACGCATGATGAAGCTTAATAACTTGCTTAAAGGTGTAAGCCCTATTATGGTAAAGGGGGAGAGATATATTGATATAGAGAATATATCTTATAACTCCAAGCAGTTAAAATCTCCCGGACTCTTCTTCGCTATAACCGGGAAAGAATGCGATGGTTATGAGTTTATAGATGAAGCGATAGAACGCGGCGCGGTTGTTATAGTTTCTGAAAAAGAGTTTATAACATATAAGAATGTTACAAAGGTGATTGTCCGGGATATACGAAAAGCGTGCGCATTGATGGCGGCTAATTTTTACTCCCACCCATCGCAACGAGTAGAGACCACAGGTATTACAGGAACGAATGGAAAGACGACTATACTCTATTTGATCGCCGCTATTATGCGATATTCAGGTCGCGATTGCGGCATGATAGGGACAATTAATTATCAAATAGGAGATAGGCTCATACCCGCGATTAATACAACGCCTTCACCTATTATGCTTCAGGTATTCCTGCGTGAAATGGAGACAGCAGGTATCACAAACTGTATTATGGAAGTTTCAAGTCACGCGCTTGATCAGTGCCGTGTCGATGCTATTGAATTTAATAAGGCTATATTTACAAACCTGACAAGTGAACACCTCGATTACCACAAGAGCATGGAAGAATATGCTGCTGCTAAATCCAAGCTATTTAGTATGTTAAAGGATGATGCGGTAGCAATCATAAACTGCGATGATAATTATGGCAAGACGCTTATTGGAATAAATAAAAATAAGTTGTTTACATATGGTATTAAAAATACATCAGACATAAGTGCATTTGATATAAATATGTCGCTAAATGGCACGTCTTTTAAGGTGAAAACTCCTAGCCAGGTCCTGGAGATTGAAACGATGCTCATTGGTGAATACAATATATACAATATACTTGCCGCTATTTCTTTTGCTTATTCCGCGGGATTGGAACCATCTAATATTAAGGACGCGATAAGAGACTTCAGGGGGGCTCCGGGCAGGCTTCAGAGAGTTGAGTCAATAAAAGGTGAGTTTTCAGTCTTTGTGGATTATGCGCATACTGACGACGCGCTATTTAATGTATTGAATGCTCTTAAGGGGGTCGCTGAAAATAAGATAATTGTAGTTTTCGGTTGTGGCGGCAACAGGGACAGGATGAAGCGTCCAAGAATGGCGAAGGTCGCCGCTAACTTAGCGGATAACGTTATCATAACAAGCGACAACCCCCGTGGTGAGAGCCCTGAGGAGATTATTAATGAGATAGTTTCAGGCTTGCCGGAGGGTTTTAAGAATTATAGTATCTGTATTGATCGCAAGAAAGCTATTGAGTATGCTGTTTCTGTCGCGGAAAAAGGCGATATTGTGTTGATAGCCGGTAAAGGACACGAGGGCTATCAGATATTCAATAATACAAAAATTGCCTTTGATGATAAAAGAATCGCGGAAGAAGCGATGCAAGAAAATGAGGTTACGGAGAAGGTATAAGTGTTTAATATAAGCGATATAATAAGAATAACCGCTGCAGAAGCTTCATGCTGTGATCTTGATATTCGGATAGATTCGATATCTACGGATTCACGCTGCATAAAAAGAAATGAGATTTTCCTGGCTTTAAAAGGTGAAAATTATGACGGGGCGCAGTTCATAGGCGAAGCTATAAGAAAAGGCGCCTGCGCGATAATAGCGCAAAAAGGCGATATTGTTTCAGAGCAGATTCCCTTGATAAGGGTAGACGATACATTAAGGGCATTCTCCGATATCGCGAAAGCGCATAGAGAGAAATTCCGCATTCCTGTTATAGGTATTGTAGGCTCAAACGGCAAGACAACAACAAAGGATATGCTCAGCTATATACTCGGGAGAGAGCTGAATGTCCTAAAAACTCAAGATAATCTTAATAATAAGGTTGGTGTAGCAAAAACTCTCTTAAGATTAAAGAATGAAAAAATAGCTGTAGTAGAAGTAGGAACAAGTTTTTTGGGTGAGATTGAATATAATAGTAAGATTCTTTTGCCTACCGTTGTAATAACTACGAATATAGGTCTTGCCCACCTTAAAGGGCTTAGCACTAAAGAGGGTGTACTTAAAGAGAAGATTGCCATGGTAAAGTCTCTTGGCGAAAACGGCGTTTGGATACGCAACTGCGATGATGAGATGCTTTTAAAGGAAAACCATGATGGCATAAAGATTATAAGTTTTGGTATCAAAAATAATGATGCGGATTTTAAAGCAGAAAGTGTAAGGCAGACCGCACAGGGCATGGAATTTTTTCTTAATGGAAAATTAATCAGATTGCCACTTTTGGGAAGGCATAATGTCTATAATGCCTTGGCAGCGATTGCGACAGCGTCACTTTTCATGGATATTTCTAAGTCGGAAGATATTTTTGCTGGTTTTAGGAACGCGCCCATGAGAATGGAAGTCATAAATTGTGGCGATTGTATTATAATAAACGATGCTTATAATGCTAATCCGATCTCATTCGAATGCGCGGTTATTTCGCTTAAGGAATGTAAAACTAAAGGCAAGAGGATCTTATGCTGTGGCGATATGCTAGAGCTTGGCGATAATTCGGAGACATTTCATTACAATTGTGGACGCTTCCTTGCCCAGGCAAAGGCAGCGGATTTTCTTATCGCATTTGGTGATAAGGCACTCTTTATCGCCAAAGGTGCCGCAGATAACGGTATGGATGAAGGTCGCATAAAGGTATTTACAAATAAGTCGCATATCGCGTGCTTTTTAAGAGAGATTATTAATAAGGGTGACATAGTACTGGTTAAAGGGTCCAGGTCTATGAAGATGGAGGAGATAGTAGATTGCTTTACCACCTGTTCTATTCATTAAAAGATATATTTTCCGGATTTAATGTATTCCGTTATATAACATTCAGAGCGGTAGGGGCTATTATTACCGCGTTTCTGGTAAGTATTATATTCGGACCATACATTATAAAATTGCTTAAGAAACTTAATATAGGCGAGCGGATACGCTCCAGAGAAGAGGTCCCGGGTATATATCCTATGCATAAGGATAAAGAAGGTACCCCGACAATGGGTGGCCTTATTATGCTGGTATCCATATTGCTTGCCACTGTACTGTGGGCACGTTTGGATAATCATTATATACTATTAACAATATTTGCTACGCTATGGCTTGGCGCGGTTGGTTTTATTGATGATTATATAAAGCTTACTGCTAAGAAAGGCAACGGTCTTAGCAAGAAGACTAAATTTCTCGGACAGATTGCACTCGGACTTATAGTGGGAATAGTACTCTTTGCTGACTCTAATGTTGGAAGTAGCATATATTTTCCATTTTTTAAGAATTTGACATGTAATGTCGGGATACTTTACATATTCTTTGTTATGTTTGTGATAGTAGGAACATCTAACGCGGTAAATTTGACAGATGGGCTTGATGGGCTGGCTATAGGATGTATGGTAATGGTTGCCCTGGCGTATACAATAATAAGTTATGTTGTGGGAAATAGCCAACTCTCCAGTTACTTGTTTATAAATTATATCCCAGGTACTGGTGAACTTGCTATATATTGCGCCGCTATTATCGGAGCAGGCCTGGGTTTTCTTTGGTTTAATTCATACCCTGCTACTGTGTTTATGGGTGATGTAGGATCACTTGCTTTGGGCGGTGGTATAGGTGTTGTTGCCTGCTGCATAAAGAAGGAGATGCTCCTTCTTATAGTAGGTGGAATATTTGTATTTGAAGCGATATCTGTGATATTGCAGGTTGTAATTTTTAAAATAAGGCGTCAGAGGATATTTTTGTGCGCGCCATTTCATCATCATTTAGAGATGAAGGGGTGGCCCGAGTCTAAGATAGTTGTACGTTTTTGGATAGTTGCTGCCATATTGGCGCTCTTTACGCTTATGACCCTGAAGCTTAGGTAAGATGAAAACATTAAAACTAAGTGTTGACCCTGTTTCCGCGCCAAAGAAGACAGTGGGTTGTGTTATACCCACCGTCCCCTTTGGCGCGGAAACAGGGTCGAGACACTAAACAAGTATATAGCATATGATATTAAAAGGCAAGAAAGTGATAGTAGTTGGCTTAGGGATCAGCGGCGTAGAAGTTTCTTTGCTTCTTAAAGAGAAAGGCGCCCAGGTCTATTGCACAGACTCAAATACCAGTCAGGAGCTTTTGCAGATTGCCAAAAGGCTTAAAGCGAAAGATATCAGGGTAGAGCTCGGGGGTCATGCCCAGGATCTTGTAGAAGGCTCCGATATTCTTGTTGTGAGTCCAGGCGTTAAAGACGATTCTGCTATTATAAATATCGCGAAAAAAAAATCTATACCTGTAATAAGTGAGATTGAGGTAGCATCATGGCTATGCAGGGGGCCTATTATAGCGGTTACAGGTACTAATGGAAAAAGTACTGTAGTTACGCTTATAGGTTTTATGCTTAAGAACGCGGGCAAGAATCCGATTGTTTGCGGCAATATCGGCAAGGCCTTTTCAGGGGAAGTGTCTGATATGGTCCAGGACCAACCGGTAGTTTTAGAGGTGAGCTCTTTTCAGCTTAAAAGAATAGATAGGTTCAAGCCGAAGATCGCCCTTATAACAAATATTACGCAGAACCATTTTGATTGGCATGGAGATTTTATCGATTATTTCGGGTCAAAGAAGAATATCTATAAAAACCAGGACCTTGATGATTTTTGCGTCTTAAATTATGATGACAAGAAAATAAAAGAACTTGATTGTGAACTTAATTCCAAGGTCTATTATTATAGTGCAAAGAGAAAAGTTAGAGGCGCTTATCTTAAAGAGGGCAGGCTTGTGCTCAACATAGATTCAAAGGAGATAGAGATATGCTCTGTAAATGATATACAGCTGGTTGGAAAGCATAATATATCAAATGCACTTGCCGCCAGTCTATGTTCGTATCTTAGCGGGGCGGTACCTGAAGATATCAGAAGCGCGCTTATCCGGTTTAAGGGGCTTGACCATCGTTTCCAGCAGGTATCTGTTATAGATGAGGTAAGGTATATAGACGATTCTAAGGCAACAACTGTTGATGCTTGTATGGCGGCTTTAGCTTCATGTGATGAAAATGTTATACTTATTGCAGGAGGAAAAGACAAGGGTAGCGATTTTAAGGTTCTAAAAGAATTAGTTCGGAATAAGGTAAAATTCATCGTACTTATAGGCGAGGCTGCGAATAAGATAAGGGGTGACCTCGCGGGTATTGTGAGCACACTTGAAGCGCCTTCTATGCATGAAGCAGTTGTTATGTGCAGAGATAATGCTATGGCTGGCGATACGGTCTTACTTTCCCCTATGTGCGCGAGTTTCGATATGTTTTCAAGCTATAAAGACCGTGGCAAGGCATTCCAACAGGAAGTTGGTAAGTTGCGCACGATGCACGACCCCGTAAAGCCCCTTCGGAGCAACGGGGCAGACGCACGACCCCGTAAAGCTCCTTCGGAGCAACGGGGCAGACGCACGACGAGACAATGAGACAAATACGTATAAACCTTTTTTTAGTTACAGCGATTTTGCTTTCTATAGGAACTGTGATGATATACTCTTCAAGCTCCGCTTTTGCTTATGAGTCTTATGGAAGCAGTGCCTATTTTTTAAAAAGGCACATTATCTTTATGTTTTTAGGAATGATAGGCGCGGTAGCTCTTATGAGTTTTGATTATGGTAAACTTAAGAATTTTACAAAGCCGTTTCTGATCTTTTCCATATTGCTTTTAATAGCGGTATTTATACCGGGTCTAGGTCATAGTGCGGGTGGGGCGAGGCGGTGGATAAACTTGGGTCCAATAAGTTTTCAACCTTCAGAAATAGTAAAGTTGGCACTTGTTTTTTATGCCGCTGATGTACTTGCCAGAAAGCAATCAGAAATTAAGGATTTTTTTTACGGTTTTTTGCCTCTTATGATAGCGTTGGGTGTCTGTATTCTGCTGATATTGCTGGAGCCTGATCTTGGAACTGCTGTAGCTTTAGCCTTTCTGATAATTATCATGGCATTTATCGCGGGAGTCGATGTTAAGCAGTTAGGTATTATGATCGTGCCTGGTTTACTTGCTGTGGCAGGACTTATAGCAATGAAGCCCTATCGCATAAAGCGAGTAATGGCTTTTTGGAACCCATGGAACGATCCAAGAGGGTCGGGCTTTCAAATAATACAGTCAATGGTAGCCATGGGGACAGGCGGGCTATTTGGTGTAGGGCTTGCGCATTCCAAACAGAAATTATTTTACCTGCCTGAGGCACATACAGATTTTATTTTTTCTATAATTGGTGAGGAGCTTGGACTCGTTGGCACATTAGGTATTGTTGTACTTTTCGCGATATTTATATGGTTAGGTTTTAGGATAGCATATTCCGCAAGAGATCTGTTTGGTCAGTTCTTAGCTTTCGGTCTGGTTACAATGCTGGCTTTGCAGGTTATAATAAATATTGCGGCAGTTACAGGTTCAATACCTACAAAAGGAATGCCTTTACCGTTTATTAGCTACGGAGGTACTTCACTTGTATACAGCCTGGCAAGTGTAGGGCTGTTGCTGAACATAGCAAAGCATAGGAGGTAATTCGGTTTGCGGTTTTTGGTTTACGGTTATCGCCGAACACCGAACACCGAACACCGAACACCGAAAATATGAGAATACTTATAGCTTGTGGTGGCACAGGAGGACATATATTCCCCGCTATTGGGCTTGCCCAAGAGCTCAAAAGAAGAGGTCATAAGGATTCAGTTTTTGTCATAGATGATAGTATGACAAGCAGAGCCCTGATAAAAGAGGCGGGTTTTGATTTTATGGTTATTGATGTCCCCAAGATGCCTTATGGCTTTTCAGGGATGTGGCCTCTTTTTATTATTAAACTGATTAATTCACGATTAAACGCGGAACCTATTGTGGCACAGATAAACCCTGATATAGCCATTGGTTTCGGAGCGTACATATCAGGCCCGGTAATACAAGCAGCAGCTGCAATGGGCATAAAAACACTGATACATGAGCAGAATGCCCTATTAGGCCGTGCGAATAGCATTCTGTTTAATGTTGTTGATAAGACATGCCTGAGCTTTAAGAGCCCACGAATAAAGAACCAAACAAAGTGTGTTTTGACCGGTAACCCTATACGGCAGGACCTATTGGATGGGTTTAAGATGGTTACGAATGATGAAGCGCTTAAGGCGTTCAGATTTTCCAAAGATAGAAAGACGCTTCTTGTTCTTGGAGGCAGTGGAGGCGCTTCTCTGATTAACAAGGCAATGATGGATATGATTAAAATTCTTGACCCCGAGCAAAGAAACCGTATTCAAGTAATCCATATAGCAGGGTATAAAGATCACGCAATGGTGGAACAGGCATATAGAGTAAACAAGATAATACATTGGGTAAGAGGTTTTTATGATAAGATGTCGATTGCTTATAAAGCTTCTGATATTGTTGTATCTCGTGCGGGTGCCGCTACGATCTCAGAAATAGCGTTCTTTGGCATACCTGCTTTATTTATACCATATCCATGGGCAGGTAGTCATCAGAAAGATAATGCCGCCCTTATAGCAAGAGAAGGCGCGGCAGTAATGTTAAAGGAGTCCAGATTGTCACCAAAAAAACTTAAAGAGACGATATTCTCTATTATCAACGATGAGAATGGAATGCGAAGAATGGCTACAAATATGCGGGTTTTTTCAAGGCCCGATGCTGCTAAAACTCTGGCAGATACAGTGATGGAGCTTTTGGATGCTGAGTAGTGCAAAGAGAATACATTTTATAGGTATTGGTGGTATAGGTATGAGCGGCATAGCATGGCTATGCCTTAAAAAAGGGCATAAGATAAGCGGGTCTGATATAAAATCCAGTAACATAATTGATAAGCTAAAGAGCGAGGGGGCTAAGATAGAGATAGGGCATAGATGGGAGAATATTAATGATATTGACATTGTAGTCTATTCGTCAGCTGTCTTAAGCCATAATCCGGAACTCTCAGAAGCGCATAAGAAAAATATCCCAGTATTTAAGAGGGGGGAATTTTTAACCTATCTTGCAGAGGGTAAAAAATGTATCGCAGTTACAGGAGCGCATGGAAAGACAACCACGTCTTCCATGGTATCGACAATGCTAAAAGAGGTAAATCTTACGCCAAGTGGCATAGTGGGCGCATTAGTACCGTATCTTAATGGGAACGCCTTTATCGGTGATGGTGAACATTTTGTTGTAGAAGCGGATGAGTCTGACGGTTCTTTTTTGCACCTTAACCCCGATTATGGCATAATTACGAATATAGATCTCGAGCATCTTGATTATTATGATAATATAGAGCAGATAAGAAATGCCTATTTGAAATTTATTAATAAGACTAAGCATGGGGGCGCTGTTATATGCTGGGGGGAAGACCCGCATATAAAAAAGATCACAAGAAATTCTGAGGTAAGAATATTAAGATATGGAAAATCAAGAAAGAATAATCTTAGTTATAATATAATAAATATGGAAGGCATGGAATCTGAGTTTAGCTGTGCTTACGAAGGCAATGATATAGGCTCATTTAGGCTGCGTGTACCGGGTGAACATAATATTTTAAACAGTATGGCCGCGATCCTTACAGGTTTAGAGATCGGCTTAGCACCGGACGCGATAAGGTCAGCCATATACCAGTATAAAGGTGCGGAGCGCCGTTTTCAAACAAAGGCACACATAAACGATATAATGATAATAGATGATTATGCACATCATCCGACAGAAATCAGGGCAACGCTTAAGGTGGCGCGTAATATGAAATGCAAGCGCCTGATATCAATATTTCAGCCACACCGTTTTACACGAACCAAATTCTTGAAGAAAGAATTCGCGCAAGCATTCTGCGATACGGATTATCTTATATTAATGGATATATACGCGGCAAACGAAAAACCTATGTTCGGCGTTACTTCCATGAATATATATAATGAGATATTGAAAACAAAGAAGGTAAACGCTAATTATATAGTTAAGGAAAGGCTTTTGGATTATCTGATAAATTTTGTAAAGCCCGGAGACCTGCTGCTCTTTTTAGGCGCAGGGGATATCGGAAGGCTTTCAGGCGAATTTGTTACGCGCCTACGGAATAAGAAAGAAAATGAGTATATATAAGCAAGTATGTAAAAAAACAATACAGGGTAAGGCTTTTTCGGATCTGGCAGGTATCTTTAGCCAAAGAGTTGAAATGAGGCCATACGTTACTATGCGTATAGGAGGCCCTGCAAAAGCTCTTTATATCCCAAAACAGATGAGTGATCTGATTGGACTGATTCTTTTGTGCAAAAGATATCGGACCTCATTGCTGCCGTTAGGAAACGGTAGCAACATGATCGTATCTGATAAAGGTACACGAAAAATATTTGTAAAACTTGGAGCGCCGTTTTTCAAAAAAGCAGTTGTTCGCGGACAAGAAATAACCTGCGGTGCGGGCCTTAGCTTAAACAGATTCTGTGATATCGCAGAGAAAAATAGTTTGAGTGGCGCTGAATTTTTGGTAGGTATACCAGGAACTATCGGCGGTGCCATTATTCAAAATGCAGGCGCGCATAAGAAAGAGATATCAGGAATATTAAAGCAGATCAGATGTATCGATCTATCCGGCAACCTAGTAACTCTGGATCTGAAAGAAGCTGATTTTGGTTATCGTTTTAGCGGTATAAAAGGCTTACTGATAGTATCAGCTACATTTGCGCTTAAAAAATCAAATAGAGCCATAATACAGGAAAGAACGATAAGGCATATTGAAGCAAGGCTTTCAACCCAGGATTATACCGCTCCAAGCGCGGGCTGTGTTTTTAAAAATCCGGCAAACAAAAAAAGCAGCGCAGGTGCACTGATTGACAAATGTGGTTTAAAAGGGGCCAGGATAGGAGACGCTATGGTCTCGCACAAGCACGCTAACTTTATAGTTAATAAGGGTAAGGCGACTGCAAAGGATGTATTAGAGCTGATCCAGCTTATAAAGAAAAAAGTAGGAACAGAAGAAGGCGTAATTCTTGAGCAGGAGATAGAGGTTATAGTCTGACAATAAAGGCAGACAGAAGAGATGAGAAGAGCATTGGACAAGGACAGCGTAGGTAGAATAGGTATATTGCTTGGAGGCCCCTCAAGCGAGCGGATAATTTCTATAAAGAGTGGCAATGCTGTCTATGGCGCACTTTTTTCTTTGGGCTATGATGTGATAAGGATATATGTTAAAGAGATATCTTCTTTCAAGAAAGAGATCGCGAGATTTGGAATAGATGTAGCGTTTATCGCATTGCACGGCAGATTTGGAGAAGATGGAGGTGTACAGCAATTGCTTGATGAGGCGGGTATCCCCTATATCGGATCTGGCGTGCAGGCAAGTCGGATTGCGCTAGACAAGATATCCTCAAAAAAGGTGTTTATTGAGCATAATATACCCACCCCCGATTATATTACCATCAATAAAGCGCAGAGAGAACTGTTTCTGCAAGGCGACAATCCGTCTCTTTTTTCATTGCCATTTATTGTCAAGCCATCCAAAGAAGGCTCAAGCATAGGTATGAGCCTTGTCCGCACTTATGATATGATAGCTGTGGCTTTAAATGATGCTTTTAGGTATGATGATAATGTTCTGGTGGAAAAATATATTGAAGGCGATGATATAACTGTAGGCATATTGAATGAGATCCCGCTTCCCGTGGTTAGCATAAAGCCAAAAGAAGTGTTTTATAATTTTGAAGCTAAATATACAAACGGTATGACTGAATATGTTGTTCCGGCGCGCCTGTCAGATAAGGTAACTAAAACAGTTCAAGAACTCGCGCTTTCTGCACATAGGGTGTTAGGGTGTGATTCATTCTCCAGGGTTGATATGCTTATTGATAAGAAGGACAACTCTCTTTCAGTTCTTGAGGTCAATACTATTCCGGGGCTAACTTCATCCAGTCTTCTCCCAAAAGCCGCAAAAGCCGCGGGAATTAATTTTGGGCAGATGTGCGTTGATATGGTAAGGATGGCACTGGAAAAAGTGCAATAGAGAAAAATACTTATTTAAGGAGTAGGGAGATATGCCAAAAAAAAAGAAGAAAAAAGTTGTGCGAAGAAAAAAGCCTCTTAAGGGCAATGGAGCTTTATCGTCGATAGTTACTGCGATATATAAGGTGCTACCATATATATTAATCATTGCGGCAGTGTTGTTTGCAGCAAGGATGACAATGTCACTTTTGTTAAATTCACATTACTTCAAGATAAAAGAGATAGAAATTCTAAGTAGTGAATCACCGGATACTTCACCAGTTATACTTAAGAAGTTACAGTCAAGAAAAGGCAATAATATTTTTAGGGTAGATATAAAGACGTGTGAAACCGCTATAGAAAAGGCATGCCCAGGGCTTAAGTCGGTAGTTGTGCAGAGGCTTTTGCCGGATGTGTTATCAGTTACTTACAAGACGCGTAAACCCATATGCCAGGTTGATTCAGGATATTACTACCTGGTGTCTGATGACCTAACTGTTCTGCCCAATCCGCAGTTAACTCAGGAGCCTGGGCTTATTATAGTTACAGGTATGAGAATATCCGCACAAACGCTAGAGCCTACTAAGCAGGGGTATAAAGATGGGCTAAAGAGAGCTATTTCGATAATCAAAGAGATCAATGGTACTGATTTTTCCGCTCATTATCAAGAGATTATAAAGATAAATGTATATGATAAGAGCAACCCCATACTATTCTTGAAAGATAGAACTAAGGTTGAACTTGGCGAATTTAGTTTTAAGGAGAAAGAACCTCTTCTTAGGGAGATAATAGATGAGTTGCAATCAAAAAATAAGAAGGCCAGGGTAATTGATCTTAGATTCGAGGATGTTGTTGTGATACCTAGGTAAAGAAGCATTAAGTTGTAAGCATTAAGTTGTATATATTTAATTTATTCTTTAATACTTAATTCTTAATACTTAATACTTTAATTTTAAGGTAAAGGCAAAGCATGAAAAAAGAGAAGTTTATAACAGCTATTGATATTGGGGCATCCAAGGTTTGTGCCCTAATAGCGAGTCTTCCAAAATCAAAAGGTGCGCTTGATATATTGGGTTACGGCATATGCCATCACGATTGCCTGAAAAAGGGTGTTGTAGTAGATATAAAAGCTCTTTCAGAGGCCGTATCAGACGCGGTCTATAAGGCAGAGGAGATGAGCGGAAAGAAGGTTCAGTCCGCTTTCTTTAATATCTCAGGTACCCACTTAAAAGGTGTTTTATCGCATGGTGAGGTAGCAATCTCTGATAGGGATAACGAGATTACAAGGCATGACTTGCATAGAGTAATAGCGAACGCGAAAGCTATACATATGCCCTACGAACGAGATATTGTTTACTCCGCGAGAAGAGGTTTTATTGTAGATGGTGAAAAGGGCATTGTTAACCCTGTTGGCATGTTTGGCATCAAGCTCGAGGCAGAACTATTTCTTATCACAGCAAAAATATCTATCATTGATAATCTTAAAAAGGCTATCAGCCAGTCAGGTATAGGCGTAGGAGGCTATATAATCTCACCATTGGCAACATCAGCTTCTTCTGTTTCCCAACATGAAAAAAGTCTAGGAATAGTTTTTATTGATATCGGTGCTGATATAACAGAGATACTTGTGTATGTTGAATCGAGGCCGGTTTTTCTGAAAATTCTGCCATTAGGCGGAGATAATATAACAAAACGAATCGCGGAGAAGCTTTCTCTTCCTGAAGGCATGGCTGAGAAACTAAAGATAGAAAGCAATACGATAGAGGATGCTGAAAAAGATGAGCAGATATACCTGACAGTCGCATCAAGGCGGAAAGCGATATCGCGCGTAAAGTTAAAGGCTATACTTATTGAGGAATATACCAAACTTTTTAACGCGGTTAAGAGAGAACTGGATGCTTCAGGGTATGTTGATAACGCTTCAAGCGGGGCTGTAATTTGCGGCCAGCCCGTGATAATGGATGGTGTTCTCGAATTAGCGGAGAGGGTCCTTAATCTTCCTGTAAAGATGGGGCATATAATGAATTTGGGTTCAGCGCCGAAACCTATCCCAAGCCATATTTACGCGACTGCTGTTGGCTTGCTTAAGATGGGTAGTATAGTTAAGCAGTCTAGAAAATCAATCTTCAAGATGGGCCCTAAAAATTGGATAGCGGCAATGGCGGATTATGCTCGCAGGTTGTATACTGATTATTTTTAATATAAAGTAAGAGAGCAAATAAAAATATTGCTTATACCTTCTGCCTTTGCAACGTTGGTATTTATGCTATTAATCTGAATCCATGGCAAAAAAATCCAATATGCTACTAAAGTCAAGGCCATAAGCAACTTGATATAAATGAGTAACATTTTTTGTAAGTCAGCGCGTTATTGGCATGCTATTCTAAAATATATTGACTTGAGTATTATATTATGATAAAGTATAAAAAATGATTGCGCAAAATCTCGCTCATGTTAAGCAAAGAATAGAAGAGTCAGCTAAAAGGTCAGGTCGGAATCCTAAGGAAATTAACTTAATCTGCGTTACAAAGAGTGTTGGAACAGATCAGTTAAGACAAGCCCTAGCTCTTGGCGTGACAGATATTGGCGAAAACAGGGTTAATGACGCTCTTTCAAAGTTTGATGGTTTGGGTGTGCTATCAGTTGGCCTAAGATGGCATATGATAGGCCATCTGCAGACCAATAAAGTGAGAAAATGCCTAAAGGTTTTTAATACGATTCATTCTTTGGATAGCTTAAGGCTTGCTATAGAATTGAGCAGGCAGGCTAAAGAGGTTAAAAAGCACATAGACTGTTTTGTAGAAGTTAATGTCTCTGGAGAAGATGCAAAATACGGTATCAGGTCAGGTGATGCTTGCAGTTTTATCAAAGAAGTATCTCAGTTATCTAACTTACATGTAAAAGGCCTGATGACAATGGCGCCTTTTTCAGAAGTTCAAGAAGACGCGAGGCCATATTTTAAGAGCCTGTCTACATTAAGAGATGACCTATTAAAAGAAGATATTCCCAATACAGACATAAGAGAGCTTTCAATGGGTATGACTCAGGATTTTGAGGTAGCGATCGAGGAAGGCGCTACTTATGTACGAATTGGGACCGCTCTATTTTCTAACCAGATATGAACTTGTTTTGTAGTAGGATGAAGGAGTGATTTGGCAGGTATTTAGCTTTGGCAAGAAGCCCGGCAATTTTAAGGATTGAATGAAAAAAAGAATAGCGATATTAGGTTGTGGAAATATGGGAGAAGCCTTACTCAAGGGGCTTGTCTCGAGAAAGCTATTAACTAGATCACATATTATTGTCTCTGATAATCGTGATTCACGATTGAGATTTATAAAAAAGACTTATCGTGTAAGAGTTACTGCTTCCAATGTTAAAGCCGCGAATAGTTCTGATATAATAATCCTAGCAATTAAGCCAAAGGATATGGGGGCTGTACTTAGTGAAATAGCGCAAGCTATCAAAGCGAAGCTTGTTATATCAAACGTTGCGGGCATTGCAACAGATTTTATCAAAAGAAAAACAGGCGCAAGTAGAGTGGTAAGGGTGATGCCCAATACCCCTGCGTTAATAGGCTTCGCGATGACCGCGATCGCGGCAAGCAAAAGGTCTAAAAAGTCTGATATAAAAATAGCTGAAAGTATCTATGGATGTGTCGGTGAAACGATACTATTGAATGAGAAAGATATTGATGCGGTAACCGCGGTATCAGGAAGCGGGCCCGCGTATTTTTTTCTCCTTATGGAGGCTATGGTTGATGCGGCTCAATCCTTAGGTTTAAAAAAATCAATAGCGTTAAAACTTGTTACGCAAACAGCATTTGGATCAAGTCTGTTACAGTATTCCTTAGCAGGAGAGCCTGTAACATTGCGTAAGAATGTGACATCAGAGGGCGGAACAACAGAAGCTGCAATAAAGATTTTTAAGAAAAAAGGTTTTGGACAGACTGTAAAAGTAGCATTGAAGGCAGCTGCCAAGAAGTCAAAGCAGCTTTCGCGCCAGTAAGGGGAGGGTAGTGATGTTTATTATAGGGAATCTATTATTAAGTATAGCGCGCCTGCTCGATATTATTATTACATTACTATACTGGATTATAATAATCAGGTCGCTTATCAGCTGGGTGAACCCCGATCCCTTTAATCCGATTGTGCAGTTTTTGCAGCGGACAACAGACCCTATTTTAGCTCCTATAAGAAGGGTCTTTAAGATGCAGTTCTGGGCTGTTGATATATCACCAATTATAGCGGTCCTTTGCCTACTATTTATTCAAAGTTTTCTGGTTCGGACGCTTACAGATTTCGCTTTAAGATTAAGGTGAAGATGTCTCTCAAGGTTCGTCCAGGATCATCAAGAGAGGAAGTTGTTAGGGGTCCTGATGGTGATTTGAAGGTTTATATTAGACAGGCACCGGTTGATGGAAAAGCCAACAAGGCGCTTATAGGGGTTTTGTCCGAATATTACAAGGTTAAAAAATCTGATATACGTATTATTGCAGGTGGCACAAGTCGAAACAAGATAGTAGAGGTAGATATGCAGCATTAAACTCTGATTATCTTCGATTAAAAAACAAACGATTGTAAATATAAGTCAAATGGAGGCACTAAAAAGTGAGTACACCAAAAAGAAGACACTCAAAGACAAGAGGAAAAAAGAGGCGCACCCATTATAAGCTTGATGAGCCATCTGTCGCTAAATGCACCAATTGTGGCAATGCGATTCTCCCGCATCATGTTTGCGCAAAATGCGGGTATTATAAGGGCAGGCAGATCATAGTAAAAAAAGAAAAAGCCAAAAAGCCTAAGAAATAAAAGGAGTAACAATATATATGCGTATCGCAATAGATGCGATGGGCGGTGACAACGCACCTTATATTAATATAGAAGGTGCGGTCATGGCAGCCCGTGAATTCGGATATGATATAGTTCTTGTTGGCGACAATACTATTATTCAGCAGGAGCTCTTTAAAAAAGGCGTTAACGCGCCGAAGAGTATCTCTGTATGCCACGCTTCTGAGGTTATCGGCATGGATGAACCGGCTGCGTTGAGTGTTCGCAGAAAAAGAGATTCTTCCGTTAACGTAGGGGCACGACTTTTGCGCGATGGCAAGGTTGACGCGCTTGTTTCAGCCGGTAATACCGGCGCGGTTGTTTGCGCGGTAGCATTAAGGATGGGGCTTTTAAAAGGTGTCCATCGTCCAGGTATAAGCATGATATATCCTACTTTAAAGGATCTTTGCTTGCTCATTGATGTTGGTGCGAATATTAATCCTAAGCCGGAGCATCTCTTACAGTATGGTATAATGGGTGACGTTTTGCAGAGGCACCTGCTTAATAAGAAGGTTGTTAAAGTAGGACTTTTAAATGTAGGGGGAGAAGAAGCGAAGGGCACAGATTTTATAAAAGAGACCCATCGGTTACTTAATTCAAGCGCCTTAAAATTCATAGGGAATGTTGAGGGCGGCGATATATATACAGGTGAGTATGATGTTATAGTCTGTGATGGATTTGTTGGCAATGTAGTTTTAAAGGTTTCGGAATCACTCGCGCATACTCTCAGTATATTCCTAAAAAGAAAATTGAAAGAGGGCATACTAACGCAGATTGGCGCGTTTCTTAGTATGCCGGCATTTAACGCTCTTAAGAAGGAGATAGATTATTCTGAATATGGCGGCGCGCCTCTTCTTGGTGTCAACGGGGTTACAATTATCGGACACGGGGGTTCCTCAGCAAAAGCTATAAAGAACGCGATAAGAGAAGCAGCGGCCTTCGTGGAATTACAGATAAACCAACATATTATGGATGCTATCGCATTGTAGAAAGGATTATTTTAGATGACGAACAAGAAACTGGTTGGTATCACGGGCCTTGGCATGTACGTACCAAAAAAAGTGCTTACAAATCAAGATCTTGAAAAGATGGTTGATACATCAGATGAATGGATAACTAGCAGAACAGGTATTGAAAAGCGCAGGATCGCGCAACCCGGTACTCCCTCAAGCGCCCTTGCCGCAAAAGCAGCGAAAAAGGCTCTCGAATCAGCAAAGCTAAAGCCCGAAGATATCGAGTTAATTATAGTCGCTACAATAACCCCTGATATGCCATTTCCCTCAACAGCATGTTTTGTCCAGTCGAAGATAGGGGCAAAGAATGCCGCCTGTTTTGATATCGGAGCAGCCTGTTCAGGATTTATTTATGGTTTGGTTACAGCAAGACATTTTATAGATTCAGGAATGTATAAAAACGCCCTTGTAATAGGCGTTGAGGTGCTTACATCAGCTACAGATTATACTGACAGAAATACATGTGTACTCTTTGGTGATGGTGCTGGCGCGGCTGTACTGCAGCCTGTCACTTCAGGCGGGATATTGTCGCACTATCTTGGAGCTGATGGTGACCTTGCTAACCTGCTATATCTCCCCGGAGGGGGTTCGCGAAATCCCGCTTCAAAGGATACCTTAAAAAACAGACTCCATTATATAAAAATGAGTGGCACCGAAGTCTTTAAATCTGCTGTTAGGCTTATGACAGATGCCGCGACACATGCTGTTTGCGATGCTCACTTAGGATGCAAGGATATATCTCTTTTGATACCTCACCAGGCGAATATAAGAATTATTAATTCTGTAAGAAAGAGAATCGGGCTTCCTGAGGACAAGGTATATCTTAATGTCGCAAAGTATGGCAATGTTTCAGCCGCATCCACAATAATAGCTCTATGCGAAGCTGTGAAAGAGAAGAGAATTAAAAAGGGAGATATTGTTGTTCTGGTAGCTTTTGGCGCTGGCTTTACATGGGGGTCAATAGTTCTAAAATGGTAGAGACAGCTTTTATATTTCCAGGGCAAGGCGCCCAGTATGTAGGTATGGGCAAGGCGCTTTATAAGAAACATGATATTGTTAAGAAGACATATGATCAGGCGAATGATATCTTAAAATTTGATTTAGCGCGCCTATGTTTTGAAGGCCCCTCAGAGGAACTGACAAAGACGCAAAATTGCCAGGTTGCTATTCTTGTTACATCTATCGCGGTATTACGCGCACATCTTTTGGAGAGGTCAGAGTTTACGCCGCAGGTAGCGCTAGGCCTTAGTTTGGGAGAGTATACAGCACTGGTTGCCGCGGAATCATTAGCATTTAGTGACGCGGTAAAACTGGTGCGCTTAAGAGGGCAGTTTATGGAGGATGTGTCAAGGTCAAATCCGGGTAAGATGGCATCCCTACTTGGACTTGATCTAAAAAATACTGAGAAGATATGTGAAGAAACGGGCGCGGAGATCGCAAATTTAAATTGCCCGGGGCAGATAGTTATCTCCGGTGCGTTAGATGTTGTAGATAAAGCGGTTTTACGCGCAAAGGAAGCAGGGGCGAAACGAGCTATAATACTTGATGTAAGTGGCCCGTTTCATTCGGCCCTTATGGCAGAGGCTTCTCACAAGCTTAAAGAGGCCCTGGATGATGTTGTAGTGCTCCCGCCAAAAATTCCTGTTATTAGTAATGTTATGACCTATGCGCAGGATGACCCCGGACAGATAAAAGAAAATCTTGTGGATCAGATAAGTTCAACGACTTTTTGGGAAGAATCTGTAAAGAATGTTGTTTCTCGCGGAATTACTACTTTTTTAGAAATAGGTCCCGGTACAGTTTTAAAGGGGTTATTGCGCCGCATAGACCCTGAAATTATTTGTCATAATATATCCGCGTAAAAAAGGGAGGTATGCATGAAGCGTTTATTGTTCTACGTTGTATGTATCGTTGTTTTAGCCAGTACTATTTCATCTTATGCTATGCCCGTAGGAAACATAGGGGCTCCTGGCACACTAAAAAAAGGCCTGATCATTAAAGATGAAAATAGTAAGTTCGGTTTTATCCTCGGTGCTGAGGTGGATCTTAACTCGGATCGCAACATGAAACATCAGGCAAAAGATACAGAATACTTCTTTTATGGTGGCAAGGCTGGTGTAACAATAGCTGATAAGGCATTTGTATATGGTCTTGTAGGTGGCGCGGAAGCGGATCAGAAGTATAAGATCTCTAGTGATCAAGTAGAGTGGGACACAAAAACAGACCTTGCCTGGGGTGTTGGCGGTACAGCTGTTATCTATGAAAAGGATGTGCAGTATGCTGATAATAAAGCGATACTTCGCGTGGGCATAGATGGAAAATATAGGAGTTCAGATCTGGGCGTAGATAAGGTTAAGGTAAATGATGAAATATATAATTCAACAGATGCCCGGCTTACTGAGAAGAAATATAATTGCGATGAATGGCAGGTAGCGTTAGGTGTTTCGTATCAGTTTGATACGTTTTCTCCTTATGCTGGTGTCAAGTACTCAGACGCAAGTGGCTCAGCCAAGGCTATAGTCTCCGATCAATCATATCAGTATGATTTCAATCCAAAATCAAATTTTGGTATATTCGCGGGGCTTGATGTGTTAGCGTTTGATTCTTTGTCAGTTAACCTAGAAGGACGTTTTATCGATGAGACCGCGTTTTCCGCGGGTACTACATTGAGGTTTTAGGGTAAATTAAATTGTTTTCGTTTTAGCGCAATAGATATTAACCTGACCAAAGTTAGGTAATCTATGAGTTGGAATGGGGACAGATTGGAGACAGATGATGGAAGGAAAACAGCTTGATATAAGCAAATGTTTTACAGATGCATTGGAAGTGTATAAGGTTAATGTATTAATGTTGTTGCTTTCAGTTCTACTTTTTCAGGTCATATCTCTATTTACATTGCTCATACTAGCAGGACCTCTATTTGGCGGTTACTGCCTTATGACAATGAATGCCATGCGAAGAGAAGACAAGAAGATAGAACTTAATGACATGTTTAAGATGTTTACCAAATTTTGGCCATTAGTTGGGCTTTTCTTTTTGCAGGGCTTAGCCGTGTTTACAGGTCTACTATTGCTGATTATACCTGGCGTTATACTGATGACGCTGTGGCTTTATACCTATTTTATCATGGTAGATCAGGATAAAGGCGTAATAGACTCCATGAAGGCGAGCTGGAAACTGGTCTCTGGCAAGGGTTTTTGGATGAATCTTGCGCTTGCCGTTATATATATTCTCTTAAGCGGTATATCCGGACAGATTCCGGTAATCGGTTGGGTAGTGAGCCTTTTCGTAGTGCCTTTTGCGATACTGCTTATAACCTCTGGTTTTTTACAGCAGGTCTCTCAAGCAGAAGTTGTCACTTCAGAAGACCGCCCTTTTGCTGATGCTAATGAAGAAGAAAAACAGGTTTAACATATAATAAAGAAAATGAGGCCGCGCCTAAAAAGGGAGCGGCCTCATTTATTTTAGCCAATGAAGAAGATAAAATCTATTCTTATAGTATTGTTTGCTTTCTTAGTCCTAGCTTCCGTTTACAGGGTTGTAACCGTGATCGCTTATTCACAGGGTCATTATGCGGATTCGGATATATCTCATGACAGATACAAATCTAGCCTCGAAGAGGACGCCCAGCAGGAGAATCAACTTCCTATAAAGAAATGGCTTATGCTCTTCGGAACATTATCCGGTTTTGCGCTTTTATTGCTGATAATATTTGAGATTGGTGGAGGGGGGTTGCTACCGGATAATATTGAAGACCTTATAGCTAAGATATGTGTAGGAATTATTGCAATCGCATTATGGCTTTATCTCTATTATGTCAGTTCGAAGATAATTTTTATTTTATTAATCCCAATTACTATCCTTTTTATACTTTATATTTATTTAAAGCCTATTTTTAAGGATTTGTACAATAAGAATTTCGGGAAACCTTCTTCTCCGGACTATTGGATCTGCAGAAAATGTGGTATGGAGAACAGCAACCTCATGACAGAATGCGATAGTTGTAGCAGTGCAAAATCGCCGGATGCAGAAGTATTGTTTGAGGAGATATGGATATGCGGTAACTGTGATTATAAAAACCCGATTAGAGATAAGAGCTGCTCAAAGTGTGGCACGAGAAAGGATGGGCAGTAAAATGGCTGAATATATCTGTCCACATTGCAAGAAACCTAATCTTGATGATGATGCTTTAAGATGCATATATTGCGAGGAGCTTCTAAACCGTAGAATAGGTTTCTTAAGCGATATCAGGTATTCGCATATAGCAACTATTGTTATATTAATTTTATTGCTAAGTTTTATAGTTTTTTATGTCATTAGACTCTAATAAAAGGAGGTGCTTTAAGTGCTTTGCCCATATTGCGCGGAAGAGATAAAAGACGAAGCTATCAAATGTAGATATTGCGGCGAGTTTTTAAATAAAAAGCCAAAGGAGAAATGGTATTTTAGCACCTACTGGCTTGTGATAGGCTTTCTCTGTGTAGGGCCGCTTGTGCTTATTCTCTTATGGCTTAACCCTAGATTTAGTAATAGAAACAAGATAATTATATCCATAATTATGATAGTCGTAAGTTATATATTAGGTGCTATATTTGTAAGTTCTATGAGAACTCTTATCGGATATTATCAGCAGATTCTATCATTATAGAGATATAAACAAAAAGGAAGGTGTCGAGATGGAGAATGATAAATTAAGGAAGGCTCAGGTAAGGGTAAGGCAGCTTAAGGGGTTTTATTCAAATTTAATCTCTTATATCGTAATCAACCTGGTACTCGTAGTCATTAACCTGGTTACAAGTCCGGATGCGTTGTGGTTTTACTGGGTAAGTATATTTTGGGGCATAGCTATCCTCGTTGAGGCGGTACATGTCTTTACCATAAAAGGAAAGTTTTTGGGAAAACAGTGGGAAGAGAAGAAGGTAAAAGAGTTGATGGAGAAGGAATAATCTCACGAACTGTCTTCTTACTTTATCTTGGCAGAGACACAGTAAAAGTCGTACCTTCCCCCGGAGCACTTTTAGCGGAAATATTCCCGCCATGTTCGGCAACAATACTCTGAACCACGCAAAGCCCAAGCCCTGTGCCACTTTCCTTAGAAGAGAAGAAGGGTTCGAATACCTTGTTCAAATCTTTTTTCTTTATGCCATGCCCGTTATCCCTTATTTCTATGTTAAAATAATCCTCAGATAATCTTGTCGAGATAATAATCCTGCCATTCTTATCTATAGCCTCTATACTGTTTCTTATCAGGTTGAAAAATATGTGTTTGAGTTTTTCTGGGTCCGCGGCTACGGTATCGCGGGCCTTATCGTAGTTTTTTACAATTTCTATCTCAGACTTCAAGATATCTCCAGAGAGCAGGCTTAAGGTATAGTCTAAAGCTCCATGGATATCGCAAGGTTTAATATTTAAAGCAGACGGTTTCGCGAATTCGAGCAGTTGACTTACCAGGGAGTCTATCCTTTGTGTCTCAGCCTTGACTATTTGGGAGAAATCATCCCTAAAGGTCTTGTCATTATATTTTTGAGGTAAAAATTCGCTAAAGGTCTTTATGGCGGTTAATGGATTGCGGATCTCATGTGCGAGGCCTGCCGCAAGTTGCGCGAGTGCCTTGGACTTATCTGATTCGATTAGTTCTTTCTGGAGTTTTTGATACGTGTTGCGTGTGTAAAATCTTTCGACAACAGCTTCCACCCTGTTCTTTAACGGGTTAAAGAGGAGTGCTATTCCTGCCGCAGCTGCCACTGTAATCCATATCGATTGATATCCTAGCGCGTTACGCAAAAGCCTTTCCGATAATAATACTGTTACAAGATACGCGAGCATTATCAGCACAATGGAGACTGAATAGATGAGAGTCTTTTTTATCACTATATTAAGCTCAAGGGCATCATGCTTCAGGACCGCTACAGAGAATATTATAGGATAAAGAAATATGATATGCTCGCCCCATGGTGGTATCAGGATATCATAAAAGAGAGGATAAATTGTCATGCCTCCTGTAAATCCGATCAAGGACGCGAAGAGAACATACCTTATCTGGATCTTTTTGATAGGTGAGGAGTAAGCGTAATTGCTAACGAGCAGATAGATACCATAAGCTGTAATCACAAGATAAGCTGCGATCCAGAGCGAGTATAATGGCCCCGCAGTCGCGTAGAAATTAAAAAAGAGCTTAGGTCTTATGCCTGTTATAAAATAAGGGGTATAGCTTAGGCATAGAAATACTATGCTTATAGCGTAAGCTGCTTTTATAATCTTTCTTTTATCTATGTTTAAAAGGTCCGTTACAAATCCTAGGTAGCAGGCTGGTATAAAGACTGCAGCGCTGTGGAGCATATATAGTGTTATCATAGCAGAGGAGTGGTCTTTCGCTATGTAGTGAAGGAATAGAGAGAAGCTCCACAGGGCAACGACCGTATTAAGGCGAAAGAGGGAGCGATGAAGCCGGTTCTTTGGGTTCTTGAAGAATATAAATAGCCCTAAACCAAGAGACGTTAAGGATGTTAACAAAGAGGTTATGTAATAGGGGCTCATAATTATTATATGGCTTCTTTGATAGCATCAAGTATGGTTTTTGATTCAAAAGGTTTTGTTATGTAATAAGTAGCGCCTGTATTTATAGACCGTGACGCAGTCTCAACGCTCTGATAACCGGTAATTACTATGACCGCTATATTATTGTTACTCGCTCTGATCTGTTTCAATACATCTATGCCGTTTATTCCCGGCATCTTAATATCTAAGAGTATAGCCTTTATATCAGGATTGTTGTGAAGCAGATTCATCGCTTCTTTACCGTTTTCGGCAAAGAGTAGATTATATTTATTAGAGAGTATGAGCCTAAGTGATTCCCGGACGCCTTTTTCGTCATCACATACAAGTATCTTATCGCTATTCATAACAATAGTCTCCTATAAGGCAGGTGGGGTAATAACACATATTGCCTGTGCTTCTTCGGACCCTAAGTTTTTAAAGTAGTGCGAAGAGGATGCATCAAAATATAGTGTTTCACCTTTTGTCAGGGTATGTGTCTGATCGCTGGTAGTGATAGCAAGTTTACCCTTGAGCAGGTATATGAATTTTTCAGTCTCTTTTGGAAGCTGTTCTGTTGTGCTTTGACCGCCAGGCGCTATCTTTAACATCAGAGGCATCATTTTTTTAGATAGAACCTTGTTAGTCAGCATATAGCAAGATGCTTTATCATTATGAAGAAATCGATCAGTACGATTCTTTATTGATTGGTATTCAACAGTATTTTCTTCGATATCTGTATTGCTGTAGAGCTGCGATAGATTTTTACCAAGCGCTGAAGCGATCGATTGGTGGGATTCTATAGTTCCTATCATCTTGCCGGTTTCAATCCTGCTTAAAGAGGCGAGAGCAACATTGCTTGTTTCAGAAAGTTCCCTGAGGGTCATGTTTTTTTCTTTGCGCAGAGTGCGTATCTTTTTTGATATATTCATAGTAAATATAATATACCAATAGAATAGAGTTATGTCAAGTTTAAATTTGACGAAAACGCAAAAAATAGTTCATCAATTTGATTTTTTTTAAAATTATGTTGACAAATCATCAAATTATTGATATAAGAACTTATGCCTCCTTGTTGTGCGCTGTTGGGCTAACAACCTTGGGGCTGCGGATTGCGGTCTCAGGGCAGAGAGGCTTTTAAAGATTTGCCATATGCACCAATATTCAAATTAAACCGAAGAAAAGTTTTATGAAGGCTAAAAAAAGGAGGTTAGTGATGTCAAAACAGCAAAGAAAAAACATAAGAAAACAACGTCGAGGCTATATTGACCCAAGATTTGTAAGGCTTAAGAAATGGGTTAGTAGTCTGCTTTTTTTATTGTTCTTTATTTTTTTTGCAACAAGAGGCTTTGCTGATACAGAATTATTGTGGAAGAATTCCGGTAATGGAATAGATGAAAATATAATAACAGCTGTATGCGTTATAAAGGGTAATCCTAATATGGTATTCGCCGGAGCAGAAAGAAGCATGTATAAGAGCACTGATTCAGGCGCTAATTGGACAAGGGTATTAATGTTAAAGGGGGAGAGAAAAGGTATAAAATCTATATCTTTTGATGTAAAAGATTTGTCAAATATATATGCAGCCACATCAGATGGATTGTATATAAGTCAGGATGAAGGAGAGACCTGGCACAGAGTTTTTAAGGGTATGAATGATTCGCAAAGAGACGTAAGCTGTATCGGCATTAGTCAGGATAGCGATGTGATATTAATAGGCACAAAGAGAGGGCTCTTTATAAGTCGTGATAAGGCAAAGAGCTGGAGCGCAGAAAAGACCTTTATTAACAAGCAGATACGTTCCATAGCAGTAGGTGAGAATTGCTTCTATGTATGCGCGACTGATGGTGTCTATTATACAAAGAAAGATCATATTTCATGGGACAGGATATATGTAGCAAAGGCGTATGATGAAATAGTCTCAGATCAATATAGTGATAACGCTGATAATGAAGAAGAGCATAGCGAGCTTAATTATCTGGTGATTGATGATAAAAAGGCCTATCTTGCTACTAATTATGGTTTATACACTTCCTTGTTGGGCGTGAGAGATTGGCAAATGGTTACTTGTGAAGGGCTATTAACCAGGCAGGTAGAGTTTATTTTGGTAATTAGCAAGAGAATATTTGTTATAACCGGGAAAGGCATATTTGAGTACAATAGTAAGTCAAGTATATGGAAGAGCTGCTCAGCTGGATTAACTACTCTAAAGGTAAATACGATAGATGCCGCTTACGCACAAGGGATTATATGTGCCGCGACAGATAGAGGATTGTTTAGAGCTGAATTAGATAAAATGCCTATTGGCGTGATTAAAGATAGTAGAAAAGAGAATAGCGCTATTTATAATAAAGAACCCGGTATATTAGAGATACAGCAGGTTGCTATTAATTACGCGGAAGTGTCACCTGATAAGATAAGGTGGATGCGTAGATCAGCTCAGCATAAGGCGCTGTTGCCAAAGGTGAGCCTTGGTTTTGACAGGGATATAGATAGGACCATAGATCTGGATAGGGGAGGGACTAATGATCCCGACTTCTATATAGAGGGCCCGCGAGAGAGGAGTTTTGGATGGGGAGTCGATCTTTCGTGGGATCTCGGAGAGCTTATTTGGAACGACGATCAAACTAACATTGATGTACGATCGCGCCTTATGGTACAGCTTAGAAATGATGTACTTGATGAAGTGACAAAGCTCTATTTCGAGAGAAAAAGGCTTCAAGCAGAACTCTTGCAAAATCCAGTAGAGAATAGTAGCAAAAGAGCCCTTAAGCAACTACGATTTGATGAGCTTACAGCAAATATCGATGGACTTACCGGAGGGTATATGTCAGAGAATTTACAATGAATATTTATATTTGTGTTTTTGCATACTTACTGTATTGACATTATGATGATATAGTGGTATATTTTTATTAATAAGACATGAAGAACCCCCTGGCAATCAACGAGGGGGTTTATCTATGTGTAGGCTAACAATAAAAAGAAGTCTTATAACTATCTTAATTACTGTATTATCCCATACCGGCATATCTTCTTCAGTAACAGCTTCTACGAAAAAAACAGATTATAGCGCTCTCAGACCTGTAGCAACTTCAAACGATACTATTGATAAGGCTTCTTCATCCGGTCAGTCTGATCTTACTGATATGCCCTCGGATGAGATGAGGCAAGAACTTTTATTCCGCATGAAAGAGTATGATGAGTCAGCTAACAGTGCTTATAGCTACGTAGATCAGCAAGCCCCGGAGCTTAATGATTATACAGTAGTAAGCCTGCAGTTTGAGGCGGGCCTTGACAGGGGGCTGCTTGAAAAACTGATTCTGGAGGATGATAATTTTGCCCGGTTTGTTGCGCAGGTTACTATGACAGGGGGCTTGGGTGCTCTTATGCATGATCTTCCTTGCGCCTGGAAGAAGAATGGTGTTGACGTTGTTTCAGTCAACCCTCTATATAACAGTTACATAAAAGGCGATGTGGTTCATTATGATCAGGCAACAGGCCAGATGCTGCCTGGTATGCCTAGCTCGGAGGATGGAAAGAGTCTTGGGGGTAAGATAAAAAATGTTTTAGATAATACGGGTATATCATTTAATCTTTCATTTGATTCACAGGAATTTATGGAGCACTCTAACAGCACAAGATCAAAAAACGCTGCTGGACGAACTATTCATATACACGCATATGAGACAGTTACGAAGTATGGCAATGCACCACTTTATTATCTAGATGCTTATTATCTTAATGATGATGGTACCAAGGCATATATCTTTGACCAGGTGTATCCTGATAATGATTTTAGAGATTTTCAGATGGTTGTATTTAATGAAGCTCAGCAGCACCTGCTTAAGATATTACAGAAACAAGATATTGTTAAAAGAGATATATTGTTTATTGAGAATGAAGTCGTTGTCACCCTTCCTAAAAAACAATTTCCAAATGCTATAAGGCATCATATAAACCACACAGTCTGGGAGCCTGGCATGCACAAGCCGCCTGAGTATGCTTTTAGTCTTATGGGCTTTGATGAGTCAATAAGAGAACTGATTGTAACTGATGAGGAAATAAACATAGCAGAGTATGCTTCATTAACAGCGGACGCTATATCAGGCGTGGGGCTATATGAGCATACAGGTGTATTAAAGGATAAGGTGTTTCCTTCTTATCGCCATAAGATAGCGCAGCATTCGGAAGGCGGCATGCGCAATACCAATGGCGCGTTATTGGACCAATGGCAGGGGGAAGAGGTTAGAATGCTTATTAACCAATATAAGGATAAGTTAGGCCTTGATAAAATAGCGGATGACAAAGAGTTTTACTCAGCTCTTGATAAAACAAAAAGGGACAAGGCATCATTTCTTAAGAGATTTGAGATGATAAAGGTCTTGTATTCATTAGAGTTGCTTAACATGTTTTATAAGACCCAGAAGCAGGATATGGGTGGAAGCAATTGGCTAAAAGGCATACTTGAAGATTCAGGATTAGAATTAAAAGATATAGATAGTATCTTAGATAGTTATCAATCTTTTGTTTATAGGGGGTTATCAGGTCGTAGTAGATCATGGCCCAGCTTACACAGAAAGTTCGGCAGGCTTATGAAATCTGTTTTAAACGCTCCCATGATAGCCAATGTAAGAAGGCAGGTTGTGTATAAGGGGCCGGATAAATATCTTGAGATGCTGAGACATTTTGAGGCGGATAAAGAGGCCCTTGATGCATTCAAATCATCCGGTACAAGGCTTATAATAGGAGGTAGAATATTTGATGGTAAAGTAAGGCACCTTTTTGAAAAAGAATTAAAGCAGATTGCCAAGAGGCTCGGCCTTGAGGATAAGATAGCTTTTATCGAGAACTACAGTATAGCTGACGCGCCTGTTATTTTTAAAGGTGTTTCAGCGACAATAATGCTTTCGGATGAATTTCTCGAGGCATCCGCTACAAGCATGATGAAAGGTGTAGCAAACGCGGCAGCGCTTATAGGTGTATTTGGCGGAGCGATGCCGGAGTTGTTTAATATTACAGATACAGAGACAGGAGAAGCGGTGAATGTGCTTACTCAGGATGTTGCATATGATGATATTGAAGCTGGATTAAAGAGCGGTAAATATATAATAACAAATGGCTATCTTGTAATGTATTCCCCCCTCTCTGATGAAAGAAGTAACGAGAAGCTTGGGGAAAGAAGGCCAAACGCAGTCAGCCTTTTAAAATCAATCATGTCTATCGGAACAACCTATAAAAACGCCGGAGATAGAAGAGAGCTTATATTTAATGTCTTGGCAAATTCACATCGTGTTGACATGGAAAGGTCACAGGCACGTGCCCATATACATATATGGAGAGAGCTTATCAAAAAACGCGAAAATTTTACTAGTTTGGTAAAGCGCTTTATTCCTAATAATGCTATTGAAAAGACGTCACAATCTATGGGTAACGAAGGTTTTATATGGAAATACAAGCAGTACCCAACAGCGGAATGGAAGCTTAGCTTGGATGTTGATACAGGTAAGAGCCTCTTATCTTTTCTTGATTCATTCAGGATGGTGCGTTCAAGTAAAGAAGGTTTTAACTCATTTCTATATCATTGTTCTAAGAGGCGAACTCAGACGAAGCAGGCAAAGAAGTATGGTGATGTGCTTGCTTATCTTTTGGATATTCTTTCAGTTGACACAAGGTCAGCTTTATTGAGGTCAATAGTACTTGAGATGATAGATGTAGGCTTAGAAGGCCTAGGTCCAAATATCAAGGATGTAGACCTTATTAAGGAAAAGGCGTTGCTAACATTAGAGGTTATGGATTTTACTGATAATATTGTTAGAGCTTTGATAGAATATCATTCTATAGGTAGCGCAATATCACGTTTAATTAACGAACCTGATCCCGCAAAGAGCGTAATGATAAGCAAAGATATTGAGCTAATTAAAGGTGCCGGATCATTTCAGTTAGAATTTGACAATGGCGATATTAAGGTAGGGCCATTAGATAAGGTTAGTGGAGTGGGCGTTGCTGATTTACTGAGAGGTGATAAGAATAGGCTTGCTGCTATACAATCGGCCGCTTAAAGCCCTATTAGCGACTTAGCCTGCCTCAGATAAAATCTTGATATTCTAGATATTTTTCTATTGATAATCGGTCCTTATGATGATAGAATAACAGCTCATATGAGACAGATAGCCATCTTTATAATGATTGTATCGGTTTTCCTTAGCATAGCCCTTAAGCCGCTTTTTGCAGCTGGTGAGATAAGAAAGCTTACAGGCCTATCTGCTAGTATGGATAGAATGGCCAAAGAAGAGAAGGTAGAAGGTGAAAACTATCGGAAAGCAAAAGAGTTTATTCAGGGTCCTGAGATAACAGAGGGGCTTTTAGGAGATGACCTCATAAAGCAGTGTGGTAATCCCGTAGTAGAGGCAGATAATGGCTTAAGATGGGTCTACAAGCCGCCAACCTCCACTTTTTTTAAGGGTGAAAAGATATATTTCTTCTTTAGTGATGATGGCAAGCTCAGAGATTGGCAGCAGGTTTACCAGGATTAATCTTGCAAGTCTGTAAGATTTTACTTGACTACATACCGTTTAATGTGTTAATCATATTATATTATGAAATTAGATAAGAAGGTAGCCATAGTTACAGGAGCGGCAAGGGGCATCGGAAAAGAGATAGCCCTTGCTTTAGCAGGTGAAGGCGCAAATATAGCAATATGTGATATAGAGAAAAACGCGCTTGAACAGGCTAAATCTGAGATAGAGGCCCTGGGCAGAGAGTGCCTGATAGAAGTAGTTGATGTAGGAAAAACCGATTTTTGTGAGGATATGGCTAATAAAACACTTGACAAATTTAGTAAAATTGATATACTCGTCAACAACGCTGGCATAACCAGGGATACATTGCTGATGCGCATGAAGGAAGAAGACTGGGATGTCGTTCTTACCGTAAACCTAAAAGGTGCTTTTAATTTTACAAAGGCAGTTTGCAGACCGATGATTAAACAGCGGTCTGGCAAGATAGTTAATATCGCTTCAATTATCGGTATTATTGGTAACGCAGGTCAGGCCAATTATGCCGCAAGTAAGGCAGGACTTATAGGGCTTACCAAGAGTAGCGCTAAGGAGTTGGCTTCACGGGGCATTAACGTTAACGCAATTGCCCCAGGTTTTATACAGACTCCTATGACAGATAAGCTTACAGATGACCAAAAGGACGCTATGTTAAAGCTTATACCTCTTGGATTTCTTGGGAAACCAAAAAATGTGGCTGATCTTGTACTGTTTCTGGTTGGTGATACCTCATCTTATATAACAGGTGAGGTGATAAAGGTTGATGGTGGCATGGTAATGTAATCCACAAGAGCCCTACGGGGCTACAGTTTGCGCTGCTAAAGCTTAGTAAACTGTCTGTTCATTAAAGAAAAGGAGGAAGTAATATGGCAACAGATGAAAAAGTAAAATCAATAATTGCAGAACAGTTAGGTGTTAAGCCTGACGAGGTAACTGCAGAAGCATCTTTTATCGATGATCTAGGTGCTGACTCTCTGGATACAGTAGAGCTCGTTATGGCACTTGAAGAGGAATTCGGCATTGAGATACCTGATGAAGACGCAGAAAAGATGAGCAAGGTATCAGAAGCTATCAAATACATTGAGAGCAAAGTCTCCGCAAAGAGCTAATCTAAAATCCCCGCATATACATATATGAAAAGACGCGTAGTTATTACAGGCCTTGGTATAGTATCTCCAATAGGCAATGGTAAAGATAATTATTGGCAAGCTCTGCAATCCGGGAGATCCGGCGTAACTGAGATAACCAGTTTTGATGCCTCTGCATATACATCCCGCATTGCGGGAGTAGTGCAGAATTTCGATCTTACCCCTTATATGTCTAAAAAGGACATTAAGAGGAGTGACAGGTTTACTCAGTTTGCCGTCGTCGCAGCCAGGATGGCTTTTGAGGATTCAGGTCTTGACTCTGCTACTATGGATCCTTATAGGGCAGGCTCTATTATCGGATCAGGCATAGGGGGTATACATACTATTGAGAAAGAGCATCAAGTGCTCATTAAGGATGGACCATCCCGCGTATCACCGTTTTTTATCCCTATGATTATTGTTAATATGGCATCAGGCATGGCTGGAATCAATCTTGGGCTTAAAGGTCCTAATTCCTGCTCTGTTACCGCTTGTGCCTCTGGTAATCATTGCATAGGCGAGGCATTGAGGATTATACAACATGGATACGCCGAGATCATGTTTGCAGGAGGGAGTGAAGCAGCTATAAGCCCTATGGGGATAGGCGGTTTTTGTGCTGCCAGAGCGTTATCCACAAGAAATGACGACCCCAAGAAGGCATCGAGGCCATTTGATGCCCAAAGGAATGGTTTTGTAATGGCAGAGGGCTCAGGCATTATTCTTTTGGAGGAGTATGAGCACGCCAAACAGAGAGGTGCTGAGATCTACGCGGAAGTTATAGGCTATGGCATGAGTTGTGATGCCTACCACATGACAGCCCCTAATCCGAACGGGGAAGGAGCTATAAGGTGTATGCAGGAGACCTTAAAGGACGCGTCTATTAATCCAGAAGATGTAGCTTATATAAATGCACATGGGACATCAACTATGCTTAATGATGCTATGGAGACAAAGGCTATTAAGGCGGTATTTGGTGAACGTGCTAAAAAAATAGCAATCAGCTCTACGAAATCCATGACAGGTCATATGCTTGGTGCTGCCGGAGGCGCAGAGCTCGCGGCTACCGTTTTATCCTTATCTAATAATCTAGTTGCACCTACTATAAATTATGAATATCCTGACCCGAATTGTGACCTGGACTATGTGCCCAACAAGGCCAGGGAGGTTGAGATTGATATAGCCATATCTAACAGTTTTGGTTTTGGCGGACATAACGCTACAATCGCGATAAAGAAGATATAAGATTAGCATATAACGCTTATCTATTTGTGGGCAGTTTTGCTTGATACTGAACAGGCCTGTCTACTGGTAGGCAGGGTAGCAGATAGCGAGTGTAATGATTCTACTATATGCTATCCGTTTTCTTTTAATTCAAAGGAGAAAAAATGGATTATTTATTGACTGAAGAGCAGAAGATGATTAGGGATCTGGCGCGCCAGATAGCTGATGAGAAGATACGCCCTGTTGCTGCTGAATATGATGAAAAAGAAGAGTTTCCTTGGTCGATACTCAAGGTTATAGCAGAGAGTGACCTCTCAGGTATTTATATAGAAGAGGCATATGGTGGTATGGGTGGCGGTGTAACAGAACTCTGCATAGCTACAGAGGAGTTTTCAAAGGCCTGTGGCGGTATCGCGGTCAGCTATGCGGCAAGCGCATTGGGATCATACCCGATTATACTTTACGGTTCAGAAGAGCAGAAGAAAAAATATCTCCCTGATATCGCCAGTGGTAAGAAATTGGCTGCTTTTGGACTAACAGAGGCTGGCGCGGGAAGTGACGCGGGCGCTTTAAGTACTACAGCTGTGAAAGACGGCGATTATTACATTCTAAACGGTGTAAAGCAGTGGATTACAAATGGCGGCGAAGCAGAGACATACACTGTTGTAGCCATGACTGACAAGTCAAAGGGTAGCCGTGGCGCAAGTACTTTTATTGTGGAAAAAGGCACACCTGGTTTTGAATTCGGTAAAAAGGAGAAGAAGCTTGGCATAAGGTCTTCCGCGACAAGAGAGCTTATATTTACAAACTGCAAGGTTCCCAAGGAAAATTTACTCGGCAAAGAAGGCCTAGGATTTATAGTAGCTATGAAGACATTTGATAAATCGCGTCCCGGGATAGGCGCGCAGGCAGTAGGTATCGCCCAGGGCGCGCTTGATCACGCGTTAAAATACGCTAAGGAGCGTGTGCAGTTCGGAAAACCTGTATCGAGTTTTCAGGGGGTGCAGTTCATGTTCGCTGATATGGGTACACAGGTAGAGGCTGCGCGCGCGCTTGTATATTCAACCGCTAGGTTAATAGATTCCGGAGCAAAGGATATATCAAAGTTATCCGCTATGTCAAAGCTCTTTGCTTCAGATGTCGCGATGAAGGTCACAACAGATGCTGTCCAGATTTTTGGTGGATATGGTTATATGCGTGAGTACCCGGTAGAAAAGTATATGCGTGACGCGAAGATTACACAGATATACGAAGGTACTAATCAGATACAGCGGAGCATAATAGCATCGGAAATGATTAAGGAGATGCTTAAGAAATAGCACAGAATATGAATATAATTGTTTGTATAAAACAGGTACCAGATACCGCTAATGTAAAGATAGATCCGCAGACCAACACCTTAATCCGTGAAGGCGTAGAGTCTATTATCAACCCCTTTGATATGTATGCTATTGAAGAGGCGGTACGCACCAAAGAGAAGCTCGGGGGGAGTGTGCTTGCTGTTACAATGGGCCCCCCACAGGCAGATGCTGCTCTTCGTGAGGCTATATCTATGGGTGTGGATGAAGCTGTTCTTGTTTCAGACAGGGCTTTTGCGGGAAGTGACACGTGGGCAACAAGCTATACCTTAGCATGTGCCATAAAGAAGATAGGTAAGTTTGATATTATATTTTGTGGTAAACAGGCAGCAGATGGTGATACAGCTCAGGTAGGCCCCGGAGTATCGATGCATCTTGACATTCCGCAGGTTACATATGTAAAGAAGATAGAAGAGGTGACCCCGGATCATGCCAGGGTGGAGCGCATGACAGAAGAAGGTTACGAGGTTATTGAGGTCCCTTTGCCTGTCTTGTTTACGGTTGTGAAAGAGATTAATGAACCGCGCATCCCATCACTAAAGGGTAAGATGAGGGCCAAATCCGCGCAGATAAGGACTCTGACCGCTAATGATATCGATGCTGATGAAAAGTCATTAGGGTTAAATGGCTCACCTACACAGGTTGTTAAAATATTTACCCCTCCTCCGCGTGAAGGAGGTCAGATGCTTACAGGTTCGACAGAAGAGATAGTTGATAAATTAGTGGAAGTACTTAAGAACGAATGCAAAAGTAAGATATAATCATGGGTATAGAGATAATTACAGAGCAGTGTGTTGGTTGTCAGGCATGTTTGAAGGCATGTCCTTTTGGCGCTATATCTATGGAGGGAAATCTTGCTGTTATAGATTTTGATAAATGTAATCTATGTGGTGGATGTGTTGATTCATGCAAGTTTGAAGCGATACTCTTAAGAAAAGATGAGGTAATTGCGCAGGATATCTCGGTCTATAAAGGTGTTTGGGTTGTAGCAGAACAGTATAAGGGTAATGTTCAGAGTATTACATACGAGCTATTGGGAAAAGGCAGAGAGCTTGCTGATAAATTAGGTGTTGAGCTTTCTGTTGTACTTTTAGGCAAGGATATGCACGCGAAAACAGATGAATTAATACATCGTGGCGCTGAAAAGGTATACCTTGTAGATTCTCCAAAGCTTTTGCAGTATCAGAGTGAACCTTATTCCAAGGTTCTTATCGAGCTTATTAATGAGTATAAGCCGGAGGTTGTTTTATGCGGCGCTACTTCGACAGGACGTTCATTGATAGCAAGGGTTGCCGTAAAAATTGATGCCGGATTGACAGCAGACTGTACGGGCCTTGATATAGACCAGGAGAAAGGACTTCTTTTACAAACACGTCCTGCTTTTGGCGGAAATATAATGGCTACTATTATCTGTCCAAAACATAGGCCACAGATGGCAACAGTAAGACACAAGGTTATGAAAGAGGCTGAAGTTGATACTTCAAGGTCCGGAGAAATTATAGAAAAATCTTATGGTGATAGTATATTGTTATCAAGAATAAAGGTAATTAGTGTTGTAGAGGAAGAAGGGCAGAGTGTCAATCTATCCGAGGCAGACATAATTGTATCAGGCGGCAGAGGCCTGGGTAAGTCAGAGAACTTTGCTCTTCTACATGAGTTAGCAGATGAGATAGGCGGTGCGGTGGGTGCCTCGCGTGCTGCCGTTGATGCCGATTGGATCGTTTATTCACATCAGGTGGGTCAGACAGGTAAGACGGTTTGTCCAAAAATATACATATCATGCGGTATTTCAGGACAAATACAGCATTTGGCAGGCATGTCCTCTTCTGATATAATCATAGCTATTAATAAAGATCCTGACGCACCTATCTTTCAAGTTGCCAACTATGGGATAGTGGGTGATTTATTCGAAATAATCCCTGCCCTTACCAAAAAGATTAAATCCATTCTATCTTAATTCGCGTTTTACAGCGAAAAAAATACCCAAAATCATATTGTTTAATCTTGACAATCCGACGATATTTTGTAATAATAAAAATATCGGTGGGATTGTATGAGTATGCATTTCTATTTAACTTATTTTTTATATTTGCCTGCTCTGCGTCGTATAAAACCTGCCTAATAAGCAGGTTTATATATATAAGCAGTAAAAGCATATTAAAATTGGAAGGAGTAACAATTGTACCTTAAAAAAATTGAGTTACATGGATTTAAATCTTTTGCTAATAAAACGACCCTCAGCTTTGAGCCTGGTGTCGCGGCTATAGTAGGCCCTAACGGCTGCGGAAAATCCAATATAAGTGATAGCATGAAGTGGGTTCTTGGCGAACAGAGCGCCAAGGAGTTGCGTGGTTCAAAGATGGAGGATATAATTTTTAATGGTACTGATAGCACTGAGGCGGTTAATCTTGCTGAGGTTTCTCTTACATTCTCAAATATTGATCGCACGCTTCCTGTTGATTACAATGAAGTTATCATAACAAGAAGAGTATTTCGTTCGGGTGAGAGTGAATACCTCTTAAACAAGACACAGGTACGACTTAAAGATATAACAGCGCTTCTAGCGGGTACAGGTATCGGTGTAAGCTCATACTCTATAGCCGAGCAGGGCAAGATGGACCGTGTGCTTCACGCTAAGCCCGAAGACCGTCGCGAGATATTTGAAGAGGCGAGCGGTATTACAAAATATAAGGCAAAGAGAAAAGAAGCGTTAAATAAACTAGAGCATACAGAAAGCAACCTTGTAAGGATCGCTGATATTGTAAATGAAGTAAGGCGCCAGATAAATTCTATTGAGAGACAGGCGCAGAAGGCAGAGAAATTTCGCGCACAATTTGATCTATTGAAGAATCTAGATACCAAATTGACCTTGCATGAATACAATGAAGTTAGAGAGCAGGAGAAGAATAAAAAGGAGAGCACAGGCTCTCTTAAGCAGAAAGAAGGACACCTTTCTCTGGAGCTTAATTTGCAACAGGATGAGTTGCGCATATATCGCGATAAGATAAATTCCCTGGATGATAATATAGCGCAGACAAGGCAGTCCGCGTCCGAGATCTCAGGCGCGATAGAGATGAACAAAAACAGTATAAGGGTAGATACAGAGCGAATAGAGGAATTAAAGCAGCGTTCAGAATCGCTGGCAAAAGAGGTAGAGGAGATCGGCAGAAGGACATCTGAGATGCGTCAAAAGATCTCTTCTGTTGAGTACGAGTTTAACCTGATAGACGATGAGCGCGAGAAGAAACAAGCGCTGGTGGCGGAAACAGGAGAAGGGTTAGCAAAAATCAATCAGACTATAAAAGAGTGTGAAAAGGCGCTATTAGATAGCAAGGTCTCTGTGATGGAGAACGCTTCGCACCAGTCAAGGGTCAGGAACGAATTGAGTAAGGTTTCAGCCGGTATTGCTGCTACATTGTCACGTAATCGCAGGTTAGGTATTGAAAAAGATAAGATCGTAAACGATAAGGATGCGGTTGAGACGAGTTTACAGACTGCTGAAACCGCGCTTATTGAACAGAGAAAAGTTTTAGAAAATGTTCTACAGCTTTTACATTCACTTAAAAACGCGTCTACACAGCTTGGCATTAATTTTAAAGAGAAAACAGATATAATAGATAAGATGAAGCAGAAATTTGCCTCATCCAGTTCCAAGCTAGAAGTTTTACAGGATCTCAAACAGAATCAGGAAGGCTTTTCCGAGGGGGTAAAGGCTTATATGGAGTTTATAGAAAACAACCCTGAGCAGAAAGAGTCTTTCGTAGGTATTGTAGCCGACATGATAGAAGCAAGAGAGAGCCTTATCAGGCCGTTGGAATCTGTATTAGGTGAAAAGAGCCAGGCTATAATTGTAAAGAGCGCTGTGGCACGTCAGGTAGCGCTGACGTTTCTTAAGGAAAGCAAAAAAGGCAGGGCACAGTTTATAGTATCGGAAGATATCTCTATGGATTCGAACGCGGATAGCACCTCACGCCCAATGGATGCGGCGGAAAAGCTATCTGAATTAATAGGTTCAAGGGAAGAAGGCAGGCACATATTAAATTATCTTTTAAGGCAAACATATTTGGTAGAGTCTATACCTGATGACGCAGGGCGCATAGACTCTTCTGCGATATTAGTTACAAAAGAAGGCGATATGAAGGCCGGAATTATCCATTTCGGTGGATCAAATTTTGCGGATGAATATACAAGTATAATAGGGCGTGACGCGAAAATTAGAGAGCTTTCAAGCGAAGTAGATAGCCTTAAGAGTCAGATCCTTGATTACGAAAAAGAGCATTCAGCCATGGCATTCAGGCTCGAGCAGATGAAAAAAGATGTTTCAAGCCAGGAAGAAGTAGCCAAAAAAGAAGAGATAAAGCTTCACGAGAAAGAGTCTGCGAAGACAAAGGTTACTGAGCAAAAAAGTAAGTTGCAGGAGGAATTGGATCTTATAGAGCTTGAATTGGATGAAACAGCAGAGGAAGAGACTACATTTAAGCAGCAAGAGGAAGCATCTGGCAAAGAGTTAGCTGAGTTTGAATCAGAGCAGAATAGGATTGAAGCCTTTGTAGGTCAGAACCAGGAGACCATTGTACTGCAAGCTGTAGAGAAGGAGAAGTCTGTAGTCTATCTTACGGAATTACGCACTCAGATGTCACTTGTTGCGGAGAAGTATGATTCACAGAATGCGTCACTTAATATGCTTAGAGAGTCATTACGTAACGAGGACACATCAATATCAGAGAGAAAGAATCAGCTCCAAGAGGCTCATACCAAGACATCATCTTTAATAACAGCTATTGAATACGCGACTAAAGAGAGTAACGTATTGGAGGAAAAATTCGCTGTTGTTAACAGCGAGCTTGCAAAATTGCAGGGAGAAAGAAGCGCGGCATATGTCCAGGTAGAAGAGAGGGAGAGCAAGACCCATAATATGCAAAAAGATCTCGATGAAATCAGAAGCAGCATATCAAATTTTCATTTGAATATAAGCGAACTTACATACAAGGCTAACAGTATAAAAGAAAGGATAGAGTTAGCGTATAAGATCGATCTTGACGAGGAGCAGGTTGTATTTGAGGGAACCGAAGATTTCCAGGAGATGGCGCTGGAGGTAGAGTCTTTGAAAGCAAAGATCGAGAAGATGGGCCATGTGAATCTCGTCGCGATAGAGGAGCATAAGGAATTACAAGATAGATATGATTTTTTAAGCAGCCAACAGGAAGATCTCTTAAGCGCAAAAGAATCTCTTCATAAGGCTATAAACAAGATAAATCGCACAACAAGAAAGATGTTTATCGAGACATTTGAGCAGATCCAAGTCGCCTTTAAAGAGTATTTTAAGCTTCTTTTTGGCGGTGGCACTGCGGAACTTTTCCTTATGGATCAGGCAGATATATTAGAGAGCGGCATCGAGATAGTGGTCCGCCCTCCAGGCAAAAAGCTTCAATCTATTTCATTGCTGTCGGGAGGCGAGAAGGCTCTTACGTCTGTTGCGCTACTATTTGCGCTTTTTAAGGTAAGACCAACGCCATTTTGTATCTTAGATGAGATTGACGCGCCTTTGGATGAAGCGAATATAGACCGTTTTAGCAGAATGCTGCAGGAGTTTATAGAGACAACACAATTTATCATAATTACACATAATAAAAAGACCATCTCTGTGTGTGATATCATGTATGGCATTACAATGGAGCGATCCGGCATATCTAAGATGGTATCGGTCCAGCTTGTTGATGACGAAAAGATCGCGGCCAGGCAGAAAACATCTGAAGAACTAACAGCAAGAAAACTAAAAGATTCTACGGTAGAACCGACCACTGCACAGACTTTCGAAGAACCCGTAGTAGACGGCAAGGTTTAACAGCAGTTTACTTTATTTTTTCCGGTATGTTTAGCGCTATAGAGGGCTTCATCGGCTTTTTTGATGAGGTTTTCTTTTTTTTGGGCATCATCAGGGAAAGATGCTAATCCTGCGCTTATTGTTAGTGGCGGGAATGACCGTTTTTTTTCTATGCGCTTAAAAGTTTTTTCTATTGCCTGTCTTAGTCTCTCGACAACACTAAGCGCGCTATTTTTCTCCATGCCAGGCATTATAACAGCGAATTCTTCCCCGCCATACCTACACGCAAGATCCTGGCTGCGAGTACTTTTCTTCAGGATAGACGCAACTTCACGGAGGGCAGCATCACCTTTTTGGTGCCCAAGAATATCGTTGTATATCTTGAAATTATCCAAGTCAACCATCGCAAGTGATACAGCAGATTTTTGCAATCTGGCTGTTTTTATAGCCCCTGTTAAGCTGTTCTGAAAATATCCATGGTTCCATAGCCTTGTCAGCGAATCGGTATGAGCCTGAAACTTTGTAGTTTCATAGAGATGCGCATTTTCTATAGCGAGGCCTGCTTGATTCGCGAGCATAGTAAGAATATGAATGCCATCTTTTGTGATGGATTTTTTTGTTACCATATTATCTACAACGAGAACACCTAGAGTTTCATGTTTTCCCTTAAGAGGTACTGCCACGAACTGATCTATACTAAGTTTATCGAGAATTGGATCAGAGATCTTGTCTCTTGTTTCTCTGGATGTGATTTCGAAATTCATGCCTTCAAGCGTACACATAGCGAGTATCCCACTATTCTCATTCAGCGGAAGCCTTATTTTCTTTACAATATTATTCAAAGGTGCTTTTACGACATGGCTATCAATGCGGTGAAACATATCTACAATTCTTTCAAGACTTAATTTCTCTTCCTCAATCTTCTTCCATATAGCGTATGCGTCTTGGGCATTGGTAGAACCTATGGCCATAACGCCTTCAAGCGCTGAGCGGGTCTTGTTTACTAAAAAAAGCATCGCCCTATTAAAGCCAAGGCCTTCATGGGATGTTACAGCGCTTAATATGACATAGAGTACCTCAGGCAGATTTAATGTAGTTCTCATGGCAATAGATATCTCGTATAAGAACCAAAGCTCTGATTTGGTCTTTTGCAGTTCAGCCTCAAGTTGTACAATTTTACTATCCATAGTAAGGATTATTATATAACGATGTTTGTTATTGTCAAGTCGCAATTATCAAAGGGGGCTCGGAGACTGTTTCAAGCTTATGATGTACACAGGCTATAAAATAACTTAGCTGCCAATGTTAGCATGCTTTGGGTAATTGCAACAGGCCCTCTTTGTTGCGAATGGCATGGTTTTTCCACGTTTCCAAGTTTATATTAATGAGCAACAAAATGGAGCAAGAAAACCACGCTGGGGTTTACTTGCGCACCTGTGAAATTAGCCCAAAGCATGCAA
>Ga0222679_1000076_pt1 | contig 41010 bp, 33 predicted proteins | sample AntAcemetagen939_FD_179843 | JGI IMG/M metagenome (GOLD analysis project Ga0222679, IMG submission 179843) | Saline water microbial communities from Ace Lake, Antarctica - #939 | ecosystem: Environmental > Aquatic > Non-marine Saline and Alkaline > Saline | place: Antarctica: Ace Lake...
TGATTTAAAAGCAAGCATACCAACACCAGACTGACCCTTCTGCAAATTACCATCGCGGCTTCTAGTGCCTTCAGGGAAAATAACAACTATTTTTCCACTTCTTAACAATCTCAATGATCTTTTAATGGCTGAGGCATCACTACCACCTTCTCTCTTAAGAGGAAACGCTCCCAATCTCCTTAAAAACCATCCAAATAAGGGATTTTTAAAAAGACTTGCTCTAGCAATAAAATTAATTCTTCTCCTAGTACCAAAACCGGCTATTAACGGGTCGAGATAGCTCACATGATTACATGCTATAATAGCTGGTCCTTTAGCTGGAATATTTTGGTAATTAATTAATTTAATCTGACAAAATATCTTAAGAATTATGTAGCAAGTATACTTGCATGTTGAATATATGATAGCGTCAAACATAGCTTATAACCTTTTCAATAACTTCATTAATACTTAAATCAGAAGTATCTAAATAAATTGCATCCTCAGCTTTCCTCAAAGCTCCCACCTCTCGTTGCTTATCAGATATGTCTCTATTTCTCATGTCCTGAGCTAAACCTTCTTTAGATATATTTTTTCCTTCTGCAATTAATTGCCTATAACGTCTTTGTACCCGTTCTTCAAAGTTAGCATCTAGGTAAAATTTTCTCTGAGCATTAGGAAAAACAACTGTTGTAATATCTCGACCCTCAACAACTACCCCACCATCTTTACCAAGAGATCTCTGTAGCTCAACCATAATTTCTCTTACTTCAGGTATATTAGCTAAGTGGACAACGTTCCTAGTAACTTGAGGTTCTCTAATTTGGGTAGTAACATCATTCGAATCCAATAAAATTTTTAAAGTATTGTTCTGTGACTCGAATTTTATATCTGTTGTTTGTGCAAGTTTGATTAATTTTAAGGGATCATCTAAGGAGATATTAGTTTTTAAAGCCTTCAGAGTAAGTGCTCGATACATAGCTCCTGTATCAATATATAGATAATTTAATTTTTCAGCAACCATACGAGCAATGGTACTTTTGCCAGAACCAGCGGGACCGTCAACTGCAATAATATAATTTTTTCCCAATTTTATATTTGACCACGTTTTTTTCTTGCTTGATTCAACTTTAGTTTTATTTTATTTTTATCTGATTTTTCCAGAGCCTTTTTAAAATCGCCCAATTCTTTTATAAAAATATCAATTTTTTTAACTATTTCCTTACTATTAGATGCAAAGATTCCCTTCCATATCATTTCGGATGACTTTGATATCCGAGTAACATCCTTAAAACCGCCAGCAGCAAACTTTAATTCAGGCCGGCTCACTACATTCATTAAAGATACGGCAATAGCATGAGGCAAATGACTTACAGAAGCTACAACTTCATCATGTTTCTTTGGACTTAATGAAAATACTCGAGCTCCTAGTTTACGCCAAAATTGACTAACCTTATTAAGGCACTTTTTATTTGTTCTTGCTGTTGGAGTAACGATTGAAACAGAATCATTAAATAGGTTAGCCGCTGCAAAATCAACTCCTCTATTTTCTGAGCCAGCCATCGGATGTGTACCTACAAAAAATATTCCTTTTGGTAGTATCTTTTCAGCAATACTGACAATCTCTCCTTTAGTACTCGCTATATCCATAACAATGCAATCAGGTTTAAGATGAGTGGTGATTAATGTGAGAATGTTTTTCATTTCAGCAACTGGTACAGCCAAAATTACTAGGTCAGCATCTTTGACACATTCACCTAAATCAAGGCTTCCCTTATCAATGGCCTTCCTTTTAATGGCTTTCGTTAGTGTAGCCTTACAACTCGTAGACCCTGTAACCTCATGAGCTAATTTTGATCTTTTAACTGCTAATCCAATAGAGCCACCTATAAGACCCACTCCAATAATACTTATTTTTTTAAACATAACTTTTCTCATATTGATCGTCCGACTGATTCTGCGACTTTTTTAATCATTTTCATTAGCTCTTCAAATTTTTCAGGCTTCAGAGATTGTGAACCATCTGAGAGCGCTTCTTCGGGATTAGTATGCACCTCGATCATTAAACCATCACAACCTGCTGCAATGGCCGCTAAAGACATAGGTCCCACTAAGCTCCACTTACCGGTTCCATGAGAAGGATCGACAATTACAGGTAAATGACTAAGCTGCTTAATAACCGCCACGGCGCTTAAATCAAGCGTATTTCTAGTGGCATCCTCGAAAGTTCTTATTCCTCTTTCACAAAGAATAACACTCATATTTCCTTCTGAAAGAATATATTCAGCTGACATCAACAAATCTTTTATAGTTGCACTCATGCCACGCTTTAAAACAACTGGTTTTTTGGTTTTACCTAGTTCTTTTAATAAATCAAAATTTTGCATATTTCTAGCACCCACCTGAAAAGCATCAGCATATTTATCCACAATAGGTATCTGCCTAATATTCATTACTTCAGTTACAACGGGCAAGCCTTCCTTTGCTCCAACTTCTTGCAAATATTTTAAACCTTCCTCACCCAAACCCTGAAAACTATAGGGAGAAGTTCTAGGTTTAAAAGCCCCACCCCTTAAAATATTTGCTCCTGCTTCTTTTACAAGATGTCCAACTTCACTCAATAATTCTATACTTTCAACAGAACAAGGCCCAGCCATAACAGCCAATGACTTACCACCAACTTGCACATCCTTAATTTTAACAACGCTGGATTCTTTTTTAAAGTCCCTAGAAGCAAGTTTGTATGGCTTTAAAACAGCCATTACCTTTTCTACTCCTTCAATTGCCTCAAGAGGTGTTATGCGAAGCTTATCTTCCTCCCCAATAACTCCAATAAGACTTCTTTCAATGCCCTTAGAAAGAACTGGTTTAAGTCCAAGCTTCTTAATGCGTTCCTCAATATGCTGAATTTGTTCTTCTGTAATGTCTGGCTTTAATATAATAATCACTATTTAATCTCCCTTAATTATTTTTCTTAAACTATCTATAAATGCTCTATTCTCTTCTTCCGTACCAATTGTGACTCTTATCCAATTGTTTAGCTTATATGCATTCATACTTCTAATAATAATACCCATTTTCAACAAACGCTTAAAAACTTCGTCGGCATCTCGTTTAACATTTATAAGAATAAAGTTAGTAGCGCTAGGAACATAATCAAGTCCTAATTCATTTAGTTCATTATAAATATATATTTTTCCTGCTTCAGTCGTTTCTATTGTTTTATTAAGAAAATCATCATCATCTAGTGCAGCTTCACCAGCAACTTGTGCTAACATATTTACATTAAAAGGTTGCCTAGCTTTATTCATGGCTTGAATTAGGCTTTTATTAGCTATACCATATCCTAACCTTAATCCACTCAAACCATATGCTTTCGAAAACGTTCTGCAAATAATAATATTAGGTTTACTTAAATATTTAAGACTTTTTGGATATTCAGAAATATTCTTCGCAAATTCACAATAAGCCTCATCAAGAAAAATGATGACATCTTCACTAACTTTATCGATGAAGTTTTTTAATTTTCCTTCTTCTATGTACGTACCCACAGGATTATTAGGATTAGAAAGAAAGATGATTTTAGTTTTCTCGTTTATCGCTTCATAAATCTTATCCAAATTGCAGTAAAAATTATCTAAAGGAACTTCGATAACTTTTCCAGCTTCCTGCAAAGTTGCTAATTTAAATATCAAGAAATCAGGACTCGATGTAATAACCTGTTCATGTTCATATAAAAATGTTTTGACTGAAAGCTCAATTATTTCATTAGAACCATTACCAATAATAATATTATCTATATCAACTTTAAATCTTCGAGCAAGTTTTCTGCGAAGGCAATAATTATTTCCATCTGGATACCGATAAACTTCTGCTAAAGATTTCTCCATAGCTTTTAGAGCTAAAGGAGAAACTCCCAATGGGTTTTCATTAGATGCCAACTTAATTATTTCACTTAAACCAAGCTCTCTTTTAACATCATCTATAGGTTTACCAGGTTCATAGGGCTTTATGTTATCTATATTATCCCTTGTTAATTTTTTCATTTTACTTCCTTAGTTAAAATTTTGGGTATGATCCCAATATTTTTAAATAGTGGCAATGCTTCGATAAAGCATCTAAGGCTATTTTTACTTTTTTGTCCTCATGATAACCTTCAAAATCAATAAAGAAATGATACTTCCATGCACCCCTTTTTGAAGGACGTGACTCAATCTTCGTCAGGTTTATTTTATTCTTCTTAAAAGGAGCCAGCATATCATATAAAACACCCACCTTATCTTTAACTGAAAATACAATTGAAGTTTTGTCTTTTCCCGTATAAGGCACTTCATTCTTACCAATAACTAAGAACCTAGTCATATTATCAGAATTATCTTCAATTGAAGAAGCCACTATCTTAAGATTATAAACCTTAGCAGCTAATTCAGAAGCAATAGCTGCAGAATTACTTAAAGATTTAGCCTTTTTTGCTGCAGCAGTTGTTGAAGCCACATCAATTAACACTGCTCTGGGTAAATTTCTCTCCAGCCATAATCTACATTGTCCAAAAACTTCTGCCTTTGAATAAATTTTAGAGATTTTACTTAGAGGTGAATTTGAAATCAAATTTTGACTTATTTCAAATAATATTTCAGAACATATTTTAAGTTCAGAATTAACAAACATATCTAAGGTATATGTAATCGCACCCTCAGTTGAATTTTCAATAGGCACTACGCCGTAGTCAGCTCTTCCCTTTTCAACTTCTTTAAAAACGTCATTAATATTTTCACATGACAGGTATTCTACTGATGATCCAAATTTACCCAAAGATGCCAAGTGGGTAAACGTAGCTTCTGGCCCTAAATACGCTACCTTTATTTTCTTTTCCAAGGCCAAAGACGCTGACATAACTTCCCTGTAGATAGCTTTCAAAGAATTATCTTCAAGTGGCCCTTTATTGTTCTGAATAATATTCTTATAAACTTCTTTTTCTCTTGCCGGAGCATATATTTTCTTTTTGGTTTTGTCTTTCTCTTTACCAATATCTAAAGTAATATTTGCTCTTGTATTTAAAAGCTTGATTATATGCTCATCTAATTCATTAATCTTCTTGCGTAGCTTCTTGAGTCCCATCTTTTAGCTCCTTTGTAATATTTTGGTTCTCATTTGTATCTACTGCTTCCTCTTGAGAATCAGATATTGATGTATCATCATTCATATTTGTTTCATCGAAGTCATTTAGCTGTTTTCTACTAGCCTTCATAACTTCTTCAATTTCAGATTCTACGACTTCTTGGTCCTCTTCAACCTTGGGCTTATCATATATACTATTTACAACAGGCGTTTCATTAAATTCGCTACTCTCTTCTCGCATTATTTCATCAGCCACTTCTTTAAACTGTTCAATTGGTGGCAAATCAGCTAGAGTTTTAAGACCAAAATATTTTAGAAAAAGATTGCTGCTACCATATAAAAAAGGTCTACCAATTACTTCTTTTCTGCCTTTTATTTTAATTAATCCCTTTTCCAATAGACTACGAACTACACCATCTACATTTACGCCCCTAATTTCCTCAACATCAAGTCTTGTTACTGGTTGCTTGTAGGCTATTATTGCTAAAGTTTCCAGTGATGGCTTAGAAAGTCGATCAGTATGTTTATTGCTAAAAAGCTTCCTAAGATATTTAGCAAATTTAATTTTAGTTCCAATTTGATAGCCGCCTGCAACTTCATTAATTTCAAAACTTCTTTGGGTATCTTCATACTCCTGCTTCAAATCACTAATTGCTGCTTTAATTAAACTAACATCAACATTATCAAAAACTAGCCGCATTTGCTCAATGGCCAAAGGTTCTTCGGTTGATATAAGCATCGCTTCAATGACTGCCTTAATTTCTGATCTTTCCATTTTTACGTGTATGTACTCCTTACCTGAGGTTGAATTTGTTTAGTATTTCTCATTACACTAATAGAACCAAAGGGCTCTTTTTGTATAGCCATTATCTCTTTTAACCTAATTAACTCCAGTATGGCTAAAAAAGTTACTATTATCTCTATCTTATTCTTTGATTTCTTAAATAAACTATCTACTTGAATCTTATTATTTTCAGTCAACGAATGCAAAAGTTCATGTATTTTTTCAGAAACTGTAAATTCATCCTTGATGATTTCCCTGAATTTATCCTTAGATACCCTTGTTAAAACAGTTGAAAAAGCAGATATTAAATCAAAGACACTTGCCTCAAAATATATTTCACCCTGTGCATCGGTGTATTTTTTAATTTCTTTTGGAGATCTGGCAAAAACATCCTTTTGCTTTAATTCCCTTTCCTCCAAGTGACTAGCAGCTTCCTTAAATTTTTGATATTCTAATAGTCGCTTAACTAATTCAGCCCGCGGATCTTCCTCTTCTACATCTTCTTCTTCAGCTTCCTCTTGCGGAAGCAACATTTTCGACTTAATATGCATCAAAGTAGCTGCCATTACAATATATTCACCGGCAATATTCAAATCCATATTTCTCAAAACATCAATATATTCAAGATATTGTTTAGTAATTGCAGCTATAGGAATATTATATATATCAAGCTCACTTTTTCTTATTAGAAAAAGCAATAAATCAAGAGGCCCTTCAAATATCTCCAATTTTACTTTATATGCCATGCACTTATCCTTTGAAATAATTAATCTTCATGGCCGCGCGAACTTCTTCAAGCGTGGATACAGCAATTTTTCTAGCTTTTTTTGTACCTTCAATTAATATTTCATCAATCTTCTTTGGGGCTTCTTCATAAACTCTTCTCTTATCCCTTATAGGATTCAAAAATTCATTTAAAACAGCTGAAAGCTTCCTTTTACATTCAACACATCCAAGCTCACCAGACACACAATCTTCCTTTATCTGCTCAATCATATCAGTATCATTATTAAAAGCCTTATGATACATATGCACGGGGCATTTATCTGGATGACCTTTATCGCTAAGTTTAATTTTTGCAGGATCTGTAAACATCTTTGAAACCTTAGAAATTATTTCTTCACTCGAATCAGAAAGATATATAACATTTCCCAAGCTCTTACTCATTTTATTTTGCCCATCAGTTCCCATTAAACGACCCACAGTTCCCACCATTGCCTTAGGCTCAACCAAAACATCACCATAGAGCCTATTAAACTTTCTAACAATTTCTCTAGTCTGCTCAATAATAGGTAATTGATCTTCCCCTACAGGAACTAAATTAGCTTTAAAAACTGTTATATCAGCTGCTTGAGATATTGGATAACCCAAAAAGCCATACATAACATTGTCCTTCAAGTTCAGAACTTTAATTTCTTGCTTTATTGTGGGGTTGCGTTCCAAGCTTGCAACTGTAGTAAACATTGAAAAATAAATAGTCAACTCAGTTATTTCTGGAATCATAGATTGGACAACGATTGTAGCCACATCAGGATTGATGCCACAGGCCAAATTATCCACAGCTACTTGACGCACATCATTAGAAAGCTTATCAGGATGGTCAAAATTAGTAGTCAAAGCTTGAACATCTGCAATCAAGACATACTCATCATACTCATTTTGAAGTTTAACTCGGTTAGATAAAGAACCTACAAAATGACCCAAGTGCAATCTTCCAGTGGGCCTGTCTCCAGTAAGAATTCTTTTTTTCTTATTCATTTTAATTATATATGTTAAAAATTTATAAAGTTTTCTTGATTTTTTCTACACTATAAACTTCGATAAAATCACTATTCTTAATATTATTAAAACTCCTGAATCCAATACCACATTCAAATCCTTCTTTTACTTCCTTAGCATCTTCTTTAAATCGCTTAAGCGAATCAATTGTTCCGGTAAATATAATTTCATCTTCTCTGAGAACCTTTGCCTCCATGCCCCTCTTCACAGATCCCTTTGTAACCATACAACCGGCAATCGTTCCCACTTTAGAAACTTTGAAAACTTGGCGCACTTCAGCTCTACCAACCAATGTTCTTTTAACATGAGGCTCCAGCAAGCCCTCCATCGCTGCCCGCACATCAGAGATAGCTTCATAAATAACACTATAGAGTTTAATTTCAACACTTTTATCTTTAGCAATCTCACTTGCCTTTTGTTCTTTTCCAATACCAAATCCAATAATTACAGATTTAGTTACAATAGCCAACATCACATCAGATTCATTAATGTTGCCTACACCCTTATGAACTATATTTAATTCAACTTCATCACTTATTATTTTATCCAATGAAGCGCGTAACGCCTCAAGCGATCCTTGTACATCAGTTTTAATTATTATGTTTAATATTTTAATTTCACCCTTTTGGATTTCCTTAGATATATCCTCTAAAGTTAGGGCCTTGCTTTTGGGTAATAAATCTTTTTCCCTTTTTAAATGTCTTCTTTTTTCGATAATTGCTCTTGCTTTTTGCTCATCATCTACAGCATAAAAAGCATCCCCCGCCTCAGGCACTCCCGATAAACCTAATAATTCTACAGGAGTTGAAGGACCAGCAGTTTTCAGGCGCTTGCCGTTATCATTAATCATTGCCTTAATTCGAGCACAATGAAGACCAGTGACAATTACATCTTGAAGTTTCAATGTACCATCAGAAACTAAAACCGTAGCCATTACACCGCTTCCTTTAGATAACTTCGCTTCAATAACTGTTCCGCTGGCAAACTTCTCAGGGTTCGCTTTAAGTTCCATCATTTCAGACTGCAGCAAAACCATTTCTAGTAAGTGATCTATATTTTCTCCTGTCTTAGCTGAAACATTAACAGTTATTGTATGTCCACCCCAATCTTCAGGAGTCAAATCCAAATCTTGTAATTGTGTCATCACCTTATCAATATTAACATTTGGCTTATCAACTTTATTAATAGCTACTATTATCGGCACTTTGGCCGCTTTTGCATGATCGATGGCTTCAATTGTTTGCGGCATTATGCCGTCATCAGCAGCCACCACTAAAATTACTATATCCGTTACATGGGCTCCCCTAGATCTCATAGCAGTAAAAGCTTCATGACCAGGAGTATCTAGGAAGCAAATCTTATGATTATTATAAGCTACTTCATAAGCACCTATATGTTGTGTTATTCCACCAGCTTCCCCGTCCACTACTTTGCTATTCCTTATAGAATCCAATAGTAAAGTTTTACCATGATCAACATGCCCCATTAACGTAACTACAGGTCCTCTCGCAACTGATTTATTATCATTAGGAGATTCTTTATGCAATTGCATTAACTCTTCTTCATCAGAAAGCCTCTCCTGAAGATCCACTTTGTAATCAGTAGCTACTAATTGACAAACATCTTTCTCTAGCGATTGATTAATATTAGCAAATATGTTTTTTTTCATTAGATAAGCTATTAATTCATTGGGCTTTACTTGAAGCTTAATGGCAAGATCCTTAACGCTTAGCGGAAACATAACTTCAATAACACGATGATCTTTCTTTTTCTCTTTCTCTTTTTCTTCCTTTTTCTTATCAGATAAATCTTTTAATTCGTGTCTTAGTATCTCTGCTGTTTCCTCATCAACAACACTCATGTGACCTTTAACTTCTATTTTAAGCTCTTTAAGCTTACCAATAAGTTCTTTACTGGAGAAACCCAACTCTTTAGCTAATTTAAAAACACGTATACTCATAAATTTAACTGACTTCCTTTGCTTTGGTTATAATTTTCTCTGCTGTTTTCACTCCAATTCCAGGTACTTTAACCAAATCACTCAAGCTTACCTCAGCAATTTTATCTAAAGTATCATAGCCAGCTTCCAGAAGAGCTTCCGCTGTTTTTTTACCAACGCCCTCTAATTGACTTACGCCTGACTTCTCAGGCTTCTTAGATTTCTTTTCAGTTTTTGATGCCTTTGAAACTTCACTGGCACTCTTAATATTCAAATTAAATCCTACTAATTTAGAGGCGAGTCTTACATTTTGACCATGTTTACCTATAGCTAAAGATAGTTGATCATCATTAACTAATACTAAGGCTCCACCATCTTTTTCATTAACTTGAATTTCCATTATTTCAGCCGGTGATAAAGCATTTTTAATAAATTCTTTTAAATCAGTGCTGTATTTAACAATATCAACTTTCTCACCTTCGAGCTCACCCACTACATTTTTAACTCTAGAACCACGAACACCAACACAAGCTCCCTGGCTATCCACCCTATCATCATGCGATAACACAGCCACCTTTGTTCGCTCTCCAGGTTCTCTGGCAATCTTCTTTATTTCGACAATATGCTCATATATCTCTGGAACTTCTAATTCAAATAATTTTTTTACAAATTCAGGGTTGGTCCTTGATAAAATAATCCTTGGCCCTCTACTACTTTGCTCAACTTCTTCCACATAAGCCCTTATTCTCTGACCCTGACCATAATTCTCTTTAGGAACTTGAAACTTTCTCAAGATAATTCCTTCAGCTTTACCAATATTAATAATTAATCCACCCTTCTCAAAGCGGTATATGGTACCACTTACAATCTCTCCCACCTTATCTTTGAATTCTTCAAAAATAACATTTCGTTCGGCCTCACGTATTTTTTGAATAATAACTTGCTTAGCAGTTTGAGCAGCAATACGTCCAAATTCTTCAGATTTAATCAGTGTATCACCTGAAAAAACTTTTATATCACCAGTTTCTGCATCAAATTTAACAGATAACTCACCCTCTTTACCTTTAATAGTCTTCTTTGCAGCAGACAAAAGAGCTGACTCTAGAGCCTGGATAAGAACCTCTCTCTCGATTCCCTTTTCTCGCTCCATATGATCTAAAATACCTAATAATTCACCTTTCATTGCTTCTTCCTCTTATTATATCTTAATTTTTTGTTTTGCTTTTTTTATGCTTGAATATTTAATATTTTCTTTATTATCTTTCAAATTAATTGAAAGAAAATCCTTAGCTGCCTCCTCTATAATTCCTTCAATTTTCTCAATATGATTACCCCCTGTATCATAGGTCAAAATTACTTCCTTGCCTAAGACCCTTTTAAAATCTAACTGGGTTTTAAGCAATCTATCCAATCCAGGAGATGCTACTTCCAACGTATAACCTTGAGCAAATAATCCTTTCGCATCAATCTCTCGCTCAATTACCCTACTTATTGAAGCACATTCAGCTATCGAAATCCCCTCTGGTTTATCAACCAAAAAACGAATCATCATAGTCCGATTCTGGGGCCTAACGTCACAATGAATAAGTACTGCTTTTGCTTCGTTTATAGGTTCCCGAGCTATCTCTTTAAGTTCTTTTTTTATTTCGTCTTTATACATTGTTCAATAAAAAAAGTGGGCAAAACCCACTTTCGTTTAAATACATTTAAGTATAATCAGTATACAAAATAGGTTTTACATTGTCAAGATTTTTTTAAGATGCAAAGCTGCATTTGTTATTGCAATTTCTTCTTTTTTATTGTTTTGTCTATATTTAATTTCAACATTACCCTTTTCTAAGCCTCTGGAGCCAATTATGATCTGAACTGGAACACCTATTAAATCTGCATCTTTGAACTTCACCCCAGCCTGGATCTTTCTATCATCATAAAGGATGTCAAATCCATCAAGACTTAATTCATTATAGAGGCTATCGGCAATTGAGAGAGCTTCTTTGCTATCATCTAAAAGCAATATTTGAGCTTTAAAGGGAGATATCTCTTGAGGCCAAACAATTCCTTTATCATCATGATTAAGCTCAATAATGGCTGCTAAAACTCTATTTACTCCTATTCCATAACAACCCATTATTATAGGTTGTTCTTTACCATTTTTATCAATAAATTTAGCATTTAAACTCTCGGTGTATTTAGTGCCCAATTTAAATATATGCCCAACTTCCATAGACCTTTTGATTTCAATTTGTTTTCCACATTTTGGACATAGATCATCAACATCTGCATAACGCAAGTCATAAAATGAATCTACTTTGAAATCCCTCTTTAAATTTACGTTTGCAATGTGCTTATCTTTCTTATTGGCTCCTGCAATAACATTAGACATATTTTCAATAAGTGTATCCGCTACTATTTTGATACCTTTTAAACCAACTGGTCCGCTGAATCCAACTGGGCCACCAGTTATACTCTCTATTTCTTTATCATCAGCCAATCTTAACCGCTCAACATTAAGAGCCTTAATAAGCTTAGCCTCATTTAAACGTTTATCTCCCCGCACTAAAACTGCAACATAATCATCATCAGCTTTATAAATTAATGTTTTAATTAGGCTAGATTCTGGCACCTTAAGAGCTTTGGCAACAACTTCAACTGTTATTTTATTGGGTGTATCTATTTCTTCAATAGCTAACGCTTTTTCTTTCCTTTTAGCTTCATTTGTTACTGAAGGTGCGGCCTCGAGACTAGCTGCATAATCACATTCTAAACATTTTACTATCACATCTTCACCACTATCAGAAATAACCATAAACTCAGCTGATTCCTTACCGCCCATCATTCCGGGATCTGCTTCCACTATTATATAATCCAGGCCACATTCATCCATAATCTTACAATATGCTTCCTGCATCTTTTTGTAACTCTCATCTAAACTTTTTTCATCTACATCAAAACTATAAGCATCTTTCATGATGAATTCTTTTGACCTAATTACTCCAAATCGCGGTCGGGGTTCGTCTCTGAATTTACTTTGTATCTGATATAGAATAAGTGGCATCTGTTTATACGATTTAATGTCACCCTGGATTAAAGTTGTAATAATCTCTTCATGAGTAGGGCCTAAAACCATTTTGTTCCCATGTCTATCAGTAAACGAAAACCCCACATCATCAATCAATGTCACATCTCTACCCGTTTTCTGCCATATTTCTAAAGGATGTAATGCGGGCAAAAAAACCTCTAAGGCATCTTTCTCATTCATTGCACGACGAATAATATTCTCAACATTATTTAAAGCTTTTAAACCAAATGGCAAGTAAGAATATGTTCCGGCAGCAAGTTTTCTAATTAAACCTGCCCGAATCATCAGCTTATGACTCTGAGCTTCAGCCTCTTTGGGATTCTCCTTTAAGGTAGGTAAATAATAATTAGACCACCTCATTTTATCTCCTTTAAAAGTTCTTTCTTAGCTTCTTTAACATTTATTCTTTTTATAATTTTACCTTTTTTAAACATTGCCGCATACTTTTTACCGCAAGCAATACCCACATCAGCATGCCTGGCTTCTCCGGGACCGTTAACCTCACAACCCATAACAGCAACGGTTAAATCTTTTATTGAAGGCTTTTTAATTGCCGCTTTTGCGACTGCCTCGGAAACTTCCCCAGCTATCTTAATTAAATTCACCTGACACCTGCCACATGTCGGACAAGATATTACCTCTGGATAAAATCTTCTTAATTCAAGGCTTTGAAGTATCATTTTAGCTGTCTTAATCTCACTAACTGCCGAGTCTGTTAATGATACTCTAATAGTATCACCAATGCCCTTTCTCAATAATGAGCCAATTCCCACTGAAGACTTAACCACAGAATTAACTCCCAGGCCTGTTGCCGTCACACCCAAATGCAATGGATACTTGGTTTTCTTAGCTAGTAACTCATTTACTTCAATAGTTGATAAAACATCGGATGTTTTAAGTGAAATTATTATATCATAAAAGCCTCTTTTTTCATACTCACTTATATATCGCAGGCAATAACTAGCCATCTTACTTGCCAAGTTAGATTTATTATATTTAAAAGGCACTGAACCAGAGTTAAAACCTAACCTTAAAGGAAGTTTGGCTTTCTTTAAGGCTTTTACGGTTTCATCAATAGCCTTCTTATCTGTAATATTACCTGGATTAATCCTTATTTTATCAACTCCACTCTTAATTGAGAGTAAAGCTAAGCGGTAATCAAAATGAATATCCGCAATAAGAGGTATTTTAACCTTTTTCTTTATTTTTGATAATGCCTTAGCTTGCTCCTCGGTTTTAACAGCCAGACGCACAAGCTCACAGCCAGCTTTCTCCATTTCTTTTATCTGAGCAACTACAGCTGCAATTTTTTCTGTAGAAATTTTAGTCATACCCTGAATAACAATAGGTTTATTACCGCCTATTTTCACCTTACCTACAGATATTATTTTTGACTTTCTGCGTTTAATCATTTCTTATCAGTTTCAATTTCTTCTTGTGTTAATGCGGCCTCTTTTTTAGACTGATGAGCTTTGTAGAGACGAGTGACATCATTTAAAGTAATATATAGAATAAGTATTATAAGTAAAGAAAAACCCACAATAATAATTTTTTCTTTAATTTTAGTACTTATTTTTATTCTAAAAATCTTCTCAATAGCTAAAAATATAACGTGCCCGCCATCAAGTGCTGGAAAAGGCATTAAATTAATAAATGCTAAATTTATATTTATCAGGATAAAAAACATGATAACATTTAAAAAACCTGTCTGGATAATGTCTTTAGTAATTGCCACGATACCTACCGGACCCATAGCTGAATCTTTAATGGGTAATTTACCACTAATCAGCATCCAGATACCTTCAAGCATTTTAACACTCAGTTCTCCAGTAAAAATAATGCCCCCAAATGCGTAATCCTTCCAAGACATCTCTTCCTTTTCAAAATAGAGGCTAGGAGCAATATTTATACCCATAACAACTTTTTTATACTCACTATTATATATCGGAATAACACTTGCAGTTAATAATTTACTACCTCTTTTATAACTAACTTTCACATCTTGGTCATCTTTATCACTAAGATAACCCAATAAATCATCAACTGAATTTATTGATTGATTATCTACTTTAAGAATTACATCAGCTGTTTTTAAGCCTGCTGCTTGTGCTGGTGAACCCTCGCTAACTCCAGCAATATAAAGCTTACTAAGTGGTTTTCCCATTACAGCTATCACTATAGATAATAGTAATACAGCAGTTATTATCTGCATACCTACACCACCAATAAAAACCATAAACTTCTGCCACGTTCTTATTTCTTCAAAGGTTTTCAGGTTATATTTTTTAATATCACCCTCTTCTTCTTTAGTTAACTCAGCACTTTCCCCTTCCATTCCGGGCATGCGCACATAACCACCGATTAAAGGTATCCATGAAATCTGATATTCAGTTTCTTTCTTTTTAAACGCCACCATTTTAGGTCCCCAGCCTATAGAAAACTTCGATACACTACAACCAGATAGTTTACCCACAATATAATGACCAAACTCATGAATAAGAATAATAAGACCAAATATTATAACTGCTAAAATAACACCTAACATGTTGAGCTTAACCTTTCTACTATTTTTTCTGCCTCTAAGCGAGATTGGTTATTGACTGAGAGTATATCATTAAGATTATACTTTTTTAACGGTTTGTGTCGCTTCATTGTCTTTTCTATTATTTTTGATATATCAGTAAATCTAATCCTTTTATCTAAAAAAGCCCAGACGGCAATTTCATTAGCTGCATTTAAAACTATAGGATAAGTATAGCCTTTTTTAGCTGCCTGATAAGCCAATTTTAAACATGGAAATTTACCTGTATCAGCCTTAAAAAAAGTCATTATATTATTTTTTATAAAATCAACTTTTTTAGTTACCGCTCTAAGTCTCTTTGGATAAGAAAGCGCATATTCTATTGGTAACTTCATATCAGGACATGCTATTTGAGCAAGGATACTACTATCAGAAAACTCAACCATAGAATGAATAAGCGCCTCCGGATGAATTAAGACTTCAATTCTATCTAAGGGTATATTAAATAAATGCATAGCCTCTATAACCTCTAAACCCTTATTCATTAAAGTAGCAGAATCAATGGTAATCTTTTTTCCCATAGACCACTTAGGATGATTTAACGCCTGACTAGGAGTAATATTTCTTAATTTACTTTTAGGTGTCTTCCTCAAAGAGCCACCCGAACCTGTTAAATATATCTTTGTAGGCTTATATTCTTTTCCTTCAAGGCATTGAAATATAGCACTATGTTCAGAATCAACAGGGATAATAGTCGCTTTATGTTTTTTAGCTAAGTCCATAACCATTCTACCAGCCATAACTAAAGATTCTTTATTGGCTAAAGCTATGGTTTTTGAATGCTTTGTTGCTTCAATTAACGGTAACAAAGCTGAGGCCCCAGAGATAGCCATGATAATTATATCAATATCTTTTCTTTTGGCTAGATTAATTACTGCTTGATCACCTGCATAAAATTTAGTCTTTAATGTACCAATATTATCTTTAATTGTCTCTGCAGCCTTCAAATCTGCCATAACAGCATAATCAGGCCTATACTCTTTTATTTGTGCAAGAAACTTTTTTGATTGCCTGCAAGCCACAAGAGCTTTTATTTCAAAATCGTCCTTGAAGCATTTGAGCACACCAAGAGCACTCTCACCAATCGAACCCGTTGAACCGAAAATAGCAACATTTTTTATTTTTTTCATAATAATATATTCTATAAAGTGTACTTGAGATATAAATAAACTACTGGCGCGGAAAATAGAATACTATCTAATATATCAAGCACGCCACCTTGATTAGGTATGAGATTACCAGAATCCTTAACTACACAGTCGCGTTTTATAAGAGACTCTGATAAATCTCCCAGCTGTGCTGTTAAGCCAACTAAAACACCTAGAACCAGAAGGTGATATACTGATATATTAGGAAGATATATCTTACTTGAAAAGGCAACTAGGATGCTACAACAAAATCCACCAATTGCCCCTTCAATGGACTTATTAGGACTAATTTCTTTTAAGAGTTTGTGCTTACCAAAACTCTTACCTATAAAATATGCCCCTGCATCAGACGCTTTACAAACTAAAAGCGCAAATAAAACTAAAAGACCACCTTCTTCTAATTGTCTAATTTTTAAAAGATAACTGCCGAGCCAACTTATATATATAACTCCAAAAACCGTAGTTGAAATTCCCAATATTGCATCCGTATGATTCTTTTTAGAAAACTCTAAAACAAAAAATAATACAAATGCTAACAAAATAAATGCCAATACCCATTCTTCTACCGGTTTTAAAATAATGAGCGGAATAATTAAGCCCATGAAAATACCTGTTTTTTTATAAACCGGAACGCTTTTTTTAAGTATCATGTCAAAAAATTCATTCAATGCCAAACCAATAAAAAGCATCAACCATATCATAAAAGCCCAGGAAGGCCAAATAAAAACTGCAACTAATGTCATAACAATAAGAATGCTATTAATTACTATTCTTTTAATTAGATTTTCAGACATCACCATATCTTCTTTCTCTTTTCTGAAAATCAGAAATTATTTCTCCTAAATCTTCCTTATTAAAATCAGGCCACATCTTTTTACTAAAATAGAACTCTGCATAAGATAATTGCCAGAGAAGAAAATTACTTAATCTCAGCTCATAAGAAGTCCTTATTAATATATCCGGGTCGGGAATTTTTGATGTATATAAGTAGTTGCCAAAAGTGTTTTCATCAATGTTATCTATATCAATCTTACCATTTTTAATTTCTTGAGCTATACTTTTTGCAGCTCGGACTATTTCCTGACGGCTTCCATAGCTCAAAGCTAATACTACAGTCATGTTAAGATTATTTTTTGTACTCTCAATAGTTTTAGAAAGTCTTTGAGCAACTTTATCTGGCAAAAGTTCTAATTCACCTATAGCTAACAAACGTATACCTTTTTCATTAAATTCTTTATTAGCCTTAGTAAGATATGTCTTTAAATAATTCATTAAAGCATCTACTTCTGACTTTGGGCGTTTCCAGTTTTCGCAAGAAAATGCATATAAGGTCAGGTAATCAATGCCAAATTCCAACGCAGCTTCAATAATTTTTTCGACAGTTTCAGCGCCGGCTTTATGACCCATGATTCGCGGCAACCCTTTCTGGGTGGCCCATCGACCATTACCGTCCATTATAATAGCTATATGCTGGGGGGTTTTTATAATATCCTGCCTTTTATAAAAAAGGGGGATATAAATCATATCCCCCGCTGTTAATATCAATTATTTCTCTGATTTAATTACTTTATAAACTCATCATAGTCATCTGCTGAAGCATTTGATGCATTAGAGCGTGAGCTCCGAAGAACTATAATTTCAACTCTTCTATTCATTAGCTTGCCTTCAGGGGTATCATTTGATGTAACTGGATGATACGGTCCATATCCTGTAGCTGACATTCTTTGAGGCCTTATACCCTTATCATCTTCAAAGTAATGTACTACATTCAAGGCTCTTTGAGTTGAAAGCTCCCAATTAGATTTCCAACGAGAGAATTTAATTGGTACATTGTCCGTGTGTCCTTCAATAGCAATATCATCACTCATTGGACCTAAAACATTAGCAACTTTATTAAGAACTGTTTGTCCTTGAGGTTTTATTTTAGCTTTACCTGAGTCAAATAAAACTTCCGCAACTACAGTTACAACTAGACCACGCTTACCCATAGTAATGCTAACATCGCCTTGAGCGATTTCCTTCTGAAGCTGACTCTCTAACCTAGACTTAGCGCGTCTCAAGTCTTCCAACTGCTGACTTAGACTTTTAATGGTTTGGACATCTTGGGGGCTTCTCTTGTGTACACCAATAGCGCAGCCTGCCAAAACCATCATCATCACTGCTGCTAAAAAATAAAAACTAAACTTCTTCATACTTTTTTCCATATTTTCACCCCTTACTTTTCTGTAATCATAATAACAGAATTCACATAAGGTGTCAACCTCTCTAAATAAATGACTATATTACTTCATAAATATTGGTGCTATCGGAAACAATGAAGCAAACAACAAAGAAACAACCGACATAAGTTTAATTAGAATATCCAAAGAAGGCCCGACTGTGTCTTTTAAAGGATCTCCAAATGTGTCACCTGCAACAGCGGCTGCATGAGCCTTTGAACCCTTGCCGCCAAATTTTCCAGTTTCAATATATTTTTTTGCATTATCAAGAGCTCCACCTGTATTAGCACATAACAATGCTAATAGAAGCGCCGATAATAATGCTCCAATTAGAAAACCTGCTAATGCTACACGACCCAGAACCATACCAATCACTAAAGGTGTTAATACAGCAATAAGTGCTGGAAAAACCATTTTCTTTAAACTATGGCTTGAAGAAATGGCAATACATTTATTATAATCAGGAACAACTTCGCCTTTTAAAATACCTGGATTAGCTTTAAATTGTCTTCTGATTTCAATAATCATCTTATCAGCTGTCTCACTAACAGATTCAATTAATAAAGATGAAAAAGCGTATGGAACCATGGTACCTAGAAAAAGTCCAGCTATAACATAAGCACCAACTTCAGGACTCAAAAGTTGAATATTCGGTAAAGTAACTTCTTGTGCGCTTCCGATAGCTGACCAGAGGTAAGCTGCAATTAAACCAAGAGAAGCAAAAGCAGCCGAACCAATAGCAAATCCTTTTCCTATAGCAGCAGTGGTATTACCAATTGAATCTAGTTCATCTGTTACTTCTCTTACCTTTGGAGGTAAGTTTACCATCTGACTAATACCGCCAGCATTATCAGCAATAGGTCCATACGTATCTACTGATACTGTCATAACTACAAAAGAAAGCATACCTAAGGCTGTATAAGTAATTCCTGCTAATCCTCCCAACTGATAGGAAATAATTGTTGCAGTAGCTATAATTAATACTGGCCAAAACGAAGACTTCATGCCTAAACCTAAACCACCAGCAACTGCAACACCAGCACCTTCTTGGCATGATTCAGCTAATTTTTTTACCGGTTTAAACTCATAGGAAGTAAAATACTCACTAGTAAAACCAATAAGAACTCCAGAGCCAAGTCCAATTACTACAGACCAAAACGGAACTAAATTAAGAGGACTTAACTTTGTTACAACAAAATAACTAATAGCAGCTGTTAGTAGAGCACTCAACCTTGTGCCATTCATTAAAACAGCATGAGCATTTTCACTCTTAGATAAACTTACGAAAAGAATTCCTACTAAAGATGAAATTATACCTCCAGTAACTAACAAAATAGGTAGATACAAGGCACCTGCAAAATTAGCAGCTGATAAATTATTTAAACCAAGTTTATTTAATAAGCCGCTTATTATGTCAGGATTAGACCTACCCACATAAACATAAAGCGTAATAACAATGACAGAGATAACAGCCCCGACAAAAGACTCTAATAAGTCAGCACCAAGCCCACCAACGTCACCAACATTATCACCAACATTATCAGCAATAGTCGCTGGGTTTCTAGCGTCATCTTCTGGAATATTTTCTTCTACTTTACCAACCATATCAGCTGCCATATCAGCCGCCTTAGTATAAATACCACCGCCCACTCTATCAAAAAGAGCCACCAAAGAAGCGCCCATTGAATAAGCACTAACAATCAATGCACCTTTAATAAAGTTTATTTCTTGACCACCGAGCATGTCACTTATTAATGGTACCTTTATACTTTCAATGCTCAGATTGTCAGCTAAAAATTGAGATCTAAACATCCACATTACAAGACATAATCCTAATAGAGCAATAGAACCCACAGAAATACCCATAACAGCTCCGCCAGAGAATGCAACCTTTAAGGCTTTTGAAAAACCTTTAGTGGCACCCTGAGCTGTTCTTACATTAGCATTTGTAGCCATATTCATACCTATAAAGCCTGCCAATCCAGAACAGAATGTACCAATGGCAAAACTAATAGCTATCTGCCAATCCCATATCATCCATAAAATTGCACCTATAGCTACCAAAGCCACAAGCATTACCCTAGCTTCCTCAACCATAAACATCATGGCACCAGAGCGTATGTAGCCGTGAACTTCAGTCATTTTATCGTTACCCTTATCTTGCCTCATAACAAATGAAGCTAATATCTTTGCAACTGCCAATCCTAAAAGGCAGACTGCGGTTGGTATTACTAAATACCAAATGTTGTCCAGAATCATTAGTCTATCCCCTCTACTTAGTTAGTGTTTGCGAACGCTTGGAACCAATTGAAACCATATATATATTTGCTCCTACAAGTTCAGAGATACGATTTAAATAACTACGAGCTTCCTTAGGCAAATCTGAGTATTTTTTACAGTTAGTTATATTCTTTAACCACCCTTTATGAGTTTCATAAACAGGCTTACACTTTTGCAAAATTTCTACATTAGCCGGCATATGCTTCAAGATGCGTCCTTTGTATTTATATCCAGTACATATTTTGATATCTTTCAACTCATCCAATACATCTAATTTTGTTACAATAATATCATTTAAACCGTTAACCAAAACAGAGTGCCTGCCAACGACAGCATCAAACCAACCACATCTTCTTGGCCTACCTGTTGTCGCTCCAAATTCTTCGCCTTTATTTCTAACTTTTTCTAGTGTATTAGCTGGAAAAACAGTCGGCAGAGGACCTTCCCCAACTCTAGTTGTATAAGCTTTAATTACTCCTATTACTCTATCAATATTGGTCGGACCTAATCCCGTGCCGGTAAACGCTCCACCTACTGAAGCGTTAGAACTGGTCACAAATGGATATGTCCCAAAGTCTACATCTAGCAGCGTTCCTTGAGCACCCTCAAGCAAAATACTTTTTTTATTAGCAACAGCCTTATTTAAAATAACAGAACAATTTCCAACTAGCGGTTTTATCTCTTTGGCATATTTTGAATACTCTCTTAATATTTTCTGATAACTAAAGCCTTTAAAATTATATGTTTTTTTAAACACCTTATTTTTTTCCTTTAGATTTGCCTGAAGCTTCACTTTAAAAATCTCTGGCTCTATTAAATCACAAATCCTAATTCCACAACGAGCTGCTTTATCAATATAACAGGGGCCTATTCCTCTTTTCGTTGTCCCAATTTTAGTTGTACCCTTATTCTCTTCCTTAAGGCTATCCAATATTTTATGATATGGAAAAATAATATGCGCTTTTTCATCTATGATAAGATTTTTTTTACTAACAGATACACCTTCTTTTTTGAGCTTGTCAATTTCATCAAGCAATGCCTTGGGATCTACAACCACCCCGTTACCTATAATACATATTTTGCCTTTATGCAAAATACCAGAAGGTATTAAATGCAGAATAAATTTTTTGTCTTTTACAACGACTGTATGACCGGCATTATTTCCACCCTGAAATCTTACTATATAGTCAGATTTCTTAGCCAGTATATCAATAACCTTCCCCTTGCCTTCATCTCCCCACTGAGCTCCAATTACAACTGTATTAGGCATTACAACTCCCCTTTTTATTCCTGTTTTTATACTTTAGACACAACAAAGGCAGGAGTAAAGCAACCCCTGCCAGCATAGATGCTATTTATTGCTTTTTTTCTTTAATTCATCTATCTTTTGTTTAGCTTTTTGTGTCCAGACATCGTTAGACTTTGATGCATTAGCTCTCTTTTGCCAATATTCAATGGCCTTTTGATTATTACCCACCTGCTCATAAACAGTAGCTAAATTACTATAAACAGCTAAATATGCATTATCTAACTCTATTGCTTTCTGGAATTCTTCTATTGCTTTATCGTATACCCCAAGATAAAAGTAGATAATACCTATATCATTATGAATACAGGCATAATTGGGGTACAGCTCAACGGCTTTATTATAAGCTCCAAGAGCTTTATCATAATCCTTATTTTTTTGATGGCTATATCCAACCTGGCGCCATTGCATAGCTAATTGTATTTTTTCAGTGTGCGTTGCTGGCGTCATCTTATTAACATTCTTAGGTGTTAATTCAATTCCCTTGCCTTTTACATCGGTGCCTGAAACTATATTCGACGCTGTTTGTTGCGCAGTTTTCTTCGCTGTTGTTTTAGCTCTATATTTTTTTGACTTCTTGTAAGGACTTTTATCTTCTAAAACATCAGCATCTTTACCATAACTCAAATTTGATTCTACTGACATAAAATCATCAGAATCACCAGAATATTTTTTACTTTTAGAGCTTATTTTTTTTGGTTTAAATTTCGGAGGATCTTTCGGCTCAAAGTCACTTTTTTTAGGTTCAATATTGATAGCTGCGGCTATTGCCTGAGTTTCGATATTATCATTAGTTATAGGCTTTACATCGATTCCCTCATCCATAGCAAGCTCTGTCTTATCTAGAGCTGCAGGTATTACTTCTTTTTTAAATTGAGGCTTGATATCTGAAACGCTTAAGCTTGGAGAATTAGCAACGTAAAGAGTGTATCCCTTTTTATGCTTTACTTGTGTGTAAGCTACTTTTTCCTTAAGATGAATAACTAAAAAGTCAATTCCGTAGAAATTGATGTCACCTAAGGACGGATCAATGAAAGGCGTAATACTTTTAACTTCTACCCCTTTAACCATAATTTCCGTAGGTACATTAGTGGCCTGAGCAAAAGCGTTGCCAACAACATCAGCTACTATTTGAGGAGGATTGCCAATAGTATAAAAAACCATTTTTGTCGGCTGGTTATACAAAAAGGTAATCGCTGTTCTATTCTCCTCTGTCTTATAAGTAACACTTTCTAAAACAGAACTTCTAGCTGAGGCTTCACTAGCCACAGACACCAGAATGAGTATAGCCAGAATTAAACTTCTTGATCTACTTAACATATAATCCTCCTTAAGTACAAATTATAAGTTTCTGTGCGTTTGCGTAATAATTAATTAAATTCAATGTATTATACCATAATTAATTAATTAAATAACTATAAAATTACATAACATTTTGCAATATAAAAATTTATGGTGTAGTCGTTAATATTTTCTTAGCTATTTTAGGATATGAAGAGATAAATTTCAATTCATCCTCAACCAATGGCTTCTGCGTCTGAACATTAGCATATCTAACTAGTTCTAATATTTCTCTTGCCTCGGCATCACTCTTAAATTTAACTGCTAATCTTTGATATACATTCCTAAAACCTTTAATTCCACTATATTCCCCGGCTGTAATCTTGCGTCCAGTATCAACAGCTTCTGGTTCACCTCTTCCGAGAGATTCAAAGTCATACAGCTCATAATTTCTCCTGTCTTTTAAAGCGCCATCAGCATGTATCCCAGATTCGTGCGCAAAAGCATTAGTACCAACACCAGGTTGATTTATAGGTATCGGAACTCCGAAAGCATAGGAAGCATACTTGGATATTTTCCAAGCCATACCCAATTTTACTTTCTTATCCAGAAGATTCTCATTATGTAAATGCTTAGAATACTTCAGCGCTAAGATAACAGATACTAAATCTGCATTACCAGCTCTCTCTCCCAAACCATTTATAGTAGTATTTATATAGGCATCAACCCCATTATCTATAGCAGCCTTTGCACCAATGACTGAATTGGCCACAACCATACCTAAGTCATTATGACAATGAATCTCTACAGGTAGACCAACTTCAGCAGCTAAATCAGAAATACTAGCATAAATAGACATTGGATTATCAAAACCTAACGTATCACAATACCTTATTCTATCTGCGCCATTATCTCTAGCAGCTTTTGCAAATTTTATTAAATACTCTATATCTGTTCGAGATGCATCTTCTGCATTAACACCTATAGTTTTAATACCTTTTTCTTTAGCTTTTCTTAGAGCAGCTATCATAAGTTTGATGATATCATTTTTATTCTTTTTACCGCCAAACTTACCCTTAATCATCTGTTCTGATGTTGAAATAGAAATATTTAGATGCTGAACGTTAGTTAATTTTATGGCTTCTTCAACATCCTGAGGAATCGCTCTAATCCATCCTTCAAGCACCATTGGCTTGATAAGGCCTGCTTTAGCTAGCTCAACATTAGCATTAATGTAGTTTGTCTCATGGCGTGTAACTGGAAACCCGAATTCACTTTGATAAACGCCCATATCATTTAAAAGGATGTTTACAATTGTTTTTTGAAGCTTTGCTAATCCTAAGCGGGATGTTTGCACACCATCTCTATTAGTAACATCAATTAACCTTATAACATTTTTATTTTTTTTAGCCATTTCATTCTCCTCCTAAAGCTACAAAAGAAATATCGCACCAGCAATACAACGTTAAAGCTTTATCAATTTTACATCTTTAATGTTTTTAGCTGACTTAATTTCTTTTAAAACCTTATCTTTTACAGCAACATCAATATTTATAACAGTGATAGCTTCGCCGCCTTTTTTCTTTCTACCAACTGCCATAGCTGCAATATTTATTTTATTCTTGCCCAATATAGTTCCAATTTGACCGATCATGCCAGCTACATCTTTGTGCTTAGTAAGCATCATATAGCCGGATGGAACCGCATCAACATAAAAATCGTTTACTTTAACAATCCGAGGATCATGTTCAGTAAACATGGTTCCCGCAACTTCGCTTTTACCTTTACTAGTTACTACTTCTACACTAATAAGACTACTAAACTCTTCAGCCTCTTCTTGCTTGCTTTCAACTATCTTAATGCCTCTATTTTTTGCTATCACTTGAGCATTAACATAATTAACATCTTCCTCCAATATAGGAGTTAATATACCCTTAACTAAGCCCATAGTTACAGGAGCTAAAGTATATTTAGCTATTTCACCACTATATTTTATATTAACCTGACTAATTCTACCGGCAATTGTCTGACTCTGAAATTTACCTAAATTTTCAGCCAAGTCAATATAGGGTTTTACAATTTCAAGAATTTCAGGATCAACAACTGGTAAATTAACAGCATTCTTGTATCCCTTTCCCAAAAGAGCATCCCTAACCTGCTTAGCTATGTCAATAGCCACACTAACTTGAGCCTCTTCTGTTGAGGCGCCTAAGTGAGGAGTGGCAACTACGCAATCTAATGCAACAAGTGGATTGTTAACAGGTGGTGACTTTTCATAAACATCAAGTGCCGCTCCGGCAACAATACCTTTCTTAATCGCCTCAAGTAGTGCTTTTTCATCCACTATGCCGCCTCGGGCACAATTGACAATTCTTACTCCTTTTTTCATTATGTTAAATTCATTCTTACTAATTAAATGTCTGGTATCATTTGTAAGAGGTGTATGTATAGTAATGCAATCTGATTCTGAAAATAACTTTTTTAGAGTAACGATTTCTACATTAAGCTCTTTAGCTTTTTCTAATGATAGATATGGGTCAAATGCTATTACGTTCATCCCAAAAGCTATCGCTCTTTTAGCAACTTCTGTTCCAATACGCCCCATTCCTATAACACCAAGTTTTTTTCCAAAACCCTGACTTCCCATGAATTTTTTTCTCTCCCAAAGGCTCTTACGCATAGAAGCATTTGCTTGAGGAATATTCCTCAAAAGAGATAAAAGAAGGCTAAAAGCATGCTCAGCAGTAGAAATAGTATTACCACCTGGAGCATTCATAACAACTATGCCTTTTAAGCTAGCCGCATCAACATCAACATTATCAACTCCCACACCAGCTCTACCAATAACCTTCATATTATTAGCATTGCTAACAATATCTTTTGTAAGCTTGGTGCCAGATCGAATAACAATAGCATCATAATTCTTAATTATTTTTTTTAGTTCTTCAGGGGGTAGCTTAGCTTTTTCATCCACCTGAAAACTTTTAACTTTTTTTAGTATATCAATACCTTCTTTAGCTAACGGATCACTGACTAATATTTTCATTTTAAGAAACCTCCAAGTAGGTTTATTTTTTTATCCTGCTAAAATTTCTTCAGCTTTCTTTACGCCCACACCTAGTTCAAATTCAAAACCCAATTCTTTTAATGCCATTTCCAACGCTGATATTCCCACAATGATATCAAATTTATTCATATAACCCAAATGAGCTATTCTGATTATTCTCCCCTTAAGCTGAGCCTGTCCACCGGCAACCCAAACGTCATACTTATCCCGCAATTTCTTAACTAACTCGACACCATCAATACTTTCGGGTAACTTAACAGCAGTAACTACACAAGATGGATTTTCAGGTGCTAATAGCCCTAAGCCAAGCGCCTTAACAGCTTCTCTTGTTGCTTGCGCTAGAAGCTCATGCCTCTTTATCACATTATCAATACCTTCTGAATTTATTATATTTAAAGCTTCAACTAAACCAATAACCAGATTAACCGCCGGAGTCCAAGGTGTATCACTGTTAGTGAGGGATTTATTGGCTTTAGTCAGGTTAAAATAGTACTTTGGTAAATCTGATGTCTCTGCTAATTTCCAAGCCTTGTCATTCAAAGCAATAAATGCAAGTCCCGGTGGCATCATAAGACCTTTCTGAGAACCCGTAACAACAACATCTATGTTCCAATCATCCATTTTTATTTCTTCAGCTCCGAGAGCACTAATAGCATCTGTTACTAGAATAGCCTGATGATTTTTTGTTAATTCTGCAATTGCTTTTATATCAGTTCTAACTCCAGTAGATGTTTCACAAAGAGTAGTAAAAACTGCTTTAATATCAGGATCTGCCTCAAGCTCAGATTTAATCACGTCCGGCTCTACAGCCTTGCCCCATTCTACATCAATGACTTTAGCGTTAACTCCATAGGCTTTACAAATTTCAGTCCAACGTTCTCCGAATTTTCCTCCTGATACCGTTAAAACCTTATCTCCCTTGGAGAGCAAATTACAAACAGCTGATTCCATAGCTCCTGTACCACTAGACGCCAAAGTAATAACAGGATTTTCTGTCTGAAAAACCTTCTGCAATCCCTTTGTGGCATCCGCTATATAAGCTCTAAATTGTTTTGTTCTATGATGAATCATTGGTTTAGCCATAGCTAAAAGACTCTCTGGTGGTACTGGTGTAGGTCCAGGAGTTAATAAATAGCGTTTCTTTAACATCTTTTCTCTCCCATTCTTTAGAGGATGCGTTTATTTAAACTGTTATTTGATTTTGGCCATAAGTACTCGACCATAAATTACTTTTTCTTTTCGATTGGCCTGGCGACTTTTTCGATTTCTTATTCACAAGAGCAATCTGTAATACTTGTCTAATATTTTCAACTAATTTTATGTTGAGTTTTTCCAAAACATCCTTAGGTATTTCAGCTAGGTCTTTCTCGTTTTCTTTAGGTAAAATAATTGTTTTAAACCCAGCTCGATGAGCCGCTAGTATTTTCGACTTCAATCCACCAATGGGTAAAACCTTACCCCTTAAAGTAATCTCTCCAGTCATAGCCACATTTTTATTAACAGGTTTTTTAGTCAAAACTGAAACAATTGCTGTTGCTATAGTAATTCCAGCCGAAGGTCCATCTTTAGGTATCGCTCCTTCGGGCACATGAACATGAATATCACTATTTTTATAAAAACTCTGGTTAATTTTTAATTCATCAGAAACCGATCTAATAAAAGCCAGTGCTGCCTTAGCAGATTCCTGCATAACCTCTCCTAATTTACCAGTAAGAGTTAGCTTACCAGTGCCCCTTAAAACAACTGTTTCAACTGGCATAACATCACCCCCGGCCTGAGTCCAAGCCAGCCCAAAGGCGACCCCAACTTCGTGATGCTTCTCTTTTCTGTTTTCTGAAAATTTAGGTGCTCCTAAATACTTATGAACATTTGAAGAATGTATTGAAAATTTAACTTTCTTTTTGTTGTTTTCTACAATATCCCTAACAACCTTGCGACATATATTAGCTATTTCTCTTTCTAGGTTTCTAACTCCCGCCTCAAGGGTATATTGCTTAATAATCAGTTTAATCGCATTATCAGAAATATTGAATAATTTCTCAGAAAGACCATGTTTCTTTAGCTGTTTAGGAATGATAAACTCTTTGGCTATCTTCAATTTTTCATATTCTGTATAACCTGGCAATTTAATGATTTCCATTCGATCCAATAAAGGATATGGTATATTATCTTGAATATTACTAGTAGTTATAAACATTACTTCTGATAAATCAAAATCAACTTCTAAGAAGTGATCAGAAAAGCTATGATTCTCTTCTGGATCTAAAACCTCTAGCATAGCACTTGAAGGATCTCCTCTAAAATCAGCTGACATCTTATCAATCTCATCTAAAAGAAATACAGGGTTTTTAGACTTTCCCTTCGTTAAAGATTGTATAATCCTTCCTGGTAAAGCCCCAACATATGTTCGCCTGTGACCTTTTATCTCGGCTTCATCTCTAGCACCACCCAAGGAAATTCTTACAAAATTTCTATTCAATGCTCTAGCAATAGACTTCGCCAACGAGGTTTTACCAACGCCCGGCGGCCCAACAAAGCACAAAATCTGGCTTTTTAGATCTTTGGTATGTTTTTTAACTGCTAAATATTCTAATATGCGCTCCTTGGCCTTATCTAATCCATAGTGATCAGCATTCAAAACTATGTCTGCCGCCTTTATATCAAGGTTATCCTTAGTTCTTGCCTGCCAAGGCAATCTCAAAAGCCACTCTATATAATTTCTAATTACTGCACCCTCAGGAGAAACAGGACTCATACGCTCAAGCTTCTTGACTTCGCGCAAAGCAATTTCACGAGCCTCATCGCTCATTCCTGATTTTTTTATCTCTTTGGATAAACTTACTACTTCTTTCTTTTCTTCTTTTTTATAACCAAGTTCCTTCTCAATAGCCTTTAATTGTTCTTGCAGATAATAATCTTTTTGAGATTTATCCAATTGCTTTTTAACATCACCTAATATTTTCTGCTCAACCGTTAAAATCTCAATTTCTGAATTTAACATAGTCCCTAAATGCTTGAGCCTTTTAATAGAATCTACTTCTTCTAAAAAGCGCTGCTTTTCAGGAATTTTAATATTTAATTGAGCCGCTATAGCATCAGCAAGCTCAGAAGGTGAATTCATTGAATTTATTGAAACTATCGTTTCACCGCTTATCTTTGGATTCAACTTTGCATAATTTTCAAATTGATTAACCACGGTACGCATTAACGCTTCTACTTCTAGGGTGATTTTCAATTTTTCATTTAATGCTTTAAGCTCTACCCGATCATAATCAGCCATGGAAATAATCTTTTTTATTTCGGCTCTCTTTTTAGCTCCAACAACTACCTTATATGAACCGTCTGGCAATTTAAGCGCCTGTAAAACCTCGGCCAAAACACCGACGCGATATAGATCGCTTTCCTTGGGTGATTCTACAAGATAATTCTTCTGAGTACAGAGAAATAGAATTTTATTTGTTTCTAATGATTTTTCCAATGCATTTATAGATTTTCCCCTACCCACCAAAAGTGACATAACCATATGCGGAAAAATTACTAAATCTCTAATTGGTAATAACGGTATTTTTTCGCTCATTATTTTTGACTTTCAATAACTTCATCTACTAGGCCATAGCTCTTAGCTTCTTCAGCTGACATGAAAAAATCTCTATCTGCATCTTTTTCAACTCTCTCTAATGTCTGACCTGTATGTTTAGATAAAATTTCATTTAATTTTTCTTTTAAACGTAATATTTCTTTAGCCTGAATACTAATATCAGTAGCAGCTCCACTGGCACCACCCCACGGCTGATGAATCATAACTCTTGCATGCGGCAAAATATACCTTTTTCCTTTTTTACCAGCTGCTAATAACAGCGCACCCATACTGGCCGCTTGACCCATACAATAAGTAGCTGCATCGCATTTAATAAACTGCATTGTATCGTAGATAGCAAGACCAGCAGTGACACTTCCACCAGGAGAATTAATATATATGCTTATTTCTTTTTTGGAATCCTCCATCTGTAAAAAGAGTAACTGGGCAATAATTATATTTGCGACATCTTCATCAATCACTGTACCAATAAAGATAATCCTATCCTTAAGAAGACGTGAAAATATGTCATACGACCTCTCTCCTCTGGCAGACTGTTCAACTACCATCGGAACTAAATGCTGGGCCTTTTCAGATAATCTTGCCATATTCTTCTCCTTATTTTGAAATTTCTTTTATCTTTGCTTCAGTAACCAAATAATCAATTACTTTTTCTCTTTCTATTTGTTCTTTTAGGGTGTCTATAGAATTATTTTTTTGAAAATATTCTTTTATTTTTTCAATATCGGTCTTATTTTGTTTCGCTAATAATTCTAAACGTTTCTCTAATTCATCTTCAGAACAAGTTATGTTTTCAGTCTTAGCAATTTCCTCAGTTAAAAAGTATACTTTAACCTGTCCCTCGGCATCTTTAAGAGCATTATTAAAAAGTAATTCTTCCTGCTTGTCAATTTCTTCCTGCGGCAATCCCTGATAAGCAAGGCGCATTTTAACATCCTTTACAATCTGAGTTGCCTGGCTTTTAATCATGCTTTCAGGAACGGTCATCGGGTTGAGTTGAATAAGTTGTTCGGCTAATTGTTTCTCAACTTCCAATTTAATTTCGTTTTCTTTCCTTGCTTTTGTATCCGCCTTAAGTGCTTCTTTAAAGTCAGCCACTGTTTTATAATCACCTAAGCCCTTTACAAATTCATCATCTAGCTTTGGAAGACTTTTTTCCTTAATTTCCTTAACCTTTAATTTAAAATCAGCTTCTTTACCAATAAGTTCTTTCTTGGGATAATTCTCTGGTAATTTTGCTTTTACTTCAATTTCATCGTTAGGTTTAGCACCCTTAAGCTTAGTCGTTATCTCTTTAATTTCATTAGGATTATCTCCTAATGAAAACCAAGCGCCATCCCTTTTTTCAGTTTTACCATCTATTGTAAATTCATAATCAGCTACAACAAAATCACCATCTTTTGCAGCTCTGCCATCAATAGTCTTATACTCAGCAAATTTCTCTTTAGCCATCTTAATGGCTTCTTCAATTTCAGAATCATCAATTTTTAACTTTCTCTTGCTGACATTAAGGCCTTTATATTTTTTCAGCTTTACAGCCGGCCTAACATCAACTACTGCTTCATAATAAAGCGGTTCGCCATCAGCAAATTTTACCTGACTTACTTCAGGATGCGCTACCGGACTTATCTTATGATCTTTAATTGCCTGAGTGTAAGTTTGAGGGATTAATCTATTTAAAACCTCGTCCTTCGCCTCTTTAGAATGGCGCTGCTCAATAATATTTCTAGGAGCTTTACCTTTTCTATATCCCGGAACCTCAGCTACTTTAGCTATTTCTTTATAAACAATATCTAGTTCTTTTTGAACTATATCGTTAGGGATATTAATTTTTAAAACTTTTTTACAAGGATTTACCTCTGTAACACTAACTTTCAAAATACTGCTCCTTCCTGAATTTATAATCTTCTATACAAGTAAAACAAAATGTTGAACACCTAAAAAAATGGAGCGGGAGACGGGATTCGAACCCGCGACGTCAACCTTGGCAAGGTTGCACTCTACCGCTGAGCTACTCCCGCAATAAAGTGTTTATATGACCTAACTTAAATGGTGCGGACGGAGAGGGTCGAACTCTCACCCTATCACTAGGACAGGATCCTAAATCCTGCGCGTCTGCCAGTTCCGCCACGTCCGCTTCTACAAATGGTACCCGCACAAGGACTACAACCTGTCACTTTCGCTCCTTAAGGACAAACCCTGATGGTTTTTCCTTAATATTCTTTTTCCTTCCGCAAAGAAGTTCAAGTGCGCCGACAAAGGGAAACAATCTTTTTCCCTATAGCCCTTTTTTAAGCTTCAATTCCTTGCCGCTTAAATGGTACCCGCACAAGGACTTGAACCTTGAACCTTGGGCTTAAGAGGCCCCTGCTCTACCAATTGAGCTATACGGGCAAACTTTTTAAAAATCACATATAGAAAGACCCATTATACAATACCCAATTAGAAAGGTCAAATATTTTTGCATCAAAAAACAATTATTCTAAAAAATTTGGCGCGCCCGGCAGGGCTCCACTTCGCTAGAACCTGTCGCTTGCGCTCCTTAAGGACAAACCCTGATGGTTTTTCCTTAATATTCTTTTTCCTTCCGCAAAGAAGTTCAAGTACGCCGACAAAGGGAAACAATCTTTCCCTCTAAAACTCTCTTTTAGGTTTGCCCCCTACGGGACGTTGAAAAATTTGGCGCGCCCGGCAGGGCTCGAACCTGCAACCTTCGGATTCGAAGTCCACTGCTCTATCCAATTGAGCTACGGGCGCATTAATAAACTTTCTACACCAACCGTAGCGACTCGTCCTCCGCAGCTGAAAACTAATAATTTCAGCGAGGGGGAAGCCACGGGTGCAAGAAAATAAATTCAACGAGATCCAACAAGTAACGCATCAAAATATACTTTTATATAAGTGGGGTGAGTGAGGGGATTTGAACCCCCGGCCTCCGGAGCCACAGTCCAGCGCTCTAACCAACTGAGCTACACCCACCAAATTTTTGTTAATGGCGCGCCCGGACCGATTCGAACGGTCGACCCTCTGCTTAGAAGGCAGATGCTCTATCCAGCTGAGCTACGGGCGCATCAATAAACTTTCTACATCAGCCGTAGCGACTCGTCCTCCACAGCTGAAAACTAATAATTTCAGCAAGGGGGAAGCTACGGGCGCATAAATAAATTGGTCGGGGTGAGAGGATTCGAACCTCCGACTTCCTGCTCCCAAAGCAGGCGCGCTAACCAAACTGCGCCACACCCCGACAACCCAATTTATAGCAACCAATTATAGCAATTGAGTCATTAAAAGTCAATAAAAATTGAATCAAAATGTGGAATAAAATTTATTGATAAAAAATGTTTTTAGAAACTGCATCATTTTCTTCACTTCAAGCTTCTTCAGCAAAAAGGCGCATCATTGACTCAGATGCGCCTTATATAACAAACTAAAAAATAAACCCTTTAGTTAACTATTTTTATATCGTCTAAATAAACAGTAAAAGAACTGTTTTTATCGTAAGGTCTGACATCAATTTTCAGTTCTTTTATCTCATACCATTTCATACTATCTTTCTTCATGCTACTTGAATCCAAGTCCCAATACTGACCCTGATCTTTAAAAGCTGTCAAAGGTATACTTACTTTTTTCCAGTCAGTAGTAATTGTCACATATTTAGGAGTTATAACAACGCCTGTTTCTGCCTTTGTACCATCGCTATCCTCAGCATCAAGAAGCATTACTTCACATTTTTCTCCACCATTTTCACCCTTAATCCAAAACTCTAACTTACCCGTTTTACGAACTGCTGAAATATCCATAAGAGCATAACCACCAACGGCTGCTCCAGCATAAGTATTAGGATCAAGTGTTACTTTTAAAGCTGTCTCACCTGCTTTTACAGGATTACTGACTTCCTCAATAGAACAAGTTCCTTCCGGATAAACATAAGTATATTTACCATTTGCCTCAAAATTATCTGTATAAATATCGGCTACAACTTCTGCTTTAGCTACCGAAGAACACACAAGCAGAAAACTTACAACTAAAAACAATAACGAAATCTTTTTCACTATCTTTCCTCCATTTATTCTGAAAACAAAAGCCATCCCCACTGGCTTGGATCTTCATAAAAATCTTGATATCCCGAGAAAACCATCTGCGTCTCTCTTGTTTGTGTTTTGTCTGCATCATTTAAAGCAATGTTAAATTTTAACTTCATTCCATTTTGAGGAACAAAATTAAATTCAGACCAAGGTATCTTTGCTTCATATATATAACCGCTAAATCCATCTTCTGCTTTTGAAACTTTAGATTCAATGGTATCAAAAGCTTTTTGAAGCTGCCAGCTCCAGTTACCTCCGCCTAAACGCATAGCTAAACAAAGCTGATAATCTGTTGCATCATAACTACTTCTTTCAGGATCAGATTCAGGATCAACTCCAATAGCCATCTCAATGCCATCCCCATCCCAGATATTTTCTCTAGACTTAATATTCTTCAGGGGAAAATCATCTTTAACAATAGCAGCCAAATAGAGATAGCTTGAATCCCACATAAGATATATGCGGGCACTTAAATCTGAAACTCCTTGCCAATCATCATAGCCCATATCTATTTGACGTTCATCATCTAAAACAACTGGTTTTAAATGTGACCACTCACTTAAATCTCCATCTACAACTATATCACCACATACCTTACTAATCTCTATTTGAGGTAAATCTACCTGAGATCTTTTTATGCGAGATAATTGAGTTACTGCCCCTTCAGGCAATTTAAATTTTTTAATAAGCTTAGAAAAAGCATCTGGATTAGACCCATAATAAGGGTCTTTTATAACTTCCTTGAATGCTTCTAGGCTTTCAGGAGAAGATTCAACTCTCCAATCACATTCCTTATTAATATTAAACCAAACTATTGCTTTTAATTGAGGCATCTCTTCTTTAATAAGAGTGAAAGCATCCTTTATCCACTGAGCTTTATCTCCACCTCTTTGAGCTGAACCAAACTCTCCAATCATAATAGGTTTACTTGGATACAACTCTACAATTTCATCATACCTTTTTTTAAAGATACTTCTAAAGCTTGTCCAATGACTCCAATTTTGAGTATTGCCCCAATTATATCCATCCAATCCAATCCAATCTACATACTCATCTCCCGGATAATAATTGGTGTAATAGTTCCATTTGGAATGTGGCACTTCAGTATCCATTGGACACCATATCCATATAGCATTATCTGCTCCAACTTCCTTAAATATATCGTAAATATGTTTATATGCAGCAACAAATTTTTTAGGATCCTTATCATTTTGATAACCACTCCAAGGATACCAGTTGCCATTCATTTCATGGCCCACTCTTAAAAAGAAGGGATATTTAAACTCTTTGGCACTCTGAGCCCATTGTTCAATATAGCTATCCCACTCGCCATTAAGAATATTGTCTAAATACAGAACATCTTCTCCAATAATCCATGGCTCCCACGTAACATGCGGAATTGCTCCATATTCAACTATATTTAAACAATCACTAGTGGGGAAATTACCCCGCCAGTCCATATAAAACATTATCATAGCTGCTTTTTTCCCAGTTTCCACTTCAAATTTATTAGTTCTATAAATGTTAACCGGGCGATTACTCATAAAAACACCATACATACATTCAGCATCAGGCTCAGATGGCTTAGAAGACATAGCCACAGCGTTTACAGTGACACAACAAACAAAGAATACAAAACATAAAAACGTGTTTATATATTTAATATTTTTCATAGCGATATAATTATACATAATAATTTTTTGATTTACAAGTTATTTTGAATAATCAGCAACTGTCAAATTTAGGGAAAAGTACATTTAGCAAGTAATTTTATTTTTACGAAATACCAAAAAAATAATAACTAAAAAAGAAACTTGCACCGCAAGTAAATAACAGGTAAAATTATGAACAAATAAGGAAATTGTTTTCACTATGAAGAAAATAATAAAAGTAGTACTTCTTTTTCTAATAATATTAGTCATAGGTTACTTCCTATTAAATAATTACTTGCTTCCTTATAAAGCTAAGGATTTAATCACTGACAAACTTTCTGAATCACTGAAGAGAGATGTAAAGATTGAGAAACTAACTTACTCCCTTAAGGATGGTATTGTTTTAAATAATTTTGTAGTTTCCTCCAAAGAAACCAATGCTGACCAACCTTTTTTATCTTCTAATAAAGTAAGCTTCAATGTTCTAATTTTGCCTCTTATAATTCAACGCAAATTAATTATTACCCATCTCAATGTTAACAATCCCCAAATCATAATAAATAAGCTACCCAATGCAACATTCAATATCAGCGATATTCTCAAGCCTTCAGGAAAACCAACCTCTAAAAAAGGTTCATTTCTAATAACTAGTGCTGATATTAAAAATGGCTCTCTATCATATTATGATTACAGCCGTGAAAATATGTACCATCAAAAGATAGATAAAATAAATTTTTTTTACGGCTATTTACCTCCAGCATCTATTCGATATAAATTATCTTTTAACTTACCTGAAAAAGATTCCAGCTGCCTTTTAAAAGGAACTTACGATATCAAGACAAAAGAATTATATTTATCGGGAAATACCAACAACCTCCCCTTACATGAAATAAACCTTGCTGCAGGGCTACCGATAAAATATAAATCATTAGAAGGTGCTGCATCGTCAAATATTAACGCTACTATGGACAACCAAAAAAAACTTAATATTGATATTACTGGAAGCTTGAACGATTTAAATTTAGACAAAACATCTTATCAGATTAAAGGTAAAACTGATGTTTCTATCAGCATAGTTTATGATTTAGATAAAAAAGAACTTTCAAATATCTCTGGCGACATAAGGCCAGACAACCTCTCAATAGAAGGCCTTCCCTATGTTAACTCTTTCTCAGAAATGACTGGAAAAGCTAAATTTGACACTGAAAAAATCACTATTGAAGAAGTAAATGGAAATTTACTTGGTTGCCCCACAACCTTAAAGGGCGTTGTAAATTTGAAAGATCTATATTTGAAGATAGATGCAAAAAGTGATTTGCAACTTGAGAAAGCAATTGAGATATTACCAAAAACCAATAGAGAAAAATTTAAAAATCTTAAACTGACTGGTAAAACTTATGCAGCTATTAATATCAACGGCAGCCTGAGGCAGATGATTTCCTTAGATATAACCGGGGATATATCTTTGTCTGATGTTTCAGTTGAGGGTGCGAATTCAAAATTTTGCATATCATCAGCTAGTGGAAAAATATTTTTATCGAAAGATAAAGCTGAAATTAATAATATTAGTTTTGATTTTCTAGATGAGACGTATAAATTAAATGCTGTTTTAAACAATTTTAAAAATCCCGTATTGGATTTTAAAATTATTTCAGATAATTTCTTTGGTGCTGGTATAATATCGGTCGTTGATTCAAATGCACATATAGATAAAATTAAAGGAAACTATTACACTCACACTTATGAGCTAACAGGTGATATAGAAAATATTTCAGACCCTAATCTTACCCTGTATGGAGATATTATCCTGGATACGGCTAACCTTGATAAATTAGCGCTCTCAAATGCCAAAGGAATATCTAATTTAGATTTAAAAGGTAAACTCCCAGGCAACTTTCACTTTCAGGGTAAACTTGCTAAGTGGAAAGAAGCTACGGCAGGCTTAAAAGCTAACACTAGCAAGCTTCAGGTAAAGGGTTTGAACTTAACAGATATATATATTAATGCAACGATGCAAGCTGGAAATGTTATATTGAAAAATTTTACTTTTGCAACTTATGACGGCATCTTTGCTATGACAGGCGATATGGCTCTACTAAAACAGAATATACCTTACACAGCAAATGTCATTTTAAAAGACTTGAATCTAGAAAAACTTGTTGGGGACACTAAATTAAAAGATAAGGAAATCAAGGGTATAGCCTATCTGAAAATGCAACTCAAAAATCCTTATAAAGATATAAGTGGTATAACTGGTGAGGGCAGAATGGTAATCGCTGATGGTCATCTTATGCAACTACCTGTTCTTGACACCATGGCAAAACTACTAGGTATTTCTATGGAAGAAAAGGTAACCTTCAAAGAAGCTTATGCTGACTTCATTATTAAAAATCAAACTATAAGTAGCGAAAATATTACACTCATTAGCGAAGGCTTTGAACTAAAATCACAAGGATCACTGGACTTTAAAGGAAATATTAGCTTTTTATCAAATGCAGAATTTTCAAAGGAAAAATATGAAGAATTAAATGCAAGCCAGCAGGTTCTTTCGATGATATTCAACTTTACCAATAGATATATAACGCGCATCCGTTCAACGGGCCCCATAGGAAACGTACAACATAAATTAGAGCCTGCCTCAGCAGACGAGCTTCTCTTAGAAGGAATAAAAGGACTTAAAGGTATTGGAGATCTTTTAGGACTTTAGAAGAAATTCTTTTTCTTTATAATTTCAGCCATTTTATTAAAAGCTATCGCTCGGTGACTTATTTTATCTTTAACTTCTGCACCAAGCTCTGAAAAGGTCTTATCGTATCCCTTAGGAATAAACACAGGATCATATCCAAAACCATACTCTCCTGCGGGACTAAAGGTAATCATCCCTTCACATGTTCCCTCTGCCGTAGCCAAAACATTATCATTTTGAGCTAAGACTACTAGGCATTTAAAACGAGCTGTTCTTTTGTCTGGCGGCACACCATCTAAAACATCAATTAATTTAGAAATGTTCTTGCTATCATCCTGTTCTTCTCCAGCATATCTGGCAGACTGCACTCCTGGCCGGCCATCCAATACATCAACTTCTAGACCTGAATCATCTGCTAGGGCTGGTATTCCAGTAAATTTTGAATACTCAATTGCCTTTTTAGCCGCATTTTCAATAAAAGATTCCTTATCTTCAATTACTTCCGGAGTATTCTCATAGTCATCAAGATTCTTTAGAGTGATCTCTAAGCCAACAAGTAATTTACTGATTTCTATAAGCTTGTGCTTGTTTTTTGTAGCAACAAGAATTTCTTTTGACATTATATTTTTAAAATACCTTTTTGAATTTCAATAAGTTCATTTATGCCTGATTGAGCTAATTTAATTAATGCATTCATTTTTTCAATAGTAAAGGGAGCACCTTCTGCGGTAGCCTGGACTTCAATTAATTCACCACTTGACGTCATGGCTACATTCATATCCACCTCAGCCTTAGAATCTTCTTCATATACTAAATCCAGCATATTTTTACCTTTAACTATTCCCACACTTACAGCAGCCACATACTGACTAACGGGAATTTTGTTAAAAGCCTTTTCTTTTTTTAAGTATTTCAAGGCCTCTACTAAAGCAATAAAACTGCCAGTAATACTAGCACATCTAGTGCCACCATCTGCCTGAATAACATCAGCATCTAGAGTAATAGTCCTCTCACCTAATACTTTTAAGTCAACTACACCCCGCAATGTTCTACCGATAAGTCTCTGAATCTCCTGAGTTCTACCTGAGACTCCTCCTCCTCTTCTGCCTTCTCGCCTAACCCTACTTAAACATGAACGCGGAAGCATGTTATATTCTGCGGTCACCCAACCAGAACCGGTATCCTTTAAAAACATGGGAACACTTTCTTCTACTGAAGCCGTACAAATGACTTTGGTATTGCCCTGCTCAATCAAACACGAACCTTCGGCATATTCAATATAGTTGGTATTTATTTTTACTTTTCTTAACTTGTCGTATCCTCTTAAGCCCAATCTCTGCATTTATACTTCCTTTCTACTTGTAAAGATAATTTCCTCTAGAATCTATACAGACAATCACTGGAAAATCTTTAATTTCTAATTCAAATATTGCTTCAGCTCCCAAATCCTTAAAGGCAATTGCCTTTGATTTCAATATCTTAGTTGATAAGTACGCTCCACAACCAGCAGGGGCAATTACATAAACACCCTTTTTTCTTTTTAATTTCCTAATAACTTCCTTACTTCTTCTGCCCTTACCCACAAGCATCTTTAAACCAGCATCTACTAATGCAGGTGTATATAAATCCATCCTTGATGAAGTCGTGGGCCCGCAAGCACCAATCACTGAATTTTTCCTTTTTGGTGTAGGCCCAGTATAATATATTACTTTATTCTTTAAGCATATTGGTAGCTCTTTTTTGGAATTTAGTATTTCATATAGTCTACGATGAGCTTGATCTCGGGCCGTATATACTTTCCCATAAAGATAAAGCTTATCCCCTACTTTAAATTTACTAATTAATTTGTCGTTAAGATTATCAGTATCTACTATATATTTCATAACTAAATTGTACACCTAGCGCTTCTAGTTGCATGACAACCTATATTTACAGCTATAGGCAAACCAGCTATATGTGTCGGACTAGTTAAAATATTAACTTTTAGGCATGTAGCCTTACCACCCAAACCCATAACACCTATATCAAGATCGTTAATTTTTTTTAATATTCTTTTCTCCATTAAGGCTAAATGCTTCTTTTTACTATCATTACCTATCGGTAAAAGAAGGGCTTTTTTAGCAAGTAAATTGGCTGTTTCCGCCACTCCGCCTATACCCACTCCCACGATGTAGGGTGGACAAGCATCTGGCCCAGCATCCCTTATGCAAGAAACAATAAAATCCTCAATCTCATCTATATCAGCTGTGGGATTCATCATCTTAAGCTTTGTTTTGTTTTCACTTCCAAAACCCTTTGCCATAACAGTCAATTTTAAAGTTTTGCCTTTAACTGTTTCCATATGCAAGAGAGCAGGTCCAGCCTTAAAGGGCGGATTTCTTAAAACAGGATCAACAACCACTGATCGTCTATATGCATATTTTCTATAT
>Ga0222679_1000079_pt1 | contig 40376 bp, 61 predicted proteins | sample AntAcemetagen939_FD_179843 | JGI IMG/M metagenome (GOLD analysis project Ga0222679, IMG submission 179843) | Saline water microbial communities from Ace Lake, Antarctica - #939 | ecosystem: Environmental > Aquatic > Non-marine Saline and Alkaline > Saline | place: Antarctica: Ace Lake...
CAACAAGCTAAACTTGCCAAGAAAAAGAAACAAGATTACGATAAAAGGGTAAAGAATTGGTTGAAGATAATAAGGAGAAAGATATGAGTAGTCCACAATTAGAAATCTGCGAGAAGTGTGGTTTAAGATTCTACTCAGTGTTGGGCGAAATTATCTGCCCTGAGTGTGAGAAGAAGGAGTCTACCAATGATAAAAAATAATGGTTGTTGTGATTTAGAGTATGCTAAGAAGATAAAAGAGTTGGGTGTTAAACAAGAGAGTTTATTCAAATGGCACTCCAAGTTAGATGGAAAAGGTAATAGAGTCTATACGGAGATAGTTTATTTACCAATTAAACAAATGGAACAAGATTACTCCGCCTTCACTTGTGGAGAGTTGGGGGAGATGTTGCCTTACTATTTAGTTGGCAAAGGTGAACTTACTATTAAGAAAAATTACCTTAGAGATAAAAGAACAGGTTGGAATGTTAGATATGAAAAAACAATTAACTGTAAAGGAGAGCCATTACCAACAATTTGTGGAGACATTATGGCTAATGCTATGGCTTTAATGTTAATATGGTTGATAGAAAACAAAATGATGGAGGTGTGAGGTGAAAGACAAAGATAGAGAGTTAAGATTGATATTGGAAAAGTATTACTTACCTGCCATAAGTTTAGATTTAGCACAAGGAGAAATCAAAGCCCTCTACAAGCCGTTGGAGAAGGGGGAGCTTGAGAAGATAATGTGGGAAGTTGCACGTATTGAAATTGGTTCACCAGCATCAATAATGTTAGCCCAAGCAATCATAAACGCAAGGGGGGAGAAGTGAGCAAAATAAGTAAAAGAGAAGAATTGGCTGAATATATACTTGAGCTACTATACAATGAAGAATTTAAAAAAGAACAATATCTTGTAAATGCTGACTATATAAATGGAAGGAAAAATAGAGCGATTGAACATTATAAGTATTCATCTGTTTTTCATTCAAAAGTTAATACGGCTGTTGCCTATATTGCTAAAATAACAGGAATAAGGGAGGAGAGATGAAAGAAAATAAGTTTCTATTCGATGGGAATAAGTTACTATGGCACATGGAACGTGTAGAGAAACACTTTAAACATGGACAAAGAATTGCTCCATTACACATTGATATAGGAGCAACTAAGTTATGTAATGCAAAGTGTATTTATTGTTACGGATTATTCCAAAAGATGTCCAATGATATAATTCCAAGGGATGTTTTAATTAAGTTATTCCATGATGCACCTCTATTGGGAGTTAAATCATTAGTTGTTACAGGTGATGGTGAGCCTACTCTTAATCCAGCTCTATATGAAGCTTGTGAAATAGGTCATATGAATGGACTGGATTTGGGTATTGCAACCAATGGGATATTCTTAGATGAGAAAAAATTAGATACGATATTATCCACCTGCACGTGGCTACGCTTCAACCTCTCGGCTGTTGATGAGGTGGGATATAAATCCATTCACGGTGTTCCCAAGTGGAAGTGCGTGCAGGCTAATATTAAAAAAGCCATAGAGTTAAAGGAAAAGAAGGGATATAAGTGTACCATTGGTTTACAAATGGTGCTTGTTCCTCAATGTTTAGATTATGTTGTTCCCGAGGCTAAATGGGCTGTAGAGAATAAGGTTGATTATTTTGTTATTAAACAATTTAGTGACCCAGGGTGTAAAGAAATGCAACCCTTTAACCTTAACTGGTATGATAATCTTGATACTCAACTAAGATTACATGAGGCAGAGAAACTATCCAATTTCAAGACTAAAATCATTGCTAAGTGGGGTATGATACATTCCAAAGGGAAACGAGCTTATAGCCACTGTGCAGATTGCCCATTATTATTCCAAATTAGTGGAAGTTCTAAATGTTACCCATGTGGGTATTTATTCGGTGATGATAGGTATTGTTACGGTGATCTTAAGGAACAATCATTAGGGGAAATATTAAAGAGTGAACATTACTGGGATATCATAAAACATATGAGGTATGATTTCGATGTTCATAAGGAATGTAAGGGCTGTTGCAGGCACGACTTCACTAATGCCTTTATTGACAACTATCTTAATCCACCAGACCATATTAACTTTATATAGGAGGTTATAATGAATTTTCTAAGAACTGCATTTGAGGTTGGATTGGGCTGGTTTGGAGCACAGCTTGCTATGGGTTTATGCTTTATAATAGTCGTAGGAATATGCTTTGGCATATATGCCATTACTGAGTGGATATCCCGTAAATTCAAAAATTGAACTTACGGAAAGGAGGTTTATGAACGGACATTGGAATAAGTTACCAAAGCAATCTTTGGGTGATGTAGTAGATAGAGTTACTATCTTAAGTAGAAAGATATTCTTTGGGGAAGAAGAGGCTTATAAGGAACATACATATTTAACTGAAGCTATAGCAGGGTTAGACCTCAAGCTCACTGGTGCGTTGTTGAGTGCTATTATTAGATTAACGCAGATGAACATAGAAATATGGAACAGGGAGAATATCCTACGTAGAGCTCCAGAAGGTCAACTGCCTGCTGGTATGACTCCAGACGAAGTAGCTAGAACAACTATAGAAATCAGGGATTTTAATAGGAAGAGAGTCAGTTACAAGAACGAAATCAATCGTTTAACTAAATTAGGGTTTAGAGAATTTAAAATCAAACACAGGAGTCAATGATGTTAAAAATAACTGATGATAATGACAAACAATGTATTGTAAATGAGAAGTATATTACGGCTGTGCATTGTTATCCTGCATCTAATGGTAATGGTAAAGCAATTAAGGTTCTGCTCTGTCATACAGGTTATCTAGGACTTTGGTATCGGGATGAGAAAAGAGCAGATGAGGTATTTGCTATTATAGAAGCTGGGTTGATTAAAAATGGTTGGAGGGGCTAAACTATGTTACATAATAAATTAAGGGAAATATTGGGTGAGTGTGGATTAGATGCTCCAAACGAAGATGAAATACAAGATGCTATAAAAGAAATTAAAGCCCTTGTAATAAAAAGTTTAGGGGAGGATCATAGAATAGCAAAAATACTTTTTAAGTCGAGCATTTATATTGAAATGTATGGTGGTTGGCAAGCTCTACCTACTGGACATAAAAGAGTTTTTATTAAACAAGAAGAAGCAATTATAATTGAAATGAAGGAGAGGTGGAAATGAAGCGTAAATGGACAGAGGAAGAACTCAAGAACATTGAAACAAACTTTGCTAAAGAATTTGAAGCAGGTAAGATAAGATGCCCATTACATTTGTCTGGTGGTAATGAGGCAACTCTTATATCCCTATTTACACAGATTAAAGATAGAGATTATGTATTCTCTACCCATAGGAGTCACTATCATTATTTACTTAAGGGTGGGGATTTAAAGAAGTTAAGAGCAGAAATATACGGAAAAAACGAGGGCATGTGCTTGGGTAAGGGAAGGAGCATGCATCTGTACGACCCAAGTATTCACTTTTACACCTCAGCTATTATAGGTGGTACTCCTGCTATAGCTGTAGGTGTTGCCCTCGGTCTTAAGAAAAAGTTTAAAGGGCAAAAGAGAGGTCCTCATGTTTGGTGTTTCGTGGGAGATGGTACAGAAGATACAGGGCATTTTATTGAGGCTGCTAGGTTTGCAAATTGTAGGAAGTTACCTTTAACTTTTATTGTGGAAGATAATGATAGAGCTGTTGAGAGTACTAAAGCTGAAAGATGGCATAATTATCAACCTATCAATGCTCAAAATGTTCTAAGATATTCCTATGTTCCTACTTATCCTCATGTAGGTGTAGGGAAGTGGGTGACGTTCTAATGTTTCACGATAAATATATAAAAACAATACCTTGGTGGGTAAAACCAATCTTACCCTTTCGCAAAACTTTTACTTCTATGGATATAAGTAGGAATAAGACAGTAACCTGTATTGGTAAAAAGCTGTTTGGTAAGTTATATATATTAGAACTACGTGAAGAACCTGGAATTAAAGGTAAGACTTTTGATTATGTTATAGAAGATGATTTGGAGGGCTAAAATGAAGTGTAAACATTTATACGCAGATAAGGTAAAACCAGGTTCCGCTACTATACAAGTTATGTCTTGTCCTAAATGTCATAAGGTTATCATTAAAGGGAAAGATACAGGTATGGGATTTGGTATCGCTAAAATATTAAGAACTAAAAAACATGGTAAGGGTTATGTAATGAAGGAGGTCTAATGCCAAAGAGAAAACCTTTAGAAAGGGAGATACGAGATAGAACAAATTTTAAGGGTAACTTTTGTTATAACGGATGTGCATTTAAGCAATTTGACTTTTGTTATCTATTTGATATAAGATTGATTTATAATGATAAAGAGGATAAGTCAAAGAGATGTAGTAAATGTTTACACTATTTTAAGGAGGAAAAATGACCTATAAGGAACATATAATTGATTCAATGGAATGGTTATCCGAGCAGAAAGATACCGTATTCATAGGTGAAGGTTTAATTAACGCTGGAAGAATATATGGCACTATGGACTATGTACCCATTAAGAAATGTATTGAAATGCCAATAGCAGAGAACCTCATAGTAGGTGCAGCTATGGGACTAGCCCTTCTGGGCTATAGACCTATCGTTGTATTTCAACGGATGGACTTTATGTTGGTAGCTGCAGATGCAATCATCAATCACCTATGTAAGATACCCGCCATGAGTGGTGGCAAGGTTAAACTTCCTGTTATCATACGAGCTATCATAGGTAATCAAGATAAAAAGTTTGATGTAGGTTTACAACATAAGGCAGATTATACTAAAATCTTCTCACCCTATATGCTCACCATTCCCCTTATAGAACCAGACCATATTCCTATGTTTTATAAGGATGCATACAAGAAAGATGAACCAGTGTTACTGATAGAACGATATAATAAGTATGGTGAGGTTTAAGGATGAGCCACGATTTAGCAAGAATACCAATGAGAAAGATTGAGATTAGAAATACCATAAATGGCTCTGGAACTTGGTTTGAACTTGAATTAACTAATGATGATATTAAGAAACTTGACTATAATCTTGGGTTAATAGGTGTAAACATAAAAGTTAATAAGGAGTTAAAATGAAGAAGATAGAGTTACCCAAACATTATAACTACATTGAGGCATATCTTACCTATGATTGCAACATGTCTTGTGACTATTGTCTTAATAGGTTTTATGCTCTCACCTGTCCAAGACCACTTAATACTAAGGATTGGATTAAAGCTTTATCTAGAATACCCGCAACCAAGAAGTTACCTATTACCCTAGGTGGTGGTGAACCCACAGTGCATCCAGGTTTCTATGAAATAGTTAATTCTATACCTGATGGAAATGTAGACCTCTTAACCAATGGGACTTTTGATAGTGATGAATTTATGTCCAAGATAAAACCAAGTAAATTTGATAGAAATGCTAAATATGCATCAATAAGAGTTAGCTTACACCCTACGACTGATGTTGGAATGATGTTACGAACTGTAATAGCTCTTAATAAACATGGATATTCCGTTGGTATATGGTCAACAGACCACCCAACTATGACAGGACTTATGCTAAAGGTTAAGGATATATGTGACGATTACAAAATAGATTTCAGGGTTAAGGAGTTCCTAGGATTTTATAAACATAAACTATATGGGAGATATAAATATCCTGGAGCTATTGCTAGGGGTTATACTTCCAATGTTATATGTAAACCCTCGGAATTATTATTATCCCCTGATGGTAAAGTTTTTAGATGTCATTCAGATTTATATAAATATAATACACCTATTGGGGATATGTTAGGTACAGTTAAATTAACTGATGACTTTTACCCCTGTCCTAATTTTGGAGATTGTCACCCTTGTGACGTAAAACTTAAATATAATAGATTTCAACAATACGGACACTGTCCAGTTGAGATAAAAAATGATGGAGATAAAATCTAATCTTGGGGATTATACTGGGTGGTTGCTTTTGACAGGTATGCGAATACTCTGCAAAGGTGTAGGTGTAGTTGGACTGGTAATTCACCTGCGAGCTTACTAATCCCTGAGATTTACAAAAAAGGAGGTGATAAGGAATGACTAAAATGCTACAAGAGGATTGGGAAAAAGAATATGCATATGCAGGTGGGTTTCAAACAGCTTTGATGAGAGCTATTGAACACGCAGATCATATTAACCTTGCAAAGTTGGAAAAGGAATATCCTGACATTGTAAAATCTTATCTTAAATTTAGTAGGGGGTGATAGGAAATGAGTGAAAGAATTTGGGACTTTACAACCATTGACACATTCCAAACGTGTCGTAGGAAATATTACTACTTTGCAGTAAAACATCTACAAACTAAGACAAAGTCCAATGCACTACTGTTCGGTGGAGCTATCCATGAAGCCCTAGACATATGGTACAGCGAGAAAAATATGCAAAAAGCTATCGCTAATTTTAAGGAAACTTATAATGATAGGGAAGGGGATGACAAAAGAACAGTAGCAAATGGTGTTAAGCTACTTGAGAACTATGCTAAGGTTTATGAAAAAGAACCTTTTGAGGTGTTTGGTAAACCTGAAGCAGGATTCGTATATCCCATTGGGGATATAATGTATGGTGGAAGAATGGATTTACCTATCCGTTGGGATGGGCAGATTTGGATTATGGAACACAAAACAACGTCGCTTATTAGATCTGCATACTTCAGACAGTTTGACCTTGAAAAGCAAGTTACTGGGTATATCTTAGCAGCTGAGGCTTTCACTGGTGAAAAATGTATGGGATGTTTAATCAATGCACTTGAACCTTGGAAGGAACTCTTAAGACCTACAGCTAAGAGTAAGAAACCTGAGGATCATTTTGTACGATATCCAGTGACTCGTAGCAAAGAACTTAAGGACAGATTTAAACTTAATGTCAACAGGATAGTTAGGGATATCTTGTGGTGTGAAAAGAACAATGAGTTCTATGAAGCAGAGAAGAAAGAAGCATGTTTCTATTACAACTATGACTGCCCCTACAAAATGCTATGTCAGTATGGAGCAGATGAACGAACTATTGAAAGGGAATATGTTGTTAGTAAATGGGAACCTTATGCCCAACCAAAAGAGGAGAATAAATAATGAATCTTATATCTATGAGTATACATGATGTAGAAGGACTAGAAGAAAAGAAGTCACATAAGCTTGGAATGGGTATGGATTTGGAAACGAAAACGCACGTAAAGAACTACATTATTAAAACAAAAGACACTACATTTGAGTTAACTTTATTCTCTAGAGATGAAAAAAAGTTGGAGGTAATTAAATGAACTATTTCTCATGCCTGCTAATAGGCGACTGGGGTTCTGGGAAAACAACAGCTGCATCTACAGCTCCAGGTCCAGTTCTATATCTAGACACCGACAACAAACTACATAAGATGGTTAACTTAAAGTCTAAGATGGACTCTGGACAACTAATCCAATGGGCATTAAAGGAACCTCTATCAACTATGGGACTTAAGAGACTAGCAACTTCTGATATGAAGCCTGGGAAGAAAATGACCGTGCAGAGACCACTAGGTTATATGAACCTCGTTGATATGATTGAGAAGCTTGTTGCAGACAAATGTATTGTTGAACACAAGGGAGCAAAGGTAAAGATTAATACTGTTGTCCTAGACAGTTACACAACTATGGATGAGCATATCCGCAGATTATTAATGGCTGTTAATGGAACTGCAACTATGACCTTACCTTTATATGGAGCTCTACTCTCAAACTATGAAGAGGTCAACAATACCCTATTAAGATTACCAGCTAATGTAATTTTTATTTGCCATGAGAAAGCTGATAAAGACGAACTTACTGGTAAGATTAGCTATCGACCTTTAATCAATGGTCAAATGGCAGGTAAGATTGGTAAGGACTTTGAGGAAGTGTATTACATGCAGAAGACTATCCGAGGAGATAAGGCAACTTATGAAATGAATACTATTGGAGACTCCATGCGTAGTTGTAGAACCTCAAGGGATTTACCTAAGATGGTAGAAGCAGACTTTAGTAAAATTTATGGGAGTAAATAATGGATAAGAAAAAATATATTCCTGGAATGTCCGACGCAGAAAATGTCTTTGAAGAAATTGAAGCTCAGGAGAAAGCACTGCGTCGTAAGGAATGGTTAGAAGAACATAAGAAGGATGCTAAACCTCGGGGAGGTGATAATACAGAGGATAAACATCAGGGGTGATTTAATATAATAATTTAGTAGAAACAAGGAGATTTACATGAAGATTACAGTTGATCCGACCACAGAAGCAACAGGTTTTGGGTACGTAGAAGCAGGTAAGTATCGTCTAAGGATAGTTAAGGTTGATGAGAGACAAGGACCTGCTGGACCTTACCTTAATTGGGAATTGGAATTAGCTGACCCAAACATAGGTACAATAAATGGTAAGGGGAAACCTGGTCATATCTTTGAGATCACAACACTTAAAGTTGGAGCTCAATTCAGGTTACGTCAGTTAACTGATGCTCTAGGTATAGCATGGGCAGACCTAGATACCGATACTATGATTGGTGCAGAGTTAGATGCACAGGTAGGTATTAAGGAATACCAGGGTGTTTTCTCTAACGAGATCAAGAAATTCATCCCAGTTAAATAACTAAGGGACTTAGGAGAGGTTGTGGCGTGGTAGCCTGTAACTTAGAATTTATAACGCTAAGAATGCAGAAGAACCAAACCTTATCTCACCAATAAGGGCTTATTCAACTGCCAGCCTCTCCACAAGTTCAATTTTTGAAATTATGAAAAGGAGTTTTTATGTTAAGGAAAATGTTAGAAGCAATAAGCAAAATGTTAGACCAAGAAGATATGACACCTGATAACACTCTAGTAAAGATTGGTTGTGCTAAAGTTATATTAGATAAGGTCATTGATGGACTTCCAGAAACTACAGCAACAGTGCAGATACCATCAGTATTTTCCCCTTCATTAGTAGCAGATATGCCAACAGCTGTAACAACCACAACTACAAAGCCCAAGGTTAAAATCCCCGATGGAAAGTACAAAATAGTTAAGGATTCAAACAACAAGTTAGTAAGAATAGATGGCTTAGCCCTTGATGGTAAAGTAGAGTTAGACGGTAAAATAATGACTCACGCAGAGGCAAGGGGTAAGGTGTTTATAAGTGGGAGGATTATATGAAGCGTGTATGTCCAGTATGTCACAGTACCAACATTAGTGAATCAGTTTCCCTTAATGATGTTGGATGGTGTAACACCTGTGGTACTTTATTAATGCTAAAATGTCTTACCACCAAGGAGGATAAATGAAACTAAAAATGAAGGACATCACCGTTGGTGATAGATTCCGAAAGGAATTCCTTGATATAGATGTTCTCGCAGCTTCTATTAAAAAGTATGGACTTATACATCCAATAGTTGTTGACGAGAATAATGGTTTAATCGCAGGAGAACGTCGTTTTAGAGCTCACCAGTTCCTTAAGGCAGAGGATATTGAGGTCAAACATATAAACGAGTTAAGTGAGTTAGAGAAGAAAGAAATAGAACTTGAAGAGAATATCCAACGCAAGGCATTCACTTGGCAGGAAGAAGTTAGTGCTAAAAATCAATTGCATGTACTTAAGCAAAAGTTACAGGGGTCTGCAATTAAAGGGCATGACTCTGGTGGTTGGAAGTTGAAAGATACTGCAGCTGCATTAGGGGAATCCCTAGGAACTGTATCAATGGACATTCAGTTGGCTAGGGGTATGAGAGCCTTCCCAGAACTGATGAAGGAGAAATCCAAGACTACAGCTTATAAGAAACTTAAGATGAAACAGGAAGCTATGTTACAACAGGAACTAGCTAAACGTCTTAAACATAAAGGTATCCTAGATGTTCCTAATGTTATACATGATGATTGCTTAAATTATCTTAAGACTATGGACGCAGAGAGTGTTGACTTGATACTTACTGATCCTCCATATGGTATTGATATTAACAACGCTGGAACTTTTGGTAAAGGTACATTACAGAAGACCTATGCAGATGGGGATTTTGAAACATTTGACCTCTTAGATAAGGTTTTTGCAGAACTCACTAGGGTGCTTAAGAATGATAGACACGCAGTATTCTTCTGTGGTATAGATAAGTTTCCTCGCATTAAGCAGTTATTAGAAAAACATGGTTTCTGGGTATACCACATGCCACTTATATGGAACAAGGGTAGTGGTTCATATGCATCTCAAGGAACAACATTCACCCATGCCTATGAGGTGTTTGTTCATGCACGTAAAGGAACACGGAAAATAAATGGTACTCCTTGTGATGTATTTAATACCAAGAGAGTCCCAAGTAATACAAAGATACATCCTTCTGAGAAACCCGCAGAACTTATAAGAGAACTTATAAACCTGCTTAGTTTACCTGGTGAGATAGTGTTTGACGGTTTTGCTGGTAGTGGTGTGGTTGCTGAATCTGCTCGAGATACCAATAGACGAGCTATTGTAGTTGAGAAAGATGAAGCATACCATATGGCTATTTGTAAAAGGTTAAGCAATGACCAAGAATAAAGACACTATTATATGTCCACATTGTGGAGAGGAAATACCTAATAATGTAGGGTTTTGTCCTGAGTGTGGTAAGCCGTTAAAATAAGGAGTATCTATGCAGGTTTTTGGAGAAGGAGCTTTAAGCTCTAAGCTATGGCTAGTAGGCGAATGTCCAGGAGCTAATGAGGAAAGAACTGGTCGTCCATTTGTTGGAGGTTCTGGGCAGATACTAGATGGTATCTTACGCACAGTTGGAATTAAACGAGATGATATTTACATAGATAATGTTATCCAAGAACGCCCAAGTAAGAATGACTTTGGGGTATTCTATAAGGATAAAAGTAAACGAGTACCAACACAGAAGTTACTAGATGCCCATGATAGAATAAACAATCTCATTAGGAAACATAAACCTAATTTGGTTGTTGCTTTAGGTAATGAATCCCTATATGCTCTTACTGGTAAAAGAGGCATTACTTTACTACGAGGAAGTATCCTAGGGTGTCAAGGAGTTAAGGTTATTCCTGCTCTGCACCCTGCAATGATAATGCGTCAGTATGAGTTTCGTCCTGTAAGTGTTATGGATTTTCACAGGATTAAGGAGCAATCCAAGTTCCCTGAATTCCCCCACCCTTATAAAGACAACTTTATAATCAATCCTACCTTTGAGCAAGCAATTGCTTGTATTGAAGCTCTGAAATCTCAAAAATATGTTACCTTTGATATTGAAACTGATAGAGGTGACCAAATAACATGTATAGGTTTTGCATATTCTAAACAAGATTCTGTATGTATCCCTATATGTTATAGTGGAAATTCCTGGTGGACACCTGAGGAAGAACTAGCTATCGTGCAGAAAATAAGAGAGCTATTCCTAGTCCCTACCGTTAATTTTATAGCACAAAATGCTCAATTTGATATGACCTATTTAAGAGATAAATGGGGAGTCAAAGTTGTTAATCTTTGGATGGATACTATGATAGCATTTCATTGTATATACCCAGAGCTTAGGAAGGGTTTGGATTTCCTATGTTCTATATACACTCTCCGTCCATACTATAAAGATAGTGGACATGGTGGACCAGATAAACTATGGAAGTATAATTGTCTAGATACTGTTGCAACTTGGGAATGTGCTATGGAAATAGAAAAGGAACTTAAGGAATTTAGAACCCATGATTTTTATAGAGAATATTCCCACCCATTGATTAAACCTTTAATGGAAATGCAACGCAGGGGTGTACGTATTGATATGAAGAAACGTGCAGAGATAGATGCTACTCTTACTAAAAACATAGAGGAAATGCAGACGAAGTTAATAGCTGTTGTAGGACACGACCTTAATCCTAATTCCCATAAGCAAATGAAGGAGTTTCTATATACGGAACTAAACCTTCCTGTTCAAAGGAATAGAGCTACTAATAATATCACAGCTAACGCAGAGGCTGTTGAGAAACTAGCTAAGAAATTCCCGAACCCAGTGTTTGAATTAATCTTAGATATTAGAAAGGCAAGAAAATTATTATCAACCTATATACAAGCTCCAATAGAGAGTGATGGAAGGATACGGTGTAGCTATGTTATTACGGGAACTATTACTGGAAGATTATCAAGTCGTGAGTCTATATATGGATTCGGCACCAATTTGCAAAACATCCCTAGGGGGAACCTCGTTAGAGGTATTTTTATACCCAACGAGGGAAAAATGTTCGTTAACGCTGATCTATCTCAAGCAGAAGCAAGAGTTGTTGCCTACATTGCGGGTGAGTCCAGGCTACAAGCTTTATTTTCTAATCCCAACGGAGATGTTCACATTAGAAATGCAGCACTCATCTTTGGGAAACGAGTTGAAGAAGTTACTGGAGCAGAAAGGCAGCTTGGCAAGACTCTGGTGCATGCAGCTAATTATGGAATTGGAGCACGGACATTCGGTGCACACATTGGAAAAAGCCAAAATGAGGCTCAACAATTACTTAATCAGTATCACGCAATGTATCCTTGCATTAAACTATGGCACAGACAAGTTGAGGAACAGCTACGGAAAACACGAACGCTTAGAACTCCACTTGGCAGAGCTAGAACGTTCTTTAACAGATGGAGTCCGCAACTCATCAAAGAAGCGGTAGCTTATGTACCTCAAGCAACAGTTAGTGATTTACTTAACCATAGTCTAGTTAGAGCTTGGAATGCCCTACCTCAAGATTGGGAAATACTTATGCAGGTGCATGATTCAGTTCTAATGCAGGTACCTATGGATGTAGACCCATTACATCTATTTAAATTTATAACTCATTTCTTTGAGGTACATTTGGATATAGCTTATGGTCTGTTTAATAGCATGCATATGGTAATCCCTGTTGATATTAAGGTAGGAGATAATTGGGGTAATCTTAAAAAATTGGAGATACCTAAGTGAGAAAATGTCCTCAGCCTTGGCTGGACACCTATATTGAATACACTAAAGAACAAGAAAGCCCTAAAGCCTTCAACCTAATGACTGGCTTTGCCGTTCTCAGTGCAGCTGTAGGTCGTAATGTCTGGCTCCCACGAATTAAATATACAATTTTCCCAAACCTCTATATAATCATGATAGCAGCAAGTGCTAAATGTAGGAAGTCCGTAGCGGTAGGTATTGGTCGTAAATTACTTATCGCTATGGATGAGCCTCCTATGATTTTCGCTCAAAAGATTACCCCTGAAGCTTTGATTGATGCAATAACTGAGTCTAAGGTTAACGAACAATGTTATGGTCTTATATTTTCCGACGAATTATCTGTATTCCTGAGTGCAGACGCAATGAAGCGTGGCATTATCCCAGTTCTCACTTCCTTCTATGATAGCCATAGTAAATGGGAATACCACACTAAGGGTAGAGGCAAACAGGTTATTAAAAATTCCAGCCTTAGTATGTTAGCAGCTACCACCAGGGATGATTTCATAAGTTCCATGCCTAAAAGTGCAATTGGAGGAGGCTTCACCTCTCGTTTATTATTAGTATATGAGGAACACCCATCCCAGCTTAAATTATTTAATCCAGTAAATTTTAGTGGTGAGGAAGTTGAGGAAACGGAAAGAGAGGTTGTGTTGAAAAGGAATTTAATCGCAGACCTTAATTATATAAAGAAAAAAATAAAGGGTAAAATGAGTTTTTCCAAGGAGGCAAAAGCCTCTGCACTTAAATGGTATGAGTCTGAACAAGAAACTGATAGGGATGTAGCAACCGACGGATATTTTGGTAGGAAACACGATACAATGTTTAAGATGGCTACTATCCTATGCATATCAGAAGGGGATAAACTAGTAATCCAAGAGCCTCATATCCGAAGAGCCCTTAGTATTCTTAGAGTAACAGAGGATAGAATGGAAAAACTTGTTAGCACAATTGGAACTACAGAAACAGGTTCATTAACTGAGCGAATCCTTAATCATATAATAAGAACTCCTAATATTGACCATAGTAGATTGCTTAGAAGATGCTGGAGGTTCGCATCAGCACAGGATTTAACTGCGATAATACGAACCCTTATTGACAGTGGGGAAATTGACGAGAAAATTAGTGGTTCAAAGCGGGTTTATAGGGTTAGGGAAAAACTATAATCCTAGATTCTTCTTTTGTCTATTCCACGGTATCCAACCAAAAGTTCTAACCGCACGATACATAGATAACCTTTTCCAAAGAGATACTTTTCTCTCTTGCATTATTTCAAGGAAAATACGGTCTGCATATATCCTAGTAGTTGTTAACTCATGATAAAGCCAATCATGAACCATAGCTGCACGTTTATACTTACCCGTAAATGGACTTCCAATAATTGACCAACAAGCACGTGGTATGCTTGCACCATCAGTTACAAAGCCCTTTGGGACATTAATTATTATTCCTGCTTTAGTCTTATAGGAAAGGGCACTCAAGGTTTTAAATTGATAGGTAGTATATTCCCCTATTTGATATTCCCCTGTCCAAAGTTCAACCTTTTCTATTTTTTCCACCACCTTTACCTCCGCCTTTACCATATCCTGGACCACCAGTCTTGCAACCACCTGTATTTTTGTTTCGCCCACCGCCACCAGATCTTCCTGTACCTTTTCCAGCACCTTTTTTTGTACCATAACTTGCCATCTGTACACCTCCTTTTCATAACCAGCCCCACTTTGAGAGCTGCTTGTGTTCCTCTAATACTCTATCCCCTATATCTCTCCGATACATCATATCAGGTATTACCAAGTTAGAGATTGTACGCATTACTCTGCGTTTTGCATCTCTTAAAGGATGGTAATTTCCTACTTCATCACCTCTTGCGGTAACTGTGCAGATATCACCTCCATTACCTGAAGTCATATACCTATTATTTTTCTTTTCAATATCATAAAACCATATATGTTTTAAGTTATGTCTATTTATACCTTGGACTAGTATACCCTTATATAACTCTGGATCTATATCAAGAGGATATGGGGGTACACATAGGTCAATTCCTATTCCCCATTTAGATTTAAATTCCATAGGTATTTTGATGCCTACACCTACCCCATAAAACAAATCACTGAATCTACCTTTATACATTTCAAGTAAAACAAAGAGTGCATTGTAACCAAACCTAGCAGTAAATTCCAACCCATATAGTTTATCCTTAGTGACTATAGTATTAAGATCTATCGGACCTCTATAATCTACTTTTTTAAGAGCAGGCACAAGTTTACCCACACCTTCCTTAAAGAGCTTTGACTTGGAAGTTCCTAACCATACTGCACTTCCCATACAACCAGTCTGAGGACCTAAATTCCCTTCCATTAATCGTTTCTCTTCCATTGTATGATTAACATTAAGAACATCTTTACCATTAAACCACAGTTCAGTACTAACTTCAATCCCATTAACTCTCTCTTGTAATTCAAATTCCTCTTTTATATCAGAATAATATTCCAACATCCCTATCATATCATCGGGACCTTCGGATACATAAGTTGTAGTAGTTGCTTGATTCCCCGATGGTTTATATACATAGGTTTTATTATTTTCCTCAACAAAGGATATAGCTTTCTTATAGTCCTTAAATGCATAGGTCTTAGGAACATTTATCCCTGAGACCTTCATAACTTTACTACCATATATCCTATCTAACTCAACTTTATTTCCCCATTTACTTCCACCTACTAAGGGATATTTATGCCCTAGTGATGACGCAACATCACCAAAACCTGCACTAACCATATCCATTATAATGCAATCTGGTTCAGGCTTAAGTAACTTTTGTAACACACTTAAATCAACCTTCCCAAACTTAGAAACTAATATCCCAGTTTCCTCAGATTTCCTTAATAAGCCATTTCCAACTCTCCTTTTAGCCCTATCATTGATATAAAAGTTTACCTTATGACCTTCTTGTTCCAGTCTCTGTGCTAGTGGTAAACTATCGCCATTCTTAGATATAATTAAATAAATTCTCATCTCGCCTCCTACTTGTTTGTACCATATATCTTTTCAATTTCCATGTAACGCTGTCTTAACTTAACGGGTATGGATTTAATACCATGCCTCTTATAAAGGTTAGACATTATAGACTGGAAATTTATACTTATTTGTCTTTCAGGTGGAGCAGTTTCATTATATTTACGTACCATTGCATGTAACTCACTCTGCTTTTTCTCATCACCATTAGCCATAGCTTCTGCTAGTTTCTGATGAACAAATGCACTCTTTTCCTTAGTTCCTTGTAGTAAAGTTGTTTTAGCTTCTTTAGCTAAGTATGCTTTGGAAATATCTATTGAGGTAAAACCTATGCCCTGCAGAGCCACATCTAACTTAGACGGAGTAGTTATAAGTTCTCCTGAAACCTTACGCACACCCTCTTGGGCATACCGAGTTGCTTTAAGTACATTTCGTAGGGCATCTGGTGATGCATTCTCCATAGCTCTACCATATTCTCCACGTTTAAGATGCCATAATGCCTTACTCATTTGAAGTGTCCATCCTACACCTGCACCCCCAACTTTCTGTGCAGTACTACCCATTGTAGGTACCGCATCTCCTACACCAATCAAGTTACTTGCATCAATTCCAAGAGTAGAATAAGCTCCATGCATGGATACATCAATAACTTTATTAGGAACACCAGCTTCAAGCATAGCTTCTCTTGCATCTGTATCCATTGTACGTCCTGTCATCTTTTTATAAGCATAACTTATAAGAGCAGCAAATGGCAAACCTTTCATACCTGCCTGAGCTAGAAGTGTACCTACTGTCCTAAGAGATTGACGTGCTGGAGCACCTCTCCAAGGCATTTGACCGTTCATCATTTGTAAGTAATTAACTATATAACTTTTAAAGGTATACATAGTCCTAAGCATATTCCTCATATTGCCTGCACCTGTGATTACTAATGGTAGGTTCTGTTTACCATAAGCAAATTGAGTTTTGTATACAAATTCCTTCATGAACTCTATTACCTGTTGTTTATCTGTAAGTCCAAGTTTCTCAGTAGCAGTTCTATAACCGCAGATAGCAGCGTGAGTTCTATTAACACCCTCACCTAACCTACCAAAGAGTCCTATCCATTTATCAAATTCCTGTTTACTTAAATTCCTAGCACCAAGCTGAAACCGAGTAAGTTGGTCACCAAGTACTCCTTGTCTATGAAGTTTATTTAACTTAGATATAAGGTCAGTAGACAATCCATGAGCTCCTTTACCTATTCTATGACCTAAATATCTCGTTGCCATACCATATGATGTACCAAAAACCCTCTCTACATCTGTACCTGTAAAGTATTTTGCAAGTGTAGGATAAGTAGTAGCTATAGGTTGAGTGAGGTTCTGTGCTAACCACGAAAGTTTAAACGCAAGTTTATATGCATATATTGTACGATTGAATGCTCTAAAACCTATTGAACCTGAGTTGTAAAACCCATTAATGAAGTCCCTACTATAAGCTCTTATCTCAGGTGTCATCCCTTTAACATTATCTTTAAATGCAGTCTCAGCTGCTCGTCTACCAGTTATACGAGACAATTTATTCGATGATCCTTCAAGATAGTTAATTGCACTTTCTAATACATTATCAAAGTCCCATTTATATCCTGGGATATTCTCCCTTTTAATCCAATGTGACCCAAAGGTTCTTTTCCTTAAGGTATTTCTCATTTCATTAACAACAGAACTGGAGGTATCTACATCACTAGCTTCGATTAGACTCTCAAGATCTGCCATAGTTAAGTTCTTATAAACCTCAGTTCCAAGTTTACTCCTCATATAAACAGTAGCTCCCTCACCGAGTTCCTTCTGTACCTTAAGTGCTTCTGACTTCTTATCATAAAGGTTAAAGAATTTAGCTTTACCTTCAGCAACTACTTCCCCAGCTTCAATTTCTGGAGGACTATAAACTGCCCATTTACCTTGTCCACGAGACTGAGAAACATACCCACCTCTACGAGCTAATTGCTCCTTGATGTTTTCCTTTAATATAGATTGTTGGTCAGGAGTAGCTTCCTCAAGATCTGCAGTAAGGGCTCTAGACTTAACCTCTATATTTAACCCATAATCATAGGTTCTTTTAAATGCATTATAACCCGCTATCTCCTTGGGATTAAAACCAAACTTAACCGCAAGTTCCTCAGGATGAAAATACCTTCCAACTTCAGAACTATTACCTAACTTAAGCACATCTACTATTTTATTCTTAGATACCTGAGGCAACGACCTCAATTTATTAGGGTCAAGAATACGAGCTCCCTCAAAGAAAAGTTCTGCTTTATAGTCAACTGCATTCTGTACACCCATATATACTGGTTTAAACTTAGGATACTTCTGTCCTATCATAAATGGTGTACCATACTTCTTTACATGATGACTGATTTGTTGAGCCATGTATTCTGCACCACCAGCTACATCAGTTGCAGTGACCTTAGTCTCATCCATAAGTTTCCTAATAGCATCTTCAAATGGTTCAAGATTAAGCTGTGCTTTACGACCTCGCATGCCAAAGGTCTTGTTTATCTTATATATGTCTGTACCCATACTATCCTTGGGTACTTTACCACTCTGCAGATCAGAAACTATACTGTTAATGGTATCTCCATTCATCATAGTTTCTCTAGCACCAGTAGGGGTTTGATATTCTATATTGTACCATGTTCCAAAGTCATAGGTCTGCTCTGGTGCCTCAACTTTAAACTCGGGTAATGGTTGACTCTTAATTGATTTAGCTTTAGCTACAGACTCTGGTGAATGCATTTGGGGTTTATCTAATACCTCACTAGCTAGAGCTGGAAAATCATCTAGAGTTTCAGGGGGTATAGGTTTAGGTGGTATAGCATTCTTCTTATTTAGGAAATCTAAATGTGCCTGTTTAATTTTTGCAATGCTCTGGGCTTCAGTAAATACTTTCTCAAATCCACGTTTCTCTTTAATAGGAGGAATTTCCTTACCTGCTTTAGTATATGTTGTTCCCTTTGGAGGTTTCGTAAGTTCAAATTTTGAACTTGCGGGAGCCTTTGTTTGAGCATCTACTAACCCTTGTGCAGCTACAACAGGGTCACTAGGAGTCCCACCAACAAGAATACGTTTAGCAATATTAGGTGCTATAGCTTCCATAGCTTCCTTGCCTGCTTGTGCAGGATGAAGTGGAACTGCTTCCTTAGCTAATATCTGTCCCTCTATAAGTTTACCAAAGGAAGATCTTGCACCTGTTTCTTTTATACGCTTGAATACTTCAGGGGTAAAACCTTGAGAAGTAGCCTTGGTCTTAAGCCCAGAGGCTTGTGCTTTAACCCATTCTCCAAGTTTCCCTTTATTATCTGTAAATAATTTTGTAGTCTTAGCAATATTTCCTGGAGTCTTCTGCATCATTTTAGCTTTATTCCAGGCTTTCCAAGTAAGTACATTTGCACCATCACTAGCTGCTTTCTTAGACATACCAGCAGCTTCAAGTTCAGATCTAACCACAGACTTAAACCCTTCAATGGCTTTTCCCTGAGCGTTAGTATACATACCAAGTGCCTTACCAGTAACATTTCCAACTACCTTAGGTGCAACATTAAATATTAAATGCATAGAACCCAGGTCTAAAGCCCAACCAGCGAGTCCGTTAACCCACATTTGACCTTCAACATCATTTTGGTCTACACCCATACGAGTAGCAAATTCAGATTTTGCTGCAGAGTCAACAAATGAAGGTTGTTCCCTAGGATTCTTAAAACCCTCCAAGAATGCATTCCCTGCACCAATAGCTCTCAATCCTCCAAAAGGACGTTCTATTTGTTCCACTGCCCATACAATAGGAGCTCCAGGGGATTGCTCAACTACACTCTGTGGGAACATGGAATTAATTTCTTTAGATGCCCATTCAGCAGCTTCCCTAGCTTTTTGTTTCCTCTTTATATCACTAACTGTAGTATATTTTCCTTCAGCAAAGGCTACTCTATCCTTACCAAAGATATCTTCCCTAATCATTGGGTCTTGTTCTGGAGTATATCTAGGATTAGTTTTAATATTAGAGCTATACCAATCTTCTTTAATGCCAAATTGTTCATCAGCATTAGCACTCTTATATCTACTATCCTTAGTTATCTCAGACCATTTCATTCATTCCACCATTTTCCATTTGAAGTTTCTTGTGAAGTTTGAGTTGCTTGTGGAGCACCAGCACCTCTAAGTATACCACTTGCATTTGAAGGATTAAGTCTACTTGAAGGTCTCATTTCACCAAGTCCACCAGTAAAATTATTATCACTTTTTCCTCTAGCCTCAAGGGCATCCATTTGTTTATGTATATCAGCTAATTGCTTTTCAGATTCTTCAAGAGATATCATACCAGACATCTTCGAAATTATAATACTCCTTTCCCTAGTAACAAGGTCAGTGCTAGATAAAGGTTGTCCCGCTCTAGCTTTTTGAGTAACATTTTCAATAGATTCTTTAAATGCAAGTTGTTCTTCTCTAGTCTTAGGAATCCACTTCATATCTGTTAGGATGATTCGCTGAGTTTTCTCGTCATAAGCTTCAGGTAAATAAGTTTTAATTAAATCCTTAGCCAAATCTTTAAATGGAGGAGTATCCAATAAAAGATCCTCTTCTGCTTTACTCTTATCCGAAAGTCTTATAGATAGTCTTTCAACAGTCTCCAATGCCATCTTTCTTTGTCTATCCTCTTCTTCCCTTTCAGCTTTCATTAACTGAGACTTAAGTAACTGTGTTCTAGTACCAGCCTCTTGTGTTTGAGTATCTGCTTGTTGCTGCAGTATCTTAGTTCGTTTACTATTCTCACCAGTTTGTATACCACTGGCTATTGATTCACTTAGACCTGATAAGTCACTAGGTCTAGGTGGTCCAAATTGTCCTAAATGTTTAACTGACATAATTAACCTCCTATCTATACCTTAAATAATCAGACTGAAAAGTTGACTCTGATACACTACCAATATTCATAAAGTCTTGTCCAAGATCCGCACCTGCATAACTTGCTGCACTAGCTGGTATACTTGCCCCACCTGTTACGAAAGCTGCAGCTAAATGAGCACCTGCTTTTAATAAATCTTTCCATCCACCTTCTTTTCCTGGATCAAGTGCAGTAAGTATTGTTGTTCCAGTACTTGTATTTTCATTTAAATATGTAAGTGCTTGTCCAAGAGCTGGATTATTCTGTGGAAGTGTTGCCATCCAAGCAGTATATTCTCTTGCAAAGTCAACATCCATCATAGTTTTATATTGACTTGCCATTGCAAATTGCTGAGCAGGTATTTCCCTCTCTGCTTTATATCTACCTTGAGCAAGCATTTCAGTGAACTCATTTATCCCAGCTTCCTCTGCACTATATCTCCCACTACCTCTTAAGTTTCCTGCATATCCTTCCCTTATTTCTGGTAACAGGTCTTCTTTAAACTCTTTCATAGCAGGTTCTGCTACTGCTTTATCAAACCAATCGCCTGCATCTAACTTAAGGAAGTCAGAGTATGATCTTGTTTCCTCAGGACTAAACTTATAAGAAAGGTCGCCTCCGTATTGAGGAAGTCCTTTACCTACTTCACTTGCTAGATATGAAGACATAGGTGTTGATACCGCTTTCTTCTGCGGATCTACTACTTCCTTAGTCATTATACTTGCTTTCTCTCCACTAAACCATCCCATAATTTACCTCCTTATCCTTTTGGACTAAAAAATACTACTCCTTTACCTAGTCCACCAGTAACTCCAATTGTAATTCCATGTTTAGCAAGTACTGGAGTGAACTGGTCATTGTATGCATTCCCACCTGGACTTACCCTTACAACATCTAATAGATTTCCTGATGTTGCACTTGCACTGTCAAATACTAATATAGTAAGTTGAGTCGCAGACGCAACTATTCTTATTCCATGATATGAAGCACCAGTAGTGCATATAGCTAAAAGCCCTGCTGCTGTAATAGCAACACTAGCTACTCCATAATCTACATCAAAATGTCCAATTCTTCCATTATTTTTCATTATGTCACCTCTGGTACTGATTTTACATTAGCTCCATCATATATTCTTATACCACATGCAGATGCATCACTAGTTGCTATTAAAGGAATGCCATATGTAGTACCTCCTTTTTTTATTCTTAGTGCGTGTCCATCTAATGCTTGCGTACCTATCTTTAATGTACTTGCTCCAGCTCTTACCCTAAGTCCTATATCACTATAGTTTAGTGGTCCCCATGCTCGGAGTTCATAATCTCTAAGTAAAATAAATGCACCGTGTGCTCCAGGAAAACCGCCTGACCAATATACTTTTATCTTTGTTACATTAGACCACGTTCCAGTTTGGCTATGCGTAGTTTTTACCCAGACTGAAGGTAAAGAAGGTCCTTCATAAACTAAATTCCATTGGGAATTGTAATATAAATATACATCATAATCAAGCATTCCTCCACCTGCTGTAGCTGCCTCAGAAACAATTTCTACTTTATTTATAGTATTGACACTTTCAGTAAAAGCTATCTCATGTTCAAATGTTATACCTCCTGGAGATCCAATAGACCCTTCTCCAACTTCTCTATATGTAGTTGTATTATTATCATTTATACTAGAAACATTTCCAGAACCAGTCCCAGCAATTAAATTCTCACTCTCCGTCCCAGTCAAACTCCAATTAAGGTCTGCCATGATTACTCCCCAATTATAGTATCATCATCAATTACATATATATTCTCTTTATAAGTTCTATATACAGTCACCCTTTGATTACCATCTAATAAATATATCTTACTTGGTTTTAGTGTTTCTATAGTAGTTGCACAACCATAAAGAAAAAGTAGAATAGTAGTAATTAAAAGTATACGCATATAAATCTCCTTAATTTATTAACAACCAACCTTAAGTCCACACACAGGACATATAGCTTTACATTGTGATTCTACTGTATACTCGTATCCACAATTAACACAAATTACATTTATCATACATCACTCCTAAACCACATCTGCCCAGTCACTGGACTTCCTGGATCAGCTGTAGTAGTTATCATTATACCAAATCTCATAAAGGTACCTGTAGTCACTTGTATCTGACCACCTGCACTATCCACAATATAGAGGTTACCATCACTCCCCCTAATAATAAGTTCTTCATTTCCACTAGGCATTATCTTCCACTCCTTACTTCATGTCTAAACCCATAGTATCTTAGATAGAACCCACTACTTGCAGTAGTATTCATAAACCTAAATCTTATCTTCTTAACTACACAATCAAAATCCTGTTGATAATTTTTATAGGTACTTTCAAGAGATGAGGTATTCACCCCTGCACCTTCAGTTGGATTCCAACTACTACCTCCATCATCAGACCAGTGAGTAGTAACGCTTTGTCCCCTAGCCTCAAATATAAGCTGAGATACTCTCATGGACTTATCCATATAATCGTCGGTATCTGGCATTACAAAATCAGGTGTTTGGAACTCATTAGTTACTGCAGTTCCATCATTATTCAAGGTCATCTTATCTAATTTAAAAACATGACCACTAGCATTACCTAATAATGTAATAGGTGCATAGGCTTTAGTAAGCATTGAACCAATTCTCCAATTCTGCTCACCAATAGTACCTACGAGATCTCCAATAGTATTTGAAGTTTGTTCCTGGTAGTATCCAAACCCAGTCATTGTTTTAGTTTTCCTATACCAGTTCTCCTTAACCATATTTAAGCACCATACATCATCAGGATATTCAGATATAGTTGGCATCCAAACTTGAAGTTCATCATCTTCTTCTACATATAGTAAGAATACTCTGCCTGCATTTTCTCTATCTAAAACAGGATACATTGTATCTTTAACACTGTCATCCATTGCATCAGTATTCTTTTCTCCTTTATATGCATAAACTAAATCAGGTCCCATTACTACATGTTCTCCACCAACATTAGTCACTGACTCTTTACTTAATGCTCCTGAACCACTTACCATAGTATAGAATCTAAATGGGGTATGTCCTCCTACCCACATCATAATAACAATAGAACGTTCCTTATATATAACTACTTCATTCTCACTCAGTCCTTCAACAGCTACTATCCAGGATTCATCATCATATAGATCTTGATATCCTGCAGTACCCACTGTCCAATCCTCAATAGCTCCTATATTTGTCCAACTTACTCGTTGAGGGGCGTCTGCTGCATTCTCCGTATTACACATAAGGAATAAATGATCCTTAAAACTAAAAGTAAGTTCTGCGGTGCTTATTGTACCAGTAGCTAAAGTTGTGGTTAAATCTGCTACTGTAAGATCTCCACCTGCTTCTGTTATTTTCTTAGTTTGGTCAACACCATTGGTGAAAACAAATGTATCGTTCATTGTACAGGTACTAAATCTATTATCCTCATCTCCAGTAAGCATAACTACAGCTCTAAGGTCATCAAGGTATACATCTATAGCTCCAGTATCTGTAGCAACTATTAGTGATGTAGACAGAGTTGCATTTCTAGTAGTAGTAGCTCCAGCAAATTTAACACATACTGCAGTCCATTTATCTGCCTCAAGTGCAGGGATACTTACATCTTCATAAACCCCAGCACCTCCAGTAATTGCACCATTATCTTCCTCACTTATCCTTATATCTAACTCAGTAGCAACTGTTGCCTTTGATACCCTTATCCAAAAATGTAAAGCAGTATAGCCACTTAAGTCCTTTGAGGCAAAGTTTTCATATCCAGCTATACCAGTGGTAAAATCTGTAGCTACAACTAACTTAGCTGAATGAGTCCCTCTTATATGATATGTAGTATCCGCTGTTACAGTTACATTAGCAGAAGCTACCCAAGCATCTTCACAATCTTCAACAGTAACTCCTGGGGTTATACATTCCCACCTAGTCCCTGAGGTACTATATTGATAAATATTTGAGGTCGTGAGTGCAAGTAACCAAGATAAACCTTCTAGGGTATAGAACTGATCCATTCTCATAACTGAGTCTGCTAATCTATTAGAGGTAGTCTTACCCATAAGAGGAAATTGGGTATACCCAAAATCAGAATAGACCTCAGAGTTCTTCATACATACACCCTTGCAATAAGGTGTGGATTCCCTAGGTGAACCAGTTGGAGATATATTAGTTACTATCCCCTTTGTAGGTCCGAAAACATGTTTATATGCCATAATTTATATCCTCTTTGTATTTTCAAAATTTGAACTTATACAACTCCTGAAAAACTCCTAACTACTGTGTAAAAAGCTTGTACCTCATATCCATACGTATAAGCATCTTGTGCTCGAGTACCTTCATAACTATAGCCATAAGCATAGGCATAAACTTTAATTCCAGTTACATCTTTCCATCCAGTAGTAAGTTCCTGTGAATCAGTTGTTTCAGTAGTACCAGTACCAGCGTCACTGTCTGTAACATGACTTATTCTAACCCATAGACCTGATTGACGTACATAGATATCAAACTCTAGATTCCTCTGTCCATAGTTACCATAAGCAATAGCTTTACCATAGAGTTTAGATTTAACCCTAACAATATCTATAGGTGCAGTCCAAGTATGTTCCCCAGTAAAAGTAGCAACAGCACTTCCATCTGAGTTATGGTCAGTAAAAATACCATAGTAGGTACTGTAGTCCTCATCATAGCTTTCTCCACCAGAACCATAAGTAGTATTACCTGCACTTCCAGTACGAGTTTCTGTATGACTTACTGTAGCTTTTAATAATTGATTACGCTGAGCCATTAACCTACCTCCACCATTACGGTTAAGTTACCACCTGGAAGACCTCCACCTATTTTATCTATGTCTATTTTAAAGTTTCCACCTGCAGCTACATTGGTAGTTACAAATGCAGTTACCTCAGTTGATGTAGAACCTGGTGCTATTATTATTTGAGATGCTGTAGCTGTCCATATACTTGAACCATTATATAAAATATCTACCTGAACACCATCTCCACTACTACAAACAGTAGCTATGTTAGCTTTAGCAGAATAGATTTTACCATCACTTATAAGGTCTAATATAGCACTGATGTTAGTTCCTGTGGATAGGGCTCCATCTACAAACCAGAAATACATTTTCTTACTTAGGTTAACCTCTTGTGTAGCTGCATTTACAAAGAAAAAATGATCCCTTCCTGCACCATCTGTTTTCTGATAAACTGCACCTGTTTGTGTTCCTGCAAGGGTTGGGTGAGTCGATTGCATCTGCAGAGTCATATATTTATGCTTACCCGCTTCAGAGGTAGCACTTTGACTATCGGGGAACTCATGTTCCTGAGCCATTCTACCCCTAACACCTTTTCTTATATCCCTATTATAATCATCAATCTGTGTTGCACTTGTTGCGTTTGTTGGTGTAGTTTCGTCCCAAGTATCTCCATCTCCTACTGCCATAATTTACCTCCTGTTTAACCCTTCATTAAAGAAATTCTCAAAACTGCAATAGCAAAAGTAAGACTAGAACAAGTTAAAGCTGTAAGTACCGTAATAACAACTGTTACAGCCCAAGAAGGTCTCTTTAATAAACCACTCTTGATTTCATTTACTCCATCTTTAAGCTCACTCATATCTCTTTCTAATGCTACTATTCTTTGTTCATTTTTAGTTCCTTTAACACATCCTTCCATATTTCTCCTTTACTTAATTTCCAATTCCCTCTCTGCCTTCTTCGCTTTGTATTCTGTTATGTCCAGCATTTCTTCTTCTGCCAACTCCTATAGTAATTGCATAACAAATTTCAAAAAAATTTGGTAATTCTAAATCTCCAAAATTATCAAATAATCAAAATCACTGGCCTCCTCTAACGCAACGCACATAGCGGTTATAGGTCTTAGTGCTGCCGTACACGAGGCCATTGTTAAAGCCCACAATCAGCGCGTAATGGGTAAAGTAGGGATACGTAGTGGCCGACCAATAATAGCTGCTGAAAGTACTCGGAAAAGCATATTGATCAATATAAGGTGCATCAGCTGCTTTTACATCGGTAATAGCTGCCTTTTCAAGCAAACATATACTAAACAACTCATAAGCATTAGGCAAACGCCAATCGGAATACCCGCCATAAGTTAAAGCATTAGAACGAGTTAGCGCGGTTTCCCAAGCCATAGCTGCTGAAATATTCTGATTACCACCGGCTCCGGTTTCTGAGCCGGTTACCAGGGTATGGTTTCTTATCCACATCAGCCCGGTATTTGAATCAGTTAAAATATTTTCAGCTTCAGTATCAATTGTGCCGTCATCTGAATAACTATACTTTTTTGCCGCTCCTTTTAAAAGGTCACCATCTTGCCCAGTAGCCGAACAGCTGATTATTGTTCCTGCCGCATTATAACAAGTTGTCTGCCCAGTCGCAGGTAAACCACGATTCGCATACAAGGAAGATAAGTTTGTAGCATAGGAATTAATTGTAATTCCTATTAAGAATAGTATTGATATAATTAGTTTTTTCATTTTGTCTCCTTATTATATATTAATTGCTACGCAAGATTATTCAAATCTCAGTAACTATCACCCAACCTCTCGTAGCATCAGAATAAACAAGAGTAAACCCTGCTCCGTCTACATCTATGACTAAGTCAGCAGCAACGCCTTCTATATTAGAACTATTCCTTCCAACAGTTATTGCATTGGTAGTAGCTGAGTTGGTATAATCACATACTGCAACGGTATCTCCTTCACTTGGAGTAGATGGTAAGGTTAAAGTAACAACACCACCGCTTGAGTCTATTAAGAAACCTTCTCCTGATGTGGCTGTGTCAGCACCTGAGATTACTTCCCAAGCAAGACCTCCACCACCGCCTGATGCAGCTTGAAAAGTTGGAGCAGTATCAACACCATTTGAAGTTAAAACGTGAGTTGCTGTACCTACTGCTACAAATGCTGGATTTCCAGAAGCATCAAATGTTGGTATTTCACCATCTGTTCCAGGTTTTAATCCTGTCCAAGGAAGAGCTGTTGCTGAAGTTATATTACCTTGAGCTACTTGAGTAGTAGCAGTATCTGGGGCAAGCCCTGTAATAGTAATTACTGTATCAGCCTCTATAACATTACTTGCTGCCGCTAAGGTAGCACCTGTTACTACTCCACCTGTTATAGAGAGTGTTCCGTCTGTAAGAGTAGTAGCTTGAAGTTGTCCTGTCATAGTATCACCTATTATGTTGACATATTTATCATCTAAGGTTGTGCCTGCACCTATCTCTTGTAAAGCACTCTCTACATTATCACCAGAGTAATAACTGCCAGAATCATCTATCCAAGTACTATCAGCATAAGGAGAACCTCCTCCATCTGCACTTCCCCCACCACCTACAGGTGCAAGAACCGATGGGATAAATAATAAAGATAGTACTAAGATTGCTAAAACTTTTTTATTCATATTCTATCACCCTTACTTCCGTAGTTAAAGCAGAACCACAACATAGATATATGTTCCAGCCAGATGTAACATTGTTCCAGGTTTTATATGTTCTTCTATAGATGGGAAACCCATTAGCTGTGGTTACTCCACTTCCTCCAAAGAAAGCATTTTGGTTTCCTACATTAATCATCTCTACAGAACGTTTGCCTGCACTTACAACATATTGAGCAAAGGCAGAGGTTACTGTTATAGGGGTAGCGTGTGAACCTGCTCCTACTTTATATCCATCTCCTACTTGTGCATATCCTAAAGGCATTATAAATCCCCCCAATAGTTTGAACGTGGTGTCATTGAACCAGTAGCTCCACCTGCTAACGTTTCATAAGTTACTCGGATTTCTATTTTACACATATATACAGTTTTAAAAGACCCTGTAGTAACCTGAACATCTAAATCTAAATTATCAACATCATCCCAATCCCAAGTTCCAGGTGCATTAGTATTTGAAGTTATATCTATATAATCTCCCCAAGCCTGCACAGCAGGTGGTTGCATTATTTGGGTATTATCATCACCATCACTTATTCCACCAAATACAGGTCTATATGTACAAGATATACCAATCTGAGAACCCCAATTCAATGATCTTATTTCTACTTTTGATATTGTTCCTAAATTAGTTCCTGCACAAGTATTCCCAGTACAAAGTTGAACTATATCTGTGTCCCACCAAGTGCTTGCATAAGTATCTTCACTCCCATCAACCATATTTGCTGGATTAGTATCCCACACTTCTCCCCCAGAATCATAAGCATTAAAAGAATAAGTTACTTCACTCATTATGTTACCGTATATCCTATTACACTAACTGCACAATCACCACTTGAACTAAGAATAACTCTTAATGATTCTGCTGAGTTACACACATAAGGATTAACCATACTAAATACAAAACCACCCTTTGTTGCAAGATAGGCTTTAGCAAATACAGTTGTCTCGCTTGCAAGGGATACATCCTTTGGTCCATCCACAGATATAACAGCATCAGTAACATATAAAGTATGTGCTCCAGATGCCTGAACAATAACCCCCCCTGCAGCACTAGTAGTAGCAACTACATATGCTTGAAATCTTGAATCATGAGAAATTACAAATTGTTCTGAACCTCCACCAACACCTATAGGCATTATGTACCTCCTTAATCTATCAACCCTTCTTTTTCTCTTTTAACAGGAACCCATTCTATCCTTTCAACCTTAGTAGTAAAGAAGTCAAGTTTTGGAACTCTTACAACTTGTTCTATTAACTTGTACTCTTTTAGGCTATCTAAATGAGCTTTTAACTTAGGCAACTCTGCGTTGAGTTTCTTTATCTCTTCAATGAAATTTTTAAATTCATCTATATTCTTAACACTATGTACCTCATATATTTTCTCATGTATAACTGGTTTCTCATAGGGTACTTCCTTAATAACAGGTCTTTCATAAACGTGGTCATGAAGAACTGGTTTTTCACACTGTACATCTACAGGATTATATCTAATAGTATTTTCATCCTGAACATTATACTTAGTAGTAAGTTCCTCTTTCGTATTATACTTAATGGTCTCTTTCTCTGTTATAACAGGCTTTTCATAATGAACTTCCTTAGGAACATATTCAAGCTTTGGAACTGGTACTGTGTATGTCCGTTCTTGCACTACAATGTCTTCTATTACTATTTGATGTTTAGCCTTAGTAATAGTTGATTTCGGTTTTGTTTCACTAGGTCCACTTATTCCATGTGCCATAATTCAGCCTCCTTAAGCTGTCTTTTTTAATCCTACAAACTCTGCGATTAGATATATATTCATTGCAACACTTGCAGCATTTGTATATGTAAATTTTACACTTTCTCCATTATTTACTAGCTCTGCTGCAGGAAAATCAAACATTATACTTGCATTTTTTCCTACATTGTTGATGTCCTCAGCAAGGATAGCTAGAACAGTTCCCGTACCTGAGGCATCATTATAATGAACGACTTTTATCGTATCCCCAGAACCATATTCATCTGGAGTTACAGATAAAGCATTCATAGCTGCTCCACTTGTATTGACTATAACAGAACTGTAATCAGCAGCTGCAGAACTTACTACACATTTATATCCCTTGTAATACCCCCCACCTACTTTTATTCTTTTAGTTAATGCCATCAATTCCTCCTTTTCATAAGTTCAAATTTTGAACTTACGTATGCTTTATTTCCCATAGAAAATTAAGTAATTTCCACCACCAGAATCCGTAACACTAAGTCCACCAGTACAAACTACAGGTACAGGTGATTGAATTACTATGAAACCACCAGCATCAGTACTTCCTAAAAATACACGTCTAGCACTATCTGCTATTGTTATTGTGCAGGCAGCACTTGCAAATGCGTGCATGCCCATAAATGAACAAGCTGTAGTTGATAATACTACACTTGCTGAAGTAGTATAATGACATATTGCATGTTCTCCTTTTACCATTTTAAGCCTCCTTATTCTGTATATCCATATAATGGATCACTTACTCCACCATAGGGGTCGATCCAAGGTTCCCCAGATGTATATTCCTCGTCTCCTTGTGGGTCAGCTTGGGGTTCCCAATCTATATCACCAGTTGACCGTACTGCATCTCTCAATTGACCTAGAAATTTAGCATACCATATCTTAGCGTCAGAATATTCTTCTAATGCAAAGTATGTTTCAAATATCCCTGTGGTTATAATTAACTGGTCTTTATTAAGAAGGTCTGAGGATTGAGTACCACTGCTAAAGTCGGTAGCCCATTGAGGATATCTTATATATAGGGTATAAGCAGCATCAGGAATTTTAAAGAATTCTATATTGTCACCATCTCGCATATAGATAGATGGTCTTCCACCTGAATATTGTGCAGGATAGGGATACTTAGTATCAAACTTACGAGTACTCCATCTAGTAATTTTCCTAGAATATGCTCCATCGATTAGTCTAATGGAACTTATATCTTTAGGACGGGTAAGTCCGAAGTTAGATGTGCCTGCACTAAAGGGATATCTCTTAATGCCTGATACAGTTTTAGGAGTTTCAGTTAACACATTAAGCTCATGGAAACTATAAAAACGAGCAATCCGTTTCTGAGCCCAATTAAGATAGTTCCTAACTCTAGTTTCAAGAGATGCACCAGAAATAGAACTAGCACTTACTCTTTTACCAACTGTATCACATATCTCTGTTACAAATTCATCACGTGTTAATGCCATAACTTACTCCTCCAAACTATCTAAGTTAGTTTGTACTCTCTTCCACCTATCATACACCCCACCTAATTTTCTTTCCTTGAAAACTTTACCTAATCTTTCAAGTTCTATTTTTAAAGCTTCCTTGTTATTAGTTCTTAATGCATCCCCAAAGTGGTCATCAAAACCATCAGGACTAAATTGATATCTCACAGTAAGCATTGCATCTCTAATTCCTTGAGAACTTTCTGGGTATTCCTTACTCATTGCTGTGCGTCTTAAATTTACATCATACTTTAACAAGGTACGTCTTTCTTTCTCAGTAAGATTTTCCTTGTCTTTAAATCCAAGTTGAGCTGCTAAAATAGAATATTTTGCCTCACCTTCTATAAGATGACCATAGCCTATAGCTTCTTTATTTACACCAGGATCAATATATCTCTTAGGTCTAGAACCCTCTGAACTTCTTAGTTCATTTGTATAAGGATATTCTCCTAAGGCTTGAGTATAATTATTTGCCATAGCAATTACTCCAATATATAGGGAGAACAGTACTATTAATGAAACTGCTCTCCCATAGTTTAAACCCTTACGCATTAATTTGAACCCAAGTACCAGCAGCTGCAGTAGCTGTACATAAAAACCAATCACCTGCAGAACTATCTAATACCATTTGACCCAACACATAATTAACTGAACCTAATCCTGTTCCTGTAGAGGTTACAGAAAGAGTAGAAAGTGGGTTATTCCTACCTCTAAAAACCTTGTCTTTTAAATTCTTTCTTAAATTTCCTGGTGTTGCCATTTTAATCCCCTCCTACTTTTTAACCATAGTACCAAGTTTCTTTCTCTTAGTACGTTCCATAAACCTTATCTTTTTAATTTCTTTACCTTTAGCTCTATTCTCTGCCTCTTGCAATTTTATTGCCATTAGTGCTTCATGTCTTCTCATTTCCTCAGGAGTTAAATTGATTATATTATCGGTGTTCTGTTGAGCCTTTATTAAGCCCATCTGTACCCAAAGTGGTTGATTCTGTTTAGTAATACCCCTATGGTTTAACCATACATCAAAGTGAGCAAAATATTCTCTTTTCTTAAAGAGCATTCTATCAGCAAACCAACTGTCTGTGGGTGCTTGATTGTCTGCACTAAACCAAGGTTTCTTCATACCTTTAAAGACGGATGTTTTAATTAAAGTAAATCCAAATGGAACAAGATCGACCTTCTGAAGTCCCTTTCTTTGCTCAGGTGGTACTTCATATAATCTTGCTGGACCTTTAAGAATAGGTTGGTCTGCAACCTTGGTCTTAGTGTCATATCTTCTAAATGCACACATAGCATAAGGGAAACCTGATGTATGCATAACACCTGCAACTACATCCTTATCCGCATCTAACAAGGTTAAAAAGTCTTTTACAGTTACATCATAGATATCATCATCCATCAATAATAAGTGAGTACATCCACTATCTACTGCCATCTGTGCTAAAGTTTCCTCTGCCTTATGCACTGGTACACGATACATAAAATGATACCCAATATGGAACTTTCTACCCTTGTGTTGATATGTCATAAGGTCAGTCCAGAAATTTAAAAAACTCTGGGCAAACTCATGTGTCCACGCAAGTATTGGTACGCCTATTAAAATCTTAGGCATTATTACTTCTTCTTTAACCTTAGTTTTCTGTGCTTTCGCCATTTTTACTTCTCCTTTTTTCCCCAATTTTAATGGGGTTCAAGGGAGCAGGGATTAACCTGCCCCCAAGTTATTTTTAATATAATAGAAACTTCTACTTACGGTGCTAATGCAATAAAGGCAATTCCGCCTCTAGATGCTACACTTCCAGTTGTTAACATGACTCCAGCATACCTATAGGTATCTAGGATAATGGTAGCTTGTCCAGCAACAAAACTGAACGCAGCACCAATTGCCATAGCCGAAGCTACATTAACGTAGGCTGGTCCCCATGTTTGTCCCCAGAAGTAATCGCCTTTTGTAGCATTAACAGGAGATATAGCTACGGGTAACTGTCCAGTGGCTGTTGCTACACCTACCTGATAGTACAGGTTCTGGTATAGTACAGCAAAATCAGTTGATTGTACTGCTGCTACCAATGGGTCATACAGGATAAATTCTCCTGTAGTTGAAGCTGCCATTGCAGGATGAGATTTAATTCGGTACAAATACCCACCTGCGTTCGTTCCACCAGTATGAGCTGTTCCATGGTCTACTGCAATATAGCCCTCTGCAAACTCGTTTTTAGCACAAGTACCTGCTGCGTTATTGTCAAGCGTAATTCTCTTACCGCCAGCAGCACCTGTACCACCCGTAACTGTAATCATAGTGCCTGCTCCAGTAGATGCAGAACCTACTATAGTTACAGCTTGACGAGCTTTAATAGCATCATTAGATTTCATATATCTAAAGACTCTATCACCAACTACTCTTCTTGAGCCCAACTGGGCTAATTGTACTGTGGAAGACTTATATACAGACTGTCCACCCTGCGGGAGTACACTTTGATCCCCTCTCCAGTTTACTTTTCCACTCTCATCTACTTCACCTTGTTGTCTTGTCGTAATATCTGCCATTCTTCTACCTCCTTAGGTTTTTTGCTACCTCTACTCTTATTGGCTTAAGAGCGAAAGTTACGCTGCTTGTCCTGTAACTACTGAGTGACATCTACGTTTGTCCACCCATACTTGTCCACGTTGTACGATCTGTGTAACCATATCTTCGTATTGGTTAGGAATTCTCTTCCAAGGTCCCATAACCATGTTAACAGAAGGGTCTATGGAAAAACCAAGATGCCTACGGTCTAACATGTAAGTATAACCAGTGGTACATAAAGGACTCCAAATCCATATTCTTCCTTTAAAAGTTATATGGTCTAAGCCTAAATCCACGGCTTCCTTATTTACAACTTGTACTCTCTCCAGAGCTTCTGCTTCGCCTAGTTCATGAGTTGTTTGGTCACTAACTAATAGGTCAATATGTCCCCAACGCTGTGCGGTATTCATTGCATTAGTAAGATCGCTTTCACCGTATACCGAGAAGGCTCCACTTGAAGTCTTCTGTTGGTTACGCCAGTAATAATTCCCAGATTCATCTACTGCGGTACTCTGGTTAATACCATGGATAACTGTGCTTGTGCTAGGTGCAGCGTCTACTAGATAAGGTAAGCCATTGTAGTCATCTACGGTTGCTCCACCTGTATCTTCCCATAGGGCATTCTCAACTTTTTCTTGTAATGTATCCCGTACGGTATCCAACTTCGCTGTCATCTGTTTAATGTGCCTAGTGATACTCCCACCATTAGTCTTATCATCTACCCAATACCTTACAACCTGGTCACCCAAGTTTTTCCAGTAGTCATAGACGATAGTTAATGGATCGAAATCAGTAATGGTAAATGTCGCACCCTTTCCAAAGAACTTGGAAGTAGTGGTTTTTTTAACCCTCAATGGGATTTCAAGTCTACGTCCATCCGTAGCCTCATATTTAATCATCCCTTTGCTCTTCATAAGGAGCAAAAGTTTATTCTCTTCTATAACCTGGTCAACCGTAGTAGGTCTACGCTTTGCCCAAGTAGTAGTGTACAGTGTATTTAGATATTCTGTCAATGTTGCCATGATAAACTCCTTCTATTTTTAAGAAGGAAAAACTTTATGCACTAGGTAAAGGTCCAAGCTTCTCAGCTGTTTCTTCTGCAGCTTCATGAGCAGCAGCGTCTCCATCAATCTTTTCATTAGATGTATATGTGCCTGAATCTTGTCCAGGTTTTAATCCACCACTCATGGAATTAAGCTTTATCTTTTCCTCTGCAGTGGGTTCTTCTTGTAGAGACTTAACATACTTTTTAGCTCCGTCGTAAAGTTCCTGGAGATTCATATCTTTGTTTTCAGCCTTAAGGGATAATCCATACATAGCAGGTCTAAACTTTTCATAATCTGTATGAGTTATAGAAAAACGTGCAATTTCGCGTTGCCTAGCTGATTCAGTTTGAGTCTTTCTAGTAATCTTATCCTTTTCTATAGTTTGATTGATTTGGTCTAATGCAGTCTTAGTTGCAAGCTCAAAGATTTCTTTCTTAGACATTTTCTCAAACTTCTCATCAGGAATAGCTTCTTCCTTTTTAATTTCCACATTAGGTTTATCCTTCTTATCTAGAAAATCCATATAATCCTGACTAAAGATTTCAGCTCTTGCATCGTCTAAATCCTTCTGATATTTGTCCCTCTCTCCAGAAACTTTATCAAAGTCTACCTTTGATATTGTTTCTCCTTCATTTTTACTCTCATCGCCCTTTTTTATATCATCATTTTCCATCGCCTATACCTCCTTCAGGTTTTTCTGCTTTCGCAGGATCGAGTTTTGGCTCAACTCGTATTTGTTTATATCGCCGTCTACGGTAAGCTTTTGATATTGCATTGAATGCAGAACGTACTAGTCTCCCTGACCATTGTCCAGTAAAGGAAACATCTGCTCTAACACCAGGTGCAAACGTTAGGAATAACGTTTTAGTTTCCATCGCCCTATCAATAGGACTGCCACTTAGTTCTTGACTAAGCTCCCTCGCAGTATGTGTTTGTTCCACCACTTTGTCTGTGGATGCGTTATCACTCATAAAATCCTCCTTATCTTAGATTCTTCTTTATGGGTACTTTTACATCATCACCCATTATAAGACCTCGTTTATTCAGCTCTCTTTTAAACTCATCTTTATCTTTACAGAATACAGGGTCTTCACCTAATCCAAAGTGCCAACCATGATATCCTTTATTTGCATTTCTCCTTTCAATGTTTCTTCCTCTTAATTCCCTGACTTTCTTATTCTTAGCTAGGTAATTATCATATTCTGCATCAGCTAAGTCCTTTCTCATAAATCCTCCTATACAAATTGTGGAAAGTTTTTCATTTGAGTTCCTACGAAGTCCATGAATTCCATGGGTTTCTCAGGACTGCGTCCTGCACCTTCTCCAGGAAAAGCTAACTTAGGATCAAGCCAATCAAACTTAGATGCAAATACCTTCATCATATATTGCATATCAGTACCTGGGACTTTATTAGCTAATGCCATGAACTCTAACATCTCATTCCTAGTTGTTCTCTTATCTTGAGGTTGACCTTCCTCTGGGTTTATCCTATAATGATATTCACCTTTAATTTCCTTACCAGAAAATTTAACCCAGTATCTAGCACCATCTGGACCTACAACATCAATCACTCTACGAGCTGACCAATTCGAGAATACTATTTGGTTATACGACCTAATTATCGACTCAAGATGGTCTGCTAATGCATCACGTCTTTCATCTATTCTTATCATTGAAGCAGCTCGTACAGTCTCTACCTCATGAGCAGTTCTACGTCCTGAAGGGGCTTCAAACGCACCTGCTTGATTTCTACTAAATCCCATTTCTTCTCTAGTGTCTTCTCTTACTTCCCTAGCTGCTATACTAAAGTCAGGGGGTACGTGACTTTGTAGTAATGCAACAGCTTTTCTTATATCTCCATTTAGACCTACATCTATTCCAACAGCAGCCTTTACATCTTCATCTAGTAATTTAGAAAGCTCATCTTTATTTATCCCCTTATCATATAAGACCTTAAGTATAGCTACTCTTCTATGTTTCTTTGCCATTGTTCTTATATCATTAATTTCCTCTTGTCTGGGTTTTACTATCCTAGCATCAGGAACCCACCAAAAATGATCTGGGTCTTCATTGAACCCTAGGACCTTTGCAGGCAAACCTTCAGTTTGTAAATAATCAAATTCATCCCGTAAGTATTTAGGATGATCCAAAGTAAGTGTAAACACCTTACCACTTCTTTGGTCATGATACTCCCACAGTTCAACCCATTCCTCTTGGTTAATAGTAGGGAATTGTGAAGTTGGACTCTTCTCTGGAGCACCATCATGGGAACCTTCTAACTTACTTCTATAGGGACCTTTTAAGTTCTTTGTGTTCATGAACTTAGGGTCTGCTTTACAATCTTTAAGAATTCTCATTTTTCTAAATGCAAACCAAGGTGATGTTCTCCAAGTGCTTGTTCCCCATGGGACTACAAAATCCTCAGGATTACATCTTAAGAACCAAGGCATTCCAGGCTTAACATTATTATTATATTCAATACGTTCGCCCTTTTTACTGAATGCACTTAAACCAGAATCTTGAGATTCCTCTGAGGTAATTTCAGGGTTAAAGCCATATTCACTATCATATCCTAGTATCCCTGGACCTCTACCTGAGAAGAAGCAATCCATAACACTAGATTTAAGTTCCCTTTTTAATCCAGTTTCATTTATAAGATAGTTATCTAATCTCTCAAGTAATAGTGCATGCATACCAAACCCTGGCATGGTTGGCATAACGGATACCCTAGGGTTTCTAAAATACACTTGAGGAACTATAGAACGTGCTATAGAAAACATTATATTAACAGGAACAATACCTTTATTCCAGAATCCACGGTACATATTTTTATATGTTTTCCAGGATTTACTTTGCCCATATAAGGTACGGTAACGAATACCCTCTCTTATACTTTCCTGCATTTGTTGCAGAGTTTTATTTACTGTACCTACACCACTACTATCCGCCATGAGCCTCCTTTAATCGTTTCAGTTTTTCCTCTTTATCATTTGGAGGAGTTATACCTCTTTTTCTAAGGGATTCCCATTTCATTCTCATTATCTTTTCTCTAACTCTTTTATTCATGTTTTCCTTTTTATATTTTCAATTTTTGAACTTACGAAAAACCTTGTTCCCAATCATCTGCAGCAACCGTTAATTCCGTTTGCTCTTCAGTATATGGACTATTAACTACACTTGGATTACCAAAGTTATCTCTACCTTTTGTCTTGTCATGAGCCCAACTAAGGAAATCATCCATCTTAGTTTCATATTTAAAATTGATTGCTCTAGGTCGTACATTATCTGAAATAATCTTTCCAGGTCGAGCTATTTGGATTTGATATGCAAGGGTATCTAATATGTCCTTCTTACACATTTTATTATTAGGAACATAATCTGTGTATTCCTCGATGAATTCCTTATGGTCTGGTTTGCAATGTAATGCAAAGTTTGATGCTAAAGGTTCTATTGCTCTTATCCTAAGTTCCTTATGTATATTACCTTCAGGTTTTATTCCCCTAATGTTCATCCGAGGTACCTTACCCTCATCCATATATTCCCTTGCAAAATGCCCTATTGCTTTTTGATAGTATATATCCTCTATTCCAATTTTCTCTGGTTTAAATATTTTCCAATGCTTAGCCATTGTCATTATAACTTCCGAAGGGTCTAAACGACCTACATCATAATGTAATATCCAACAATGATGTTTATCGTCCCAAGCGCAGGTAAGTACAACAGTATTGCAATCAGATTTACGCTTGGTGTCTGTCCATTCAGCCAAATCAACAGTTGTGAATATCCTAACTGTCTTAGGAATTTCTTCACTAAATTGGTATAATTGTAGCCAGGATTTTTCAAATAACCGTTCTTCATGAGATGTTGGTGTTAATAAATATTGGGTTGCGAATATGTATGGACCTTGAGCTGCTCGTATAATCTTAAGTTGGTCTATATCATAGCATGATTCCCATTCTGGTTTACATAATTCCCAATCACCTTTTTCTTTTAGTTCATCTAGGTCAACAGCACCCCTTATGAAACGTTCATAAGATGGTTCATTTTCCCATATATAATTTATAAGGTCTTTCTTTGCCCAACGTGTTCCTGCATTATGAATATGTGTATGTCGACCTGGAACTAACAATGATGTAACTAACTTATGCCAACCTATTGCTTTCTCTATATCATCTCTATCAGGTTGTAACTCACCCTCGCTGAAATCATCTTTCTTTGCATATATTAAATCATCTTCTATAACTATATCATAATGACGAGATACTGACGCTCCACCTATGCCTGCAGTTTCAAATGTACTCTCGGTGAAATCATCATTTCTATGGATACACGCAGATTGATTAGACCATTTAACCCTATTAAAGTTATGGGGGATAACCTCTGGGAATAACATCTGCATAACTCTATTAGATTCATAGGTCTTACGAATAAGGCTTATCATCTTTTCCGCATTGGTTATAACATACGATGCAATGAGTACCCTCATATCAGGACCAAGTTGCCAAAACTTATCTTCCCAAGCTTTAGCATAAGGGAATTCATTTTCCTCTGTCCTAGGAAGTGTTACCCATGTTGGATATGCTATGCTACCAATCCAAGTTTTTACGAAAGAACGAGGCATCGTTGCCTGTTTTCTTTGAGATGGACTTGATAAGAAATCACAGTATTTTCCATGTAAAGAATCAATTATATCATCAAATCCCATTACCGCTTTACAATAACAGAATAAGTTACTCAGACATTTCTGTCTTAATACTGACCTTTGTTGCTCGGTCATTTTTACTAGGTTCAACATCACCTGCTCCTAAGTTTGGATATTTCTCCGCCCCTGTTCGTGTATCATAGGCTAATACTTCCTCAAATCTATCAGCCATTTTTTCAGTAACCTCTATAGAAATTTTAGTTTTTTCCGTATGGGCTTTATACCCAGCTCTATCTAATACACTATCAGCGGTGACTTTTTTTACTGATTCTGAATTTCCTGTTCTAAGTATATTCTCATAGGTTTCAACAGCACGTAAAGCTAGGGATTTAAGTTTAGCTTCTACAGGGTCACCTTCAGCAACAGATGTACTTTTCTTATCTATTGTTTGAGATTGTAGCTCAACCATTTTTCTTTGTCGTTCATCTGTAAACATAGGACTATTTCTAATAACGGA
>Ga0222679_1000081_pt1 | contig 39743 bp, 56 predicted proteins | sample AntAcemetagen939_FD_179843 | JGI IMG/M metagenome (GOLD analysis project Ga0222679, IMG submission 179843) | Saline water microbial communities from Ace Lake, Antarctica - #939 | ecosystem: Environmental > Aquatic > Non-marine Saline and Alkaline > Saline | place: Antarctica: Ace Lake...
TGCCGTTAAGTCTGTTTGGCTCATCTCGGTTGATACTATGCTCACTGGTATATCTTGTTCTAATAAACTATGAACTATATTCAAAGCGTATGATGTTTTACCTGTTCCATGCCACGCTCCAATTACCCAGAGATGGCCGGGGCGAAGACCATCAATCAAATTATCTATTTTACTATTTCCCGAACTAAAACCTATTATGTTTTTGCCCTCTTCATATTTTTTTGAATATTCTTCTTGTAGTATGTTCAGGTCTTTTAAAATTGATTGTACCGAGTCGTTTTTTGTTTTTAGTGGGTTGACTTCATATAATCTATTTTGAACCTCGGCCAGTAGCTGGTTGATTTCTTTTTCATCATCGTAAACTTCTTGTGTGTTTCTTTCCTGTGCTGATAATATCTGCCGTCTGAGTGATTTATCTTTTACTATTTTTGCATAATCTTTTATGTGGTTGGAGGTTACCACGCTGTTTACTAATCTTGTTAAATACCCAACCCCACCGATTGCTTCTAGTTGTTTTTTGCTTTTTAGTTTTTCAGACAGTGTGATTATATCTACTTTGGTTCCAACATTAAAAAGTTCTAAATAACCACTAAATATACCATTGTGTTTTATTGAATAAAAATCATCTTGATCAATAAAATCAATAATGTGATAGATTGCTTCTTTGTCCAGTAGTAGTGATCCGAGCAAGTTCATTTCTGCATCTAGGTTGTGTGGTATTTCTTGGTTGCTCATAATTTTCTCCTTTCTGAAACGTCTAATTTAATTTCTTGTTCTGGTATATTCCAATTTTCAAGTATTGTTGATAGCTTCATTTTTGGCCATTCTTCTTTGTCGCATTTCTTTTTTGCGTTGTCAATTTTTGTTTTGATTTCTTTTTCAATCTTCTCTGGATTGTCGCCGTTTTTTTTCTGGGATAGTTCTATCATTCCATCTATTGTTTTTTTATAATTAAAATATATTCCCGAGGTTTCCGGTATGTTAAATACTTTCATATAGTGCCTTGAAAGTTTTACCACAAACCCCCTTGGAAGTTTAAACTTGCTCTTTGGTTCTATCTCCTCTCCGTTGTCGTCTATTTCAATTGTAGGTTCTTCATACATAGGTTTTTTATTATCTGGCGATTTATCGCCATTGTTATTTACTTTACTTTCCTTTACTTTACTTTGTGTCGTTTCTGCTCCAGAAACCCCCTTTTCTGCGTCAGAAACCCTCTTATCTTCGTATTTCTGCCTCATAAACTCTCTTTTTTGCACCATTGGGTCTAATCTCTTAATCAGGTTGTCGCTCCAAAATACACCATTTTTTTCTTTCAAAAGTTCTATTCTGGAGCAGAAACTAAGTATCTCTTGCATTTCTGTCACAGAAACCCTCAGATCTCCTGCTAATAATTCTTTTTGTACTTCTGTTTTGATCTCTTTTTTAAATCCATCTTCGTTTGCTAGTATCTCTAAAAGCATACACCATATTGCATATCCATCGTTTTTGAATTTACTTCTCAATGCTAATACCTTTTCGTCATTTCTCATTCCTGCGTCGTGTGAGAAGTATTCTGCATTATTTTTTTTTGGTCTTGCCATACTGTTCAAAGTAAAATTTAAAACTGTCTATTTTTTCTATTTTTAGGCATAAGAATTTATTTAGTTCTTCAATATAAAAATTAAACTTATTTGATAATTTATCTCTAAATTCATCAATAGTCATACCCCCTTTTATCAAATTGCAACGAACACAACTAACCATTAAATTATTTTTTTCATTATTTCCGCCGTTGCTTTTTGGATTAATATGATCAATATGTAAATCAATTCCATTATCTTCAACATACTTTCCGCAATATTGGCAGGTACTACTATCTCTTTGAATTATTGTTTTTCTTTTATTCATACAATTAAAATACAAAAAAACTACAACCACACGCAAGGTCCACACGACTAAATGAAACACCTTTTGGGTAGTTGTAGTTTTTCTGTCTTTTAATTATAGTCGTGTGATTGTGTTTCATATATTTTTTATTTGTATTTTTATTATACCACATCCAACCTTTTTACTCCAACTAGTGATATGGGGATAACTTTTAAACTTGGGGATAACTACCATGTCATGACTCTGTTCCAAAGGTCTGTGTTCATTGACTGCTCTTGTGTATAGGCCTGAAAGTTTAGGTCTGCTTTGTAGGCGTTTTTTTCGCACCATCCGATCATGATTATCGAGAAAAATATAAAAAAGATTAGCGGTAAATATTTCTCTATTTTTATGAGTCTTTCTTCTGTTAGTTCTTTTTTGACGGCTTTTTCTATGCCACCATATTTGCGAGTTTGCATATTGTTATATATAAAATTTATGTTACTAATTTCATTATATATTATCTTTGCTTGGTTGTCAATGCTTGGTTGTGGATAACTATTTTAACAAACAAAAAAACCACTACTAATTATTATTTAAACTCGCAAAAATAATGTCAAGTTCTTTTAATAATTTTCGTGGTTTTTTTGCAACCTCGGGGTCTAGCCGGACCAAAGGAATGTTCAACAATGATCTAGCCTTTTTTATCGTATGTTGTGTATCCTTTTATAAACTTTTTCAATCCCATTAATGCCCCTGCAATCATACCGATTGACAGTGCTGTGATATATTTTTTTGGTTCTTCTAGGTTTATGGGAATCATCACGAATGCAACGGCCGAACCTGTCACCATTGTCCATAATGCTCTTTCTACTGCCTTTTTGAGTGTTGTTTTTGATGGCATACCTTTTAATTTAAAATCTCTCTTAGTGAGAAGATATTTTATTGTTTTCACAAAATAAGCTGGGAATTTTCGGAGTCTTCCTTCACGATCTTCCATCTCAACATATCCGTCTTTGTCTATGTCTAGCTTTTCGGCCACATTACAAATGTATCCAGTTCCATAGAATTTATAGTTTTCAGACACTCTGCGTATAAAGCGTTCTAAGCCCTCCTCTTGTGGTTGAGTGATATAATGGTCGAATAATGGGTGATAACCTCTGTCAAGCCCCTCACACTTGCTCACAGCGTGTGTTATGACACCTCCGCAGTATTGCTGTACTCTATTTCTATCGTAAGGACAAGATGTTGGGATGAATACTTGAATCGGAGATCGCTTGATTGCTTCCATTAAATCTTCTGGGTTGGTTCTCACTCTTTCATAAAGTATATCAAATCTCTTTACAAACTCCAATCCCAAGTCTTTTGCTTTTTGTTCTATATTCGTTAAATCTCTGAACCATTTACCGCTCTCGCCATTCCAAGGACATATTTGTTGTGGAACTACGCCGTGATTTCTTATACTCCACCAAACCGCACCGCCAGTATTTCCTCGTGATGTTGTACCTGACATTGCTGTTGTAAATCTTTCGCTGGCGTCAAACTCTCCGTTTTTATTCAAGTATCCTTTATCTTGTAACCATTGCATATTTCCTATTGATAAAGTTTTACTGCGGATCAAGTTATTGAAATGGGCTGACAAGACTTTTATTGCCGAAAATGTCACACACCCCATCGAATCTCCAAGTTTTGAAGACTGCAATTCCCCGGCTGAATAATATTCCAACCAAAGACCACTTTTGAGCATTATTGTGTGCTTTACTCTTTCGTTTGATCCGAAGATTAAATCTTTCGGCTGTATTTCTTCGAGGATTACTCCTGTGTTTTGGTTTTTCATATTTATTTAATTATCATCCTTCAATTATATATAGAAATTCTATTGATATACCTTTTTTATTATTTAATCTAAAACACTAGTAGCACCTAGATATTCCATAACAGACAATTTCATATATCTAATATAAGGAGTACCCCCAGATGGTTCAGTACCAGTTCTTTTTGCATAAATTTGAATATTGTCGCCAACTTTAACATCTATATCCTCACTGAAAGAATTTGTTGCTCCCTCTGCTGTCGAATGTTCTATTCCTACTGCTATATCATTTACATAAACCTTACTCAAAATTGGAGCTACACCTGCTGTGCCACCATAGACTTGGTGATTAACTCTGATTCTACCAGAAAAGTGTACCTCTGCATCTTTTTTTTTTGTATAAGCTGTTGATGAAATAGTCTGGTCTGTTTCTAATCCAATAATTTGTTCATTTCCAGCTTGTCCTTTCAATTTATAATTATCTTTTTCAATTAACAATTCTGTTTCACTTATTGCAACACCCACTAAAATAGCCCAAGTTCCTGCTATAACTCCAATGGTCTTGTCATCCTGAACATAATATTTTACACCCTCTGTTAATCCAGTAAACCCTCTCACAATCCCCGAGCCTTGAAATGCTATTGGATTACCATCAGTAGAATTTGATATTGCAAAACCAATAAATTTTAATTTGGCAGTATCATTTCCATCACAAGCATATAATTTATTGTCTGTTGTATCTTGATAAACTGCTACTGGTAAAGTTGCACCAGCAATTGTTTCACCAGCATTAAGCGTTCCAATTATGTGTTCTTGGTGTGCGGTTGGTGATTGCATCTGCATATTCACCCCATCATAAGTCACTTCAACTTCTTGTCCGCTTTCAATATCGTTTGCGACAAGTGCCTCATCGTGATTTTTCTTTACCGCTATTGCCCCGATCGCATTGACATTCAAAGTCACCGCACCTGTATTGGCGGCATTGGCTTGGAATCTAAATTTCTGCCCGGCTGCGTAGGCGGATATTGACGAGTCTATTGCTAAAGTGATTGTGTCGCCATCTCCCCCGGCTGTTTCGTAATCACCGGCATTGACGATTATATCATCTCTCATTGCATTCCAATCGGCTGCGAGGATGTCATCATCGGCGGCGACTACTGGGGTTGTTATGTTGGTACTCATATTTTTTTATTTTAAGCATCGCTTACCGTAATGGTACTGCGAACATTTAGAGTTTCTGTATTACTCTTTACGACTGTTTGAGTAAATCTGTTTAGCATTACACCCGTATCAGCCCCGGATGCACCATCAATAAAAAAGGCATATTCTTCATAAGTCCCTGAGTCTTCTGTAGCATTATAAAAGTTTTCTAAATAAGCGATGTTATTAGAGTATGTCCCTGATGACAGAGCCTTGCGGTATACTTCCGTTCCAAGTGTTGTTTGAGCTTCGGCAGCGGCGGTTGAGTCAGATCCTAACGCTCCATAGTTTACAATTCCAGTATAGGTTGTGGTATTTGCCCATCTTTGAGCTATTACGGATCGCCCGACTGTTGTGGTTACGTTATGAACCACATATCGTCTTTTCAAACAGTGTTTATTTAGCTGTGTGATATACCAGTGATATTTCATCCAATTTTCGTGGAGATTTTCTGCAGTATTTTGTCCAGCTTTTATAAGTCTATGTCTTTCTTTTATTACTTTTTCAATAAGCCAATTAAGATGTTTAGCTCGGCGAGATGTAGATTCACAAACATTAAGCACATGTATTCCACACGCTTTTGGGTTTTCTTTTTTGGCTACTTCGATATCGGATTTTTTAATCATAAAGAGTCAATTATTATGACTCTCTACGGAGTTCTATATATTTATTATACCACATTTTTAAGTTATCCAAAAGAAGCAAGATTGAATCTCGTTGCTATTGGTTGCCCGGTGCTTGGCTCGAACTTCCAATTATTTGCATTTTTATAAGTGGCATTTACCTCACTACATTCCACATCTTCATCTTCTTCGGCCACCAAAATGCCACCCAGCGTAGCGGTATTAACATCTGCACATTCTACATCTTCATAAGATACTGCAAAGGTCTGCACCACACTATCAGTGTTTAATTCCACATCCTCTCCATTGGCCAGAAGTTTTTGCATGAACTCGATCCACCCAAAAAGCGTGGTTCCAAACTGAACATTAAAAATTAAGTAATCTTTGAATTTCCCCTCTTTCTGTTTTGTCCTGATTGTCTGGATCACATATTCCGCGCTTATATTTCTGTTTATTGTTTCTACAATTGTCAAAAGCTGTCCAGTGTCTAATCCTTTCTGGTCAGTCCTGAATGTTCCTGTGATAATGGGGTTTCCAAATTCTTGCACCTTTGCTTGCGCCATACTCAATGCTGTCGCATCGTCTTGGATGTTTCTATCACTTATAGGGTCTAATTCAAAAATACCATCTCCCAAACCCAACGCTTTCAAGGCATTGGCCGAGGTGGAGTCTGTGTATTCAATATTGATTGGTAATCTTTCAAAATATGTAAACTTCAAAAATTCTCCTACGTCATAGGTTCGTTCACTATCTGTCGCGCGGACTGACTGTGCGTTTGAATTATAAACATAGTCGACCGTTGTTTCGTCGACAAGACCTTCTATTCCAGCTGTTTTTGTTGTGGCAAACTTTGAAAAAGTATCACCACTAGTTTGTGCTGTCACCGCCTCGACTGTAAAATTATCATCATCTACGTAGGTTATTTTTCTTACTGCGTTACTTCTAGTTCTATTGGTAATATAATCGCCAGTCACTAGCCCATGAGTCGTTGCTGTCACGTTGGTTGTCGTGGTTCCGGCTTCTGTTAAATCTGTACCTGTGTTGTCATCTAAAGTAATCTCTAGACCGCTAAACTTTGATGTCAAATTAAATTCTCTTTTTGCACTGTCGCCTTCTTTTATTTCGGTATATTCAGAGTCTGATATTTTTTCCCCACCAAAAACCTTGATTCTATTTCCTAGACTCGAAGTATCCACTGTTATTTTTAAATCAGTAAAATTGTTGCTTGTGTCGTTTATTTCATAAGGGGCGACAGTGTTTTCTTTTATTTTAAAATGTATATCTCTCTCATAATCGATGTACCATATTCTCTCCCACGCTTTGGCTATTTGATTGATAAGTTTTGCCGGGCTTAAATGTGGACTTCTATAATCATCAAAGTTATTTGTGCTTTCTACATTAAAACAAGTGAATGAACTATCGTCGTTTACTCTTATTCCGTTTAAATTTATAGTTCCATCGGCTGTCTGCACTATTTCAATGTCACAATAATCTGCTGATGTCCAGTCTGGGGTTCCTGTTATTACTGCGTCTACTCCTCGACTTTTCATATATTGATAATCCTCGGAGTCTGTTAATTCAAAAGTAAACAAAGCATAATTTGAACTGTCGGATCCAAGTCGTATTTTCAAAGTGGTTATTTTAGCCTGATCAGTCGTTTGTCCCCATAACATTAAAAATCCTTTTGTAGGCTGTCCTGATGATACTCCAAAAAATTGCACTAAATTCTTGCTTGTCGGAGTTGCGGACCACAACGCTGTACCACCTGAAAAAGTCCAAGGAAAAACTCCAGCTGATGTCGCTTCCAAAAAATTTGCCAGATCTACATTAGGATTGTCCCCATCACCCGACTCAATCCACTCCGCGCGTATAGCGGTTGCATTTGTATAACTTAGATTGTCTATGGTCGAGTTATAATTTACCGTTGTGTTCAAAAAATCGTTTATAATATATCTCGAATCAACATCTTCCCAAGTATCTGATATTCTTTTTTTGTCAAAAATCCGGGTATAGTCAGTACCGGTTATTTTATATATAATCTTTTCCAAAATAACAATATTCTCATCTTGAACTTGCGCGATTGTCCCACCAAATATAAGTTCGCCTATCTGATCATCTGCACTCAATGAAATAACGGGAATTGCTGTTAGAACAATTGTTTTTGTGCTTTCGGTGTATGTTAACACTTCGGCCTTTTCAACGCTAGAATCGCCAATTTTGAGCCATATGAACTGCCCTGTACGGAAAGCATTGACCTCTAATTCATAGGTGTCTTTCAAAACAATTGTATCACCTGCGTGGCTTGATACTGTCGCCCCATCATAAATCTTCAAATCCTGATTCTCCTCTGGTTTCGTTCCTTGAAATACATCAAAAGAGCAGACATCGGTTCGTTGTTGTATCTGCCCTTGTTTGGAGAATGTGTTTGCTTCTACATCTCCGCTCCTATCAGTTGAATTTATATAGTAATATAATCCCATATTATCCCGCCATTGCTTGATTAAATTGCATTTTCTTTGTCAAAGCGTCGCCTATTACATCTACTAAATCTCTTTCGGATGTTACGTTTCCGCCGACGTTTACAATTAGTGTCATACCACCACCTTGTAATTTATGGTTTGGTACGATGTTCCCAGAGGTTGAGGGATTAAATAGTTCCGGTCCACGCTCGCCGACTAAAAATGATTTTCCAGATTGCACCGGTCCTCCATCTGCTCGTGCTGTTATGGCCGCCCCTATTTTTATTGCTCCACCTATACCGCTTGGCATAAGACTAGCCACTTTTTGCATCGCTTGAACAGCTTCTATTGCCACCTTTTTTATTTTTTCGTATGCTAAAATAACCTTTGACAATGCTGTCGTCATATAATCCCAACCAATAGATATATTATCAATCGCGCTACTTAAAACTTTCATTACTTCTAATAACATTGGTAATACTTGTGTCCCTAGTTCCATCAATTGAACAGTATATTGGTTTTTTAATAATTGATATTGGTTTGCTACTGATTTTGTTGTTTCCTCATAAGCTGAACCTAGCGCGCCAGTCTTGATAGTCATATCAGCAAATATTTTATTGGCATTATCTCCGGTGCTACCCAAAAGCATCATTACTCCGTTCAAGGCTTCGACCGATCCAAACATGTCGGCTAATGGTATTCCTGATTCTTCGGATACTCTGTTTAATGATCTCATAGTTTCTACCAATCCATCATTTGTCAGTGTACTCTGTATGTTTGTAATATTTAGTTTATCGTATGCCATCTGCATCGCCTCCGTTGGTTTGATCAAATTTGACAAGGCTGCACGGGTTTGTGTATAAGCTATTGACGCTTTCAAACCAGAAGTAGTCATGGCAGATGTGGTTGCTATCAATTCTTCAAAGCTTATTCCCAATGAATTTGCCAGTGGGGCTACTTGTCCAAAACCTCGAGCCAATTCAGAGACCGTCGTTTTTCCATTTTTAACCGCTAAAAAGAAAGAATTTGCAATACTATCTGCTTGGCTTGCGTCTATTCCAAAGGAATTAATTGCCGATGTAACAATGTCAGTTGCCTCTGCCGTTTCACCCAAACCTGCTACTGCCAATTCACCGGAATATCTTAATACATTAAGAGCATCTGTCGTGTCGCTTATTCCTGCTGATACAATAGCATAAGCAGACGCTCCGAGGTCATCAGCGTCTTTTGGAATTACTTTTAATAATTTTTTGATTCCCTCTCCTAATCTATCAACAGATTTTCCCCCATCATCATACAATGTATTTATGTTGGCCAGCATCTGTTCAAATTTTACCGCGCTTTGGATAGCAGTTTTTGCCATGACAACACCAACTGCCGCAATTGCTGTTGCGGCCATTTTAGAAGCTGATTTTAACCTGTCCATTGACTTGCTTGTTTTGTTTAGTGTTGTACTAGCTTTATCAACAGCAGATACGACTATTTGTAGTTTTGGGTCTGCCATATTACTTGTTTAGTGATTGTAAATATTTAATATGCTTTGCGTCTATTCCCCTTTTTTCATTCAAAAATTCAATTAACCATTTTGGCTGATCCATATATTCCTGATAGGTCCACATCATCTGTTCACATAACATTCCAATACTTATTCTTTCATTGTGCTTTCCTTTTCCGATTCTGACAAGTCTTTTGTATTCATTAATGGTTTTTTTTTTACTTCTTCTTCTTTTTCACTAATATTTTTTATCTCTTCCATTATATCGTTTAAAATTTCATCGTTAGAGTCCAATAGTCTATTCAATATATCCTCGCTATTTTCATTAAATTCTACTACAAATTTTTCAATAGTTTTATTTTCTGTATTGGTTTGCATTTTTGCCAATAGTTCTGCTTGTACCATTGTTTCTAATTCTTTTGCATCAAAGTCTAACCCTTCGTATGGTGCCATTTTTATCTCTCTCATTTCTCTTGCTGTAAGCCAACACCTCAATTTAAAACTATATTTTTCTCTTTTAAAAAGTTTGGTTTCTTTTTCCATATATTTGATTTTTTAATGAAAATATGTTATTAATTAATTATAACTCTTAATGCAATTTTATGAATAAATCTGACAATTCTTCTTTTTTAGACTCATCAGCTAGAAGATGTTGCTCCGGATGTTTAATTATTATAATACTTTTTATCTTCCTGATATTCCTATCAGTCTTGTAAATAGAGAGGGGCAATTAAGCCCCTCTTTTTGTTTCTAGTAAACTGCAACGTCAGTCACCAAGAGTGCTTTCATTGTAAATCCATCATCTGAACTATTGTAAAGATTAAATGGCATTTCCTGATTAAGTAAATCATCTTCGCTTATATTTGCATTGAAAGGATCAAATATTACTTTTGGTAATCTCCAATCAATTTGGTAATACTGGCCTGTGGTTCCGATTTGGCTTCCTGTGTGAACTACCTGTATAGCTGTTTCTGTACTATGTCGTAATCTATCAATATATGTATCGTCAGTATAAGTCTTTGTTAAACTTCCATTTCCTGTTAAGCCTTTTAGATAAGTTGCTGCTGGAAATCTATTTAATACATTTACACCATTTGCACAATATCTATCTTCTGTATCATTCATCAAAACAATTTCAAAGTCCTCTATACAAGTGGCCGAGGCTGCAACTGTCGCTGTGATAGCATCGCCAATCCTTACTTCTGATCCACCAATCCAACTAAACTCGCTGTCAATTGTATAGCTTGGAGTTTGTGGAGCGAGCATGATCAAATCTCCTGGTAATACAGTAGTTTCTAAATTTGGTATAGCTATTGATGTTTCACTAGGTAAAGATGTTAATGTTTGTGTTTTTGTACTTGCTGCACTAAAGTCTAAAAATCCAGTTCCCGGTCTATAAATTTTAATTATATCTCCAGCCACTAATCCTGTTGTCTGATCAACAGTAATTCCAACTGGTGTTCCAACAGCTGATACAGTAGTTTTAACTCTAGCATGAATAAACTGTGCGCGGGCTACCATTGAAATACCAGCAGTGATTATATTATCACTCTGAGCCACAGAGTCTAATCCTTTAAATCTCACACCTGTATATCGATATGCTTTGTCTGCTAATCCAATTTCTACTGTAAATGTTGGCAAACTTGATTGTGGTGCTAAAAATTGATGTCCATATACTGTGGCATCGTGTTGAGTCAAAGTTCCTGTTCCTGTTCCTGCACCACTACCATTTGTAATTGTTTCGCCGTCTGTAAATTCTCCGTTTGGTGATGTCACTAACAAATAATCTAACTCACTTGAAACATAAGCGACAGTGGCTGTCTTTGCTGATGATCCACCAGTTACAGTATCAGCAATAGCCCAATTACCCGATGCTGTTGTCATCTTCATTAGCTGTCCAGATGTCACTGCACCAAATACACCTTTTAGGAAATACCCCATTGTCTTTGGTTCGGCCAAAATGTTTAGAGTTCCGTTTGGTCCAGCTATGATTTTTGAAATACCACGCAAATTCATGGTTCTCTCGCCAGATACGGGGGTTGCCGGAACTACTCCGTATTCTGTTACTATATCTTCGCTCATTAGTGGAACGAAGACTGTCGGTTTTACAGCGGTATTCTCCGCGACTTCGGCGACTAGCGCTAGATAACCTTCTCTTGAATATGATCCCATATGTTTTATTTTTTAGGTTTATTATTTTTTTCTGCGACATCTTCGACGTTAGATGCCTCTAATTCGTTAGTTTTGGGTGTTTTTAGTGTTTTTTCCACCTTTTTGGTGTCCTTACTCATTTGCTTGACCAACCCCCTTGAAATCAGCGTATTTGCTGTTTCGTACGGGATCTCCATTTCCACACCCTTTTGGACTTTTGGTTGTCCCGGGATATAGAAATCTTCTAAAACTTGTACTTTCATATTTTTCTATATTAATAAATAAAAAGTCAGCTTTCGCCGACTCTCAAGGAGTTCTTTTAATATATTATACCACACTTTATGGTCGTGACAAAATATCTGTTGTGGCTGTTAAGTTTATGTCACATTCTAATCTCCAAAAAGTTCCTGATTCACTTGGCACAATTGTATAGTCTACATTTATATCGTTATTAAACAAAAAATTGTTGGTTCTGATGTTAGAGCGTAGTATTCCGAGTACTGTATCAGCTTTTAGCACACTGGTTGTTTCTCTTTCTTCTGCCAGTTTATACATTGCCTCCTGATGTTTGATAGTTTCATCTACTCCATTTTCGCTCATGTAGCTAGTCAGGTGGTCTACCAATTTAACCGTTATGTCATAGGTGTATTGATCCTTGCATGTGGATAGTGCTATTACATTCGTTGAGTTTCCATAAACCATAAGCGCGCGCATGTAACTTTTTGGCACGACTTCCGGGTTGACCTTTCCTTTATAAAAAGTTTTTATTTTAGTTTCATTATCGTTTATCGATGCTTTCATTAGGTCTAAAATTGTTTGTAGTACATCATCCATATTATTTTTTGATTATTTTTATAGCGTACTCGTTTACTCTTTTCATCAATACTGTGATTGTCTTTGAGGTAATTGATAACATTTTTCTTTGTGGTGGTTTGTTTCCCGATCCTAGCTGATGATATTTAAAATAATTTACATCATTTTTAATTATCAATTTTGTTCTACTCACTACCTTTTCAAATCCTTTCTTTAGCTTACCTGTCCACACAAGTTTTTTGTTGGTTTGAATTGGGTTCTTTTTATAATATCCACTTCTTGTCGCTCTCATTTTAAGAGTTGAAGCACTCAATTCTTTCCACTTATCCCCAATTGCACCACCTTGTTTTTGAAAGTTATCCACACCGTACATTTTAAGTAAATCATCTCCAGCTTCTTTAAATGGTTTTTTAAAATTCTTTATATCTTTCGCTACTTGATTCAGTTTTTTTGTCACTTGTCTTGAGTCTAGCGAAATTTTAAGATCCATATTAAAAGGTTTTATTCATTGAAAATTTTGAGGCTGTGCTATCAGTTGCGTCTTTTTCACTACTTGCGTTCGTTGGATAAAATGCCGGTTGGTGTAGGGTCGCGCGCGTTAATTCTTCTCCCGTATTTCCATAAAGTTTCAAGATACCTGTCTTGATCTTATCAATTTGGGCCATTGCCCAATCTACTCTGTTTTTCCAACCTTTATCAGTGTCGTTTGTTTCTTCGCCATATTCGTTAGCGTATAAAAGACCTATGGCTATGTGACGACTAATTGTTTCAATAATATCTGGTGTTTCCGTCAATGGTATTGAGTATCTCTCTCCTATTGAGGCATCTATAACATTATCAGCACCACCTATATAGCTGCCTATGGTAGTTTTTGATATGTTTTCTATGTTACGAAAGCCGGAAGCTTCACGTACTTTTTTTTCTGTTGTATATGCCATATAATTATGTTGTTGTTACGTCTTGTTGAATAGAAAAAATATCAAAGGCTACAGTAAACACATTGGTTTCATCGCTAATTTGCACATCATAAAAGTAGTCACCAACTGTTTGAGCGGTATTTGTTTTTGTAATTGTAAATACTCCAACTCCTGAAGTGGGTGTTGAAATTGTGGCCGTACTTTGAAATATGCCGGGGTCTGCATCTGTTTTATTTTCCTTTACTGTCATTACCATTGCATAAGATGTCAAATCAAAAGCGTCGCCATCAGAATTAGTGACCGTCACTGTGATTGTTCTTGAATCTCCTTTGAATATTGTTATTTTTGACATATGATTAAGTTACTTTACCTATTATATTATTATCTGATTTTAAACCATTAATGGATCCATTTTTTATTGTTGTGCCTAAGTTATTATCTTCTATATTTCCTGGCAAAGCTTCATCATCTATTCCTCCATCAATTGAATCCACGACCACAGTACCGCTTATATTTTGCTGATAATATTCTTTTGTTTGCAGTGCAATATTCCATTCTTCATTAGCATTATGAGTAAAAACATCAATATATGTTTGGTATTTTTCTTTTTCTATTATAATTGTATATGGGTGATAACAAACTTCTTGATCTACCTTGTAAGTGTTTGAACTTACCGCTGGTGTATCACCACTTGCTGTATAAGCAGATTTTAAAATATCTGGGCTAATCTTTCCATTGATATCTGTTGTAAAAGGGCTTCCACTAATTTCATCACCGTTTACATCTTTAATTACAACACGTGTACTTGGGATTGCAACGCCATCATCAGCTGTAACGAATAATGTTAATGAATCATATATGTTAATAGATGATTCTAACGCTAGGTCAGAATCCATAACGTCTGAATTAGTAAATATAAAATCTATCAGATTAAAAGTTGTAGAATAACCAACAACATAACTACTACCAGGCCAGTTCCAGATTACTTTGTCAGTATCAATCATTTCAAAGTCTCGATAAGTTATAGATAATCCATCTGCCCAACTTCTAGTAGACAAACCATATTCTCCGTAAATTTGCAAATCTGTAATTGTGGCTGTATCGATTGCAGAGTCTAAAATTTCAAAACCGTACCTTGAGTTAACTATTCTTAAATTATCTGATGTAATATTATCACCAGAAAATTGCATTATATCAATTTTTAATTCGTTTTGGATAGCCGAATCGTATATTTCACAATCATCATAAAAATATAACCCTGTATAATTCCTAGAAATAGTCCTGTCATTCCTAGAATCATCGTTAATCAGACTGTTATAAAAAGTAGTATTCTTAAATCTTAAAGGTGGACTATTAACTGCAGAATTTGCATAGATTAATCTTATCCCCCCTAATGTAGTTCCTGTTGATTCTAACGTACCAAAAGTAGTTTTAGTACAATTGAAAGTAGTAAAGAATCCTGAAGTATATAATGTAACAAAAGAATCTGCAAAATAATCTTCTATTGCGATATGGTCATAACTAGTCCAGATATTATAATTAGCCCACTTAATATGTCCCATTAAAAAAGTGTTCCAACCATTGAGTTGATCAGCGTCATAAATGTCTTCAAATTTAGCCGGTGCTAATTCTGTTCCACCACTTACTGTTATTGTTCCTCTTTCTTTGTCAAAATAAGCAAAAGAAACATAACTACTCCTTATGGCTGTTGATGTATTACTTCTAGCAAATAATGGGATTCCAATATCTATCGTATAGTCTCTACTTTCAGTTTCAATATCATAATAAATAAAATAACCACAATTAACAGATTGTGCCTCGTTATCAATCTCAGCTGCCGATGTATAAATACCAGTACTAACAGTTGATATTTTATAATCTTCACTAGTTGGAGTTCTCATTATATAATATTTTTCTGTATCTACCGCATTTGTCCATTCAACTTTCAAACTTCTTTTAATAGTTGTTGTTGTTCCGCTTGCTTCATCACTTGGGACACTTCTTAATGGATAACCAACACCCACTCCAGTAATTACCATTCCAAATATTTTATAATAATAAATTGTATTAGCACTTAAAATACCAGTACCCATTTCATTGATAGTTGGGGGTGTCGCAACTGTGGCCGTTGTTCTTTTTATTCTAATATAAAATCTTTTAGTTGCATCTTCAACAGCCTTTGATTTCCACAATGACAAACTTGGATAATTAGCAATATTAAAACTTATTGTCCCGTCTTGTGTAAATCCAACAGTTCCATCTGTCACAGATAAAGTGGTCCAAGTTCCGGAAGCATTACTATATTCAAATGTTAAACCCAAATCGACGCTTGCTGGCGTAGTCAAAGAAACATGCAAATCTGCCCATCTACCATCAATTGCTGTTGATCCTTGAGTATATCTTTTTGTGTCTAAACCAATATATAAATAATCATCGTCAGATGTCATAAATTGAACACCTGATCCAGTTGTAAATTCATCGGTTCTGTCAACAAGTGATCCACCTTCCTCAGAATAAACTTTATTTAAACCATGAACAGCCGTAACTATAACACCAGCCGGTTTATTTGGTGGATCTATTCTTGTTATTGTTACTGACATATTATAAAATTTTATTTAAGGAGTTGGGGTCGGATTGACCCCTAGTGATAGCGAGTAAGGTGGAACACTGTTCCGCAATTACTACACTGGAGATAAAGAACGATGTGGGTATAGCAGATGAGCCTTTCAGCCTTGAGGATTGGTACGAACTTTCCGCAGTGTTGGCAGTATTCAACTTTCATTAGCAGTCTCCTTAGTGCGATGCCAACTGATGATACCGCAACCTGTGCAAGCGACCTTGACCAAATTCTCTGGACCACTGTCGTTTGTTCCCAGCCTTATGCTGGCTATGATTTCAGAAATCTTGATGTGTTCTTCCGTGCTTTTACACACGATACAGTACTTATCCATTGTAACCTCCATTCATTCTTATCCTTTTGATAAGGTTGTTTATTTCACTATGTTCCCATTTTTTGTCTGGTTGCATAATGATATCAATGAAATCGTGTACTTCTTCAACAGTCAAGTTGATGAACAGATGATGCCACAGGGCGTGCCAATCTCTTGGTAAAAGAACGATGTTGTTGTGGTTGTCGCCGCCTCTCGATTGAGGTTTTACGTGGTGTCTGTTGTGTCGTTTGTCAATCTTTCTCTTCTTTTTCTTTTTCTTCACTAGACACCTCCATTGTAAAAGAACCTAGAAAAAAACTCTTAAAAATACTGGTATCAATAATGCTGTTACAACTAAAAAACCACCAATAATCTTATTCTTCCATCTCTCTAAACAGGTTACTCTCCCATTAGTCTTTGTGGTTTGAACTTCTATCTTCTCTAATTTATCAGATAGGTGTTCTTTTAAATTTTCTATTCGTTCTATTACAACGCCTAGTGTTTGTTCAGGCATAATTTTTTATAATTAATTAATCTCCGCCTCTGTAAAGAAGCAGAGTTAAATAACTATTATTCACCTATATTATCTACCACAATTCCATACACTCGGAATACAACAGTTTGAGTCGTTGCAGTTGCACCCGTAGTTACGTTTATCTTCATATTATCTCCTGTTTCCATAGAAGTAACTGCTGAAACAGAAGCAATCTCATCTTGTTGAAAATAACCAGCTGTACCAGGTGTTGCTACACTACCAGATGTAATATAATTATTATAATCAGCATCGTTTATTCCCATTGACCAAGTAGCAGTATTAGAATAATCTGCCTCAGCAATGCAAACCTGAACCACTCTTAGCGGTATAACTCGTTTACCAGTAATATTGGTATATAATATTGTTTTCGCTACTGCTGTCATATCTACCTCAACTGTTCCCAATAAACCGCCTCCTTGTTCTTTGAATTGACCAAGCGTTAGAAATGAATTATCTAAAGTAGCGTCTTGTCCACTAACTTCACCAGGGAAGGTGGTTTTACCATCTGAATCAACTGACTGTACTTCGTTTGTACCTGCTTCAGAAAAGAACATCGAAGCTGTATCTACATACATAACATCACCTTCTTCGCCACTACTTTCCATCCAAACTACTGCCAATATTTTACCACTTGTTGGTGCTGGGATTTCGCTATAAGAATCTTGAGAGAATACTTCACTGTTTGTTACAAGTAAATACCTTTGATTGTCTGCATCTAAATCTCCAGTATCTGAGTATTCTTCCCAAGCTCCAGTTGTATAATTAAATATCTCATCTGCTTCGTCAACTGTGTTATTTAAAAATATCATTGAAGACCTAACAGCACTTGCGTTTCCAGAAGCACCACGAGCATAATAACTAAATGAAATTTCATCACCTGCTGTTCCAGTGAATAACTGACCAACATAACTTTTTGGACTATCACCATCATCAGCCATCTTTACTGATGAAGTTCCTGTATTTACAATAGTTGTTTCTTCTGTAATTATACCTGCTCCATCATCATTTATTGTTCCAGTCAACCAGCTATCAGGACCTACAACATCTGTCCAATCTTCAAAGTCTCCATTCACTGCTTGGTCAGTACCTTCAATTAGTACTTCATAATCGTCAATTACCATCGTATCACCACTATTTGCAGAACTACCAAAAATATATGCAAACCCATCTGTATAACCTTCTGGCACTGTTACCTGTGTTCCTGTTAATTGTGTATAAGAACTTGTAGCGGTTAATGTTTCAAAATTATCAGCTGTTGGCATTTCTGTAGTCACTGTCCAAGTGCCTGCATTTGCTCCAGTAAAGTTATAGTTATAAGAATCTTCACCATTTTCACATTCATAAAGCACACTAACATTTGGACTTCCAGTTAATCTTTTAGCATAAATCCTTGCTTGTAATGTTTCTAAACTTCCTGCTACAGCTGTTGTGTAATTACCCATCAAAGGTGAAATATAAAACCCCGCAGAGTATAATGCACTGATAGTTAATTTTGCTGCGTAAGTTCCTGCGTGTTTATCTGTTGAACGCTCTACTGAACCACCCAAACTCATAAGTTCATAATCGTCTGGTGTTCTTCCAGATAAACTCCAATCATTAAAATCTTTGTTTAATAATTGTTGTACTGGACCTGTATATGTAGCAGAAAGACCATCGCTTATGTCTATTGTATCTCCTGATTTTCTAGGAACTATAGTAGTACCACTTCTTTTGAATGGTGGTGCTAAGTTTACTTTTAAATTATCCATATTGTTTTAATATTATTATGAATTATGACATTACCAAATAGTCGACTCCTTCTCCATTAGTGGTAACATCTACATAAACAGTCGCTCTGTCAGCAATACTTATATTTATACTATCGTTTGCTGCTAATATAATCCCTTTATTAGTTGTAGCGTCAACTGTTGAATCACCAATAAATATATCATTTGTATTCCCTGATTTTGCTCTGATATAAATTGATTTAGCTACTAAAGTTGTACCCAAAGCCTCTGCTGTTCCTGATGTTGTTACAGTTTTATTTCCACTTGTAAGTGTTGTCGGTATTGCAACTCCTGCGACTACCGGATCGTCGCTTGCTAGTGTCATTCTTTGTGTCCCCACATCGACTGTTCCTGCTCCTAAATCAATTGTGTTTCCACCCAATTCTTCTACATTTTGACTTGCTGTAACTTCTATATCATCAACTGATATATTAAACATAGCAATTTTATAGTCTGATGTCATTGATGTTGAAGCGTCTTTTTTCTTACCTCTAAGTTTACCTGACAAATAATCTATCCAAAATTCGCCGTTTTCTAGATCGGCGTCGGCTGTGTCATAAGCTACTTCTGTGTCAAAAGCTGTTGATGTGAGTGCTATACTTGTATCGCCAAATCCCCCGATTTCTCCACCCAAACTGTTTCTTATTGGAAAGCTAGCAAATTGGCATTCTACCATTACACCAGCAATCCCGGCAGTAATTGCGATTGTTTCCGCTGTGATTGACTGTATTTCAACGGAAGAATTTCTCTCCATTGTAAGCTCGTCTGCTTTGTTTTTCATACGTTATCCTGTTATATAATTATTATCTAAAAAGATATTTAATAGTTTTCCTTGTAATATGACAGCATCACCTTTTCTATATAACTCCCCTTTATATTTTACATTCGCTTTCATCCTGTATTCGTGCTTTTTGTGGTCAACAACTCTCTTAATAGTACCTAATTCGTTGATATTCTGCGTTTTGCGTGGTTTTTTAGTCATAGATGTATAAATTACCCTATAAAGCCCCCTAAGGGACTTTAACGACAATTTACTATTTAGCCAATAGTTGCTTCACCACCTACGAAATACCAAGCACCTGCTGTAAACAGCAAATGAGCAGAATCTCCAAGATCAGTAAATGTAACAGTTGCGTTAGCACCAGCTAAAGAAGTTGGTGTCAATATAGCTGTGTCGCCTCCTGCGGTTTCAGCAACATAAGCAATAAACAAATGTTGTCCTTCTGTTCCGTTATCAAGAGTCATTGCATCACCAGTACCAGTAGTAGTTATTTCGTGGATTGCTCCAGTAATAGCTACAGCACCAGCGCCTGAAGTTGTAGTAGTTTCAGATGTAACTATTCCACCAGCTAAATCAATTATACCAGCACCATCTGGGCTAATAGTAATTGCTCCAGCGGCACCATCAGTAATAGTAATTGATCCTGTGGTTGCATTACCTGTTTGCAATACTACATCATTATCTCCAAGTGATCTAAATATACCTTGGGCAGAACCGTCACCAGCTATCATGTTTCCGTAAGAGCCATCGTGAGCCCATCCACCGGCAACACCTAATGAGCCAGTACCATTTAATGCTTTAAATCTACCTTGTCCCCATTCTGCGTCGTTAGTGACATCAGTTATAATTCCTGCGATCTGTGCATATTCTACTAAATCAACTGGAGTGTCATCGTTGTTTCCAACAAATTTGACATAACCAATTTCATCATTAGCGGCTGCACTAGTAGATACTTGTGTGAGCGTAATTGCTGCACCCTCTGCACCATCATCTTCACGAGTTACACCAATTGAGCCAGATGCACCATTAACTGTAAATTGAGCGTTTGTTGGATATGCACCACTGCCATCTTGTACAGATACTGATAATCCACCAACCTCAGCTCCGTCGGCTGGGTCTACAATTCCAAATTCAATTTTGCCATAATCAACAATGCTGGCAGCATCACTTTGTCCTCTACCAATTAAGGCACCAACAGCGTCGAGCGCGGCTGGAGTAGCTGATACATGATCTAAGATCAAAGATGAACCGGTGGCCGTATCGTTTGTTGCTCTGATAATTTTACCAGAAGCTAATACTCCGACAGTAGCTACACCACCATTTGTCATTGTTAATTCTCCACTAATTGCTTTAAAATTTGCTGTACCAGCACCTGTACCTATCATTATTTCGGTATCTACTATGTTGGTAACTGTGGCAGTTTCAAGATCAAGAGCTTCAATAGTTGTGGTACCATCATTCGCCATTGTTACGTCACTACTCAATGCGACAGATGTTATTGTAGTTGCATTACCAATTAATACTTTAGTATCACCAGAAGCATCAAATGCTGCGGCTTTACTTGAAGCATTACCTAACAATACACTACCTTCTGCTAGAGCAATTTCGGTTGGAGTAATTGTATCTAGTGCTTCAAATGAAGACACTGTGGTTGTACCAGTATTTCTATAAATACCCTCTGTGCCAGCACTGGCATCGGTCTTAATAAAAATACACCCTTTTGAAAAACCGGCTTCGGACCCCGGTACACTTGTACCAGTAGCACGCAAAACATTATCAGAACTATCTTTTTCAATGACAGTTACTGCGGTTGTATCGGGTGTTTCTGAGTTACCAATGGGCTGAAATAATTTTGCAGACACCTTGGTTCTGTATTTTCTATAAGTCATAATTTTTCTATCAAGGGAGTTTTGTTTTGCCCTACGGACTGGCGGACTCCCACACCGCTACTTTAGATAATTCTACGCTACTGCGTTTTCGATGAAATAAGCTAGATTTACATCAAACATGTTCTGATCATAGCTATATCTCTGTCTTACCACGTCTGACAATTTTGGTTCTTCACGATAGGTATCTACTTTTCTTGATACATCGAATAGAGTTAGACCAAATGTTGCCTTCATCAATGTTGGTCGAGGTGTACGGTAAATCAACCAAGCGTGTTTGCCCCAAACATCTGCTAAACTATCAGTTTGTCCTTCATCGGCTGAGTTATATACTGCATCTGCAATATAAACATCTTCTAATCTGAAATGTTTCTTTAGGAAAGAAGTAAAAGCGTCTTCGCCTAATTGACCACCATTTGTGTATTTAACTTGTTCACGAACATCTGGATGATCAATCAATTTGATGTAAGTTGCATAACTTAATACCATTACGTTTGGTTTTTGAACTGCTGCTGTACGCATTGCGTTGATACCAGTTCTAATATCTCCCAATGGATCTGAATTTACATAATCACTCCATTGTGATGTGCCTGACAAAGTTGTATAACTTGTCATTACACTATTATCTGACATAGTAGTTGCCAATGCTTTTTCTTGGTTGATCCAAATAGCATCCATCAAAAATTCTACTGCATCTCTCTTTGGATCGTATGGATCGTCAGTGTTATCTCTCATTTCATCTGGTACAAGTTTTTCTAGTGATCTTTCACGACATAGATATTCGCCTTGTGATACACTGTAATCCATGCTCATTGCACGTGTACCCGGAGCGCGGAAGATTTGGTCTGTATAAGTACGTAGATTCTCTTTGCCGTACTGTGCATATTTACCTGATTTTTCTTTGACTTTTAATGTTGGCAAGATTTTTTCACAGATATAATTCTCATTTTTATACATTTGTGAGAATTGTGACAATATCTTATCAACTTTTGCGTCGCCTAGTTTAGGATTCATAAAAGTTTAATTTATTTGAATTATATTCTTACCCTCGAACTATGGTGTATCTACTTCTCCGTAAACAAGCAATACAGAAAGCAAATCTCCACTATCTCCACTACCCAATGCTTTGGCCATAAATTCTTGGCCTGCTGTTGCTACTACTGCTAGGCCACTTGCGTCCGGTGTAATATAATCACCGAATGAAATAGATGCGGCTGCTTTTACTTTTGTGATACCTTGAATACGTACTTGTGCAGTTGCTTCGTTAGTTGATCCGTCTGGTCCATTTTGCAATACACCTAGAGAAGAATCAGCTGCACCGGAGAGTACAACTTCTTCACTTGCATCATGCTTAACAATATAATATTGACTTGAACTCAAATCTGTGACAGTTGGTCGGCTTAAATCTATTTTGCCTTCCTCTGTACTTAGAGTTATATCTGACATATTTTTATATGTTTATGAATTAATTATCTACTTATTTAGTTCGGACATGGCTTTCTTTTGTGCATCTACAAGATCTAAATCTTTATCTGCTGCCATTAATTCGTTTGTACGATTAACAACTTTTTCTTCCAAGTCTTCGCCCTCTACTTTTGTTTCGACTTTTGTTGATCCAATTTCACTCAAGTCTACTGTTTTGACAGCTGACATAATTTCATTGAAATTATTCCTCTGTTCTTCGTTTAGACTTAACATAAAATCTACAATTGATTCTTGTTTCTCTTTGACAACGCCAGTCAAATTAGTTTCTGATAGTACCATTTTTTCTGATACTACTTCACCCAATTCCTTGCGTTCGATTTTTTCTCGTAGTGTGGCAATTTCTTTATTGCTTTCTCCGAGTTTTTCTTCCAATGTTTCTGCTGTTTTAGCTTTTTCTGCTAATTCAGTTTTTTCTTTTTCAGCATCTTCTGCTACTTTAGCTTCGGTTGCTTTTTCCTCTTCTGTTTTTTCCTCTACTTTTGGTTCTTCTGGTTTGGCTTCAACTTCTGCAACATCTGCTTTAACTTCTTCGGTTTTTTCTTCCTCTGGAAGTTCCTCGAGCATTTGCTTTAAAAGTTCTTTGTCCTCCAAAGAAACGATTTCTCGTAACTTCATGGATGCTAGGTATTTCTCAAACATATGTTTTTCTTTATTATGTTCACTGAATAAATTATTTAATTCTTCCGACAAAGCCAGAGGGGTCTGTGCTTTTAGTGCCGGTGTGTTTGTTAACGCTAATCCTATAAATACATTTTTTATTATATCGCCTGATTTGTGATGTGGCCATTCCATTGCTAGTTCTGCTGATACAAATTTAAAAATCTTTTTTGTAATAGCCTCTTGACCTAGCTCTGTCCATTCTACTGTTGCCATCAATTTTCGACCTTTGATATATAAATTTTTAACCCAACCCATTGCTTCGCTCCCACGCCTATGTTCTTTGTTTACTTGGATTTCAGTGCCGTAGATATTGTCTTCATAATTCTTGACATAATCCCGGAGCATTGACATTTCTATTTTCCAATCTCTATCTCTCAACATACCTGTTCGCAAAACTTCCACTTCTGATGTGTCGCCACCATCCTTTAGTTCAATTGTACTTAGATAGTGTAAAATGTTTTTATCCATATTTTTCTATAATTAAAAAAGTCGGTATTATCCGACTTTCTATGAAGTTCTTACATCCTATCCTCTCACCCTATGTCAAAACATAAGGTGCAATAATCATTATCTTTGTTGGACATGCAATAAACAAAGAGTGAGAGGATAGGATTTTAAATTGTTTTTTTATTCGATGTATCCTAATTTCAATAATTGTTTTGCATCTCGCTCATTAATATCATATCTCTTACCTGCCTTGTAAGTTTCCCCGTTGTGTTTTACATTGCGAAGTGCTTTGTATTTTCCTTTTGCGTTTGTTTTTACAGTATCTGTTCTTCTAGCTTCTGCTTGTTCTTCTAATGATACTAATTTTTCTGTCTCATCTATTACTTTATCCTCACTGTGAATAGCCCAGAGTTCTGATAATTTTGGAAGTCCTGACGCATGGTGGAATTCAACCCCACGCTTTGTCAACTCTTCTTTTAATTGTTCGAGAGTTAGTTCTTCTGACATAGTTTTTAAGTTATTTATTAACTGTAATATTATTATAACATGTTTTCCTTTGAAAATCAAACTTATCCACAACCTTGCAATTTCCATGGTCGCAAAAAATAGCATTTACTGTACCACATTTATTATTGCGACACTTGATTTCTACTAATCCCTTTTCTATTTCGTAAAATAAAAGAGTCTTTTTACATTTGACGCATGAACATTTTACAAGCATGTAATTGATGTTATTTATTTAGTCTTTTTGCTATTTCTTTTTTGGCTTCTTGTGATTGCTTGGTGTTGGTTGGTTTTTTGATATTCTTAAAACTGTTTATTACTGGTTTGCCCCCAACCTTGTCAAATCTTGCTTCAACACTCTTTGGAATTGGGTTTGCCTTTGGTTGTTTTTCTGATTTGAACACTGGGATCCACACTCCTCGACAGAAACTATGCACCAAATCAAGATTTCTCATTGGATCATCTGGTTTTACTATCCTCTTGTCTAGTGATAGACATGTATTGCAAGTTTTGCCATCTATTACCTCACTTCTCTGAAAATAGGATATTAAATTGATATTACTTTCAAATACTAGGCTTCTCCCACGATTGATATTTTGCCCCACCACAGTCCCAGAGGTGTTTGCTATCAATTTGCTTCCTTTATCGTTTAAATTCCTTTTAAGGGCTGTTTTTATGGCTTTGGCGGTTGTCCCCGCTATGATTCCGTTCTTTACTATGTCCCTACCAGTCTTTTGCATCTCAAAGGTGTAATTCTCGGCGTATTCTTGGCTTTCAAAGTTCTTTAATGCCTCTTGTTCTCGTGGGGTTGATGTTGGTTTTACGCCCATTTCTTTGGTTGCTGTCTTTTTGCCTACTTCATAACTTTGTGCTATTGATTTGTTGATTGCCTTTTTATAGGCTAGTAATCCGCCGAATATCAATGAATTTAAACCGCTAATATCTTTTTTTTCTACTTTCTTTTCAGCACTGTCCACATATTTATCTACCTCATCATTCGTGGTGCTGATCATCTCCCTTTCGAGTTGCCCCTCGATCTGATTAAAACTCTCATTCAAGAATTTGAAGTCTGTTTTTTCCTCATAGATTGTAAACTCGCGCGTTGGTTTATATGGTTTTTCTGTCAACAGTTTGTGGTCGTGAATATGCTCCTCATTCTTTTTTAGGTTTTTTTTTTCGGCAACTTTTGGTTTTGCCGGTTGATTTGGTGCCACTACTGGCATTGGCGGGTTTTTCTTTAATTCCCTATCAATCTCCTTGTCTTCTTCATATTCTTTTTCCATTATTTCCATGTCTTCTTCGTTTATTTCTGGTAAATCAAAAGTGTTACGGGTCCATTGCTTGATCTTAGGGTCTTTATCGACTAGCCCTGCATTAGTAAGTGATGATAATACATCGCTCATTTCCTTGTAATCAATATCACCTAATGGATTGTGTCTTAATCTTGCCTTTGGTGCATTGTCCCCAAAATTAAATTTAACTAAATCTTTTATTACTTGTTTTTCAATCTGTTCTTCTAAATATTTAATCTTCTCCTCGACATTCTTCAAGAAAAATGATGATTGGTCTTTGCTCAATGCAAAACTCCCGACCTCTGAACTCCCGAGACTCAAAAACATCGCCAAAACGCTTGTCGTTATTTGACGATTGTGATGTTCTACTGATTTGTCGATTGCGTCACCCTGTGGGTTTCCGCTTGGTGTTACTAATTCAAATTCTCCATCTTCTTTCTTCCATGGGAATACTAAATATCCTTTTTCATTAGTCCTTATATTGGCCAACATATTTTCTGCCGCTGATTTTTCGGCTGTACCAAATCCCTCTGGCATATAAAGCGTTGGAATACCCATACCATTCTTCTCGGCTGATATTCCTTGTATTTTATAGAGTGTATTCTTGTAATAATAATGTTTGTATGCTGATCTTAATATACTTCTACCTGTCACATCGTCGCCTTCTTTATCGTTCGTTAAAATCAAAAGTTTACGTGCAGGTATTTCTGCATTGCTCTTTGGTGCTGATGGATCATCTGTCATTATCCATTGTTTTATTCCAAATTGCTTTTGTCCTCCCACCTCTATTTGCCAATCTTGAATTGACCTTGGAATACGTGGTGACAAATCTCTCAACACTACTTGCCCTTTTTCTATTTTAAAAATCTTTTCAAATACATAATGTCCGTATGCTAAAAATAATAAAGCCTCGCGCACAAAGTCTTTCCAACTTCTCTCCATTCCCTCAAATAAATTTTCTTCCAAAAATTCTACAATCTTTTCATCCTCACACTCAATATACCAATCTGTTGCCAAAATTGGAGCGTTAATTGCTCGGAGTACGCCGTCAATCACGCCGTCTGTTCTCATCTGGTCTACTAAATCAATTCTCGCCTCGTCGCGCCACTCTGCATTCTGCTCATCAAAGAAATAACCGCCATAGCGCTGGGTTCCGCTATCGCCAAAAATTGTCCCCATTTGTTTCAGTGTCAAATCTTGTACTGGGTACGGTGCATTCTGACCTTGAATATCTTTTTCATTAGCTAATGGCATATTTTAAAATTTCTTTTTAAATAAGTTTCCGGCAATCGTGGATGCTCTATCTTTATTATACACTATTTCTTCGCTTTGTTCAAAATTTACGTTTGTATATGATAATTCTAAGGCTCCCATTAAGCTGTCGGCTCTATCATCATGTTCTAAAACTTCCAGTCCCAAAAACAAAATCTGGTCACGAGTTTTCCTCATCTCTGGTCGCAAATGTACTTCCCCTCTTTCAAACATCGGCTCGAGTGCTTGCAATCTACCGAGCTTATCCGATCCGTATTTATCCCTGATTGCTTTTGGTCGAGTTCCTTTGATTGGGATATTCTTGTCAAATCCAAATAACTTATTTCCATGTATTATTGGTTTGCCTTTTAATCCCAAATCTAATTCACCCGCTTTCCAGCTCATTATGTTTTGAAATACTGCCGTCTGGTTCAGGACCTTTTCCACGCCGACTACATGTGCTTCTGGGTGTTCTATCCACGTCTTGATCACTTCCTTGGCTTGTTCTGTCTGACTACATCTGCCAGCTTTTTGCACAATTGCGTATCTGTGTTTATCTTTTCTAGCCCATTGTAGCACTGTTATGCACCATTCATCGGATGTTGCACTCTCCCCTGCCTGTGGATCCATAAATATAACCTTTTTGTAGTTCTTCATCACTGGCAATTCTGTGAAGTTGTTGTCGTCTATCCACGCAGGTTTGAAATTGGCCAACTCATCGTTTGTTGGCTCATTCATGTATTCTTGGGCGAATGATCTACTTCCAGAGTCTTCTCGTATCTGCTCTAGTTTTTCTAAACTAAATCTAGCTGACCATATGCTCTTTTTGTCCTCTATTGCTTTTCTGAAAATCCCCCCGAACTTATTATAAAACTGTAGTATCTCCGCTTCTTGATGTAGGACTGTCCCAATTAGCTTAATTTTGCCCCTTTCAGCGTCTAAACTATTGAATATGACGTTATATAGCCACTCGTGCAATTTCTGCCTTCTCTCGGCTTTTCTGACCTCTTCATCGTCTTCAATATCATCACACACAATCTTGGTCGGTCTTTGATTTTTAATATTTACACCACGCCCCTTGCCCGCCCCCCTAGCGACTGCATTGACTCCATTTATCGTTTCAAAATGCTTGTTGGTCCACTTCCTGTCTTTCTTATTCTCTGGTGGCACTAAATCCCCAAATACCGCATGCAATAAATCATTATTTTCTAGCTCTGTTTTGATCCCCTCGAAATGAAAGCCTGCGTCTGTGAGGGTATTTCCGATATATAGAATTACTGGCTCGGTGCCGTAGACTATGTCGTGGATCGTGTCGAGTTTAATCCACGTTGATTTGGCGTGGCCACGAGGAAAAACTATGCCACTATGTCCGGGTGCATTGATTGCGTCTAATAAATCTAAATGGCACTCCGGGACGTCGTGAGTGCCTTTGATTATGTGAGGGAAGAAGTATCTACCAAAAATGTGCAGGTTCTTTTTGCTTTTCAATGTTCTGTATATCCATTGTGCTTGCTCTTGTTTTGGTACTGATTTTAAATCTTCTCTCCATTCGTTGTATGGGATATGGGTTGGCATTAAAATAATTCTAATTGTGAATTTTTAATCTTATATTTTTATGATTCATAATCAATATCATCACTTTCAAACAAAGCCTCCTCTTTTCCGCATCTACTACATTTTTTCCAACTAAAAAACTCACCTTCTTTTTCAAAAACTTTCCATTTGTGTATATCAAAAATATCTAATATTTCACAAATCTTCTTTTTTTTAATCTTCATATTTCTTCGCTCGTTTATCCGCTTCTTCGGAGAAGTTGATTGTTATTGTCCCGGGTGCATTTCCACCGAACTCAACTTTCTTTTTCCTCGTCAAGTAATCCATTCCATTGTTGTAGCTTCCTTTGGCGTGTTCTACAACTTTCTGACGGATAGCTAAAACTGGACGTTCTCTTAATAAGCTTAATTCCTCAAAGAGTTTAGGGTTTTTCTTTTTCCAATTATAAAATGTTTGGATTGAAATCTCCAAGTAACAACATACTTCCTCAACACTAGCGTCGAATGAAAATACTTGTTTTAACTTTTGGATGGCATTATTATCGAGCTTACTAACTCCTTCGCCTATCTTTTTATTGATTGATGCTCTTTTCTTTGGTCTGCCACCTTTGTTTTTGACCTTTGTTTTTTGGTTCTTGACCATATAATTAAATTATTACCTTTGACAAATATAAATTTCTAATTGGGTATTTTCTTTTTACTTTACATTCTAATAATTCATTATATTGTTCTTTGGCTCTTTTTAATATATAAAATTTATCAAAATGATAATACCCTGCTTCTATCCAAGTAACTATATAAATAGTTTTCATATTAAAATATCAAAGCCACCCAAATCATTATCCATCCGATTGGTATAAATTTACCAAAGGCCATTGAAAATCCAAAGCCGTATCCTTTGATTGAAAATATTGGATCTACCATTATAATTGGCATTGGGATGAATAGTCCGAAGATTGCCAAAAAATGGCTGTATGGTTGTGGTACTACTTTGTAATACTTCTCTTTGTGGATGTGGGGAGTAACGTCTTTTACTTCTCCGTCTTTGGCTGTTGTTGATGTATTTTGTTTGTTCATAAAATATTTGTATAGAGTTAATTAATGTGTTGTTCAAATAATTCTATTGCCGGGGTAAGTGGTATTTTGTTTGCTAGCCATAATTGAAATAAAAACATTGCTAGAGGTTGTGTTTTTGTGGCTGTTTTAAAATCTCCGTAGGTCATAGTTTTTTAGATACCCATATTTTCTTTTCTATATTCACCAAAATATTTTTTTCTAAGTTTTTTTGCCTCATATTTTGCTTCAATTTCTGTTTCAAAACCTTTTCCACCATAAGTAATTCCATTTTTCTTTATTCTAACAATATATTTGTTTCTTCTTTTCTCAAAATAATATCCTTTTGCTTTTTTATTATTCCACATATTTTGTTGCGAAGTAATATGTCTTAGATTATTTTTTCTGTTATCTAGTTTATCTCCATTTATGTGATCTATAACTTTCTTTTCTATTTTGCCTATTAAAAACTGATGCAATTTGACACACTTCCCAATACTTTTTGTATTTACATAACCACGACCATCTAACCCCCATTTTTTATCTTTTACTTTTTCATAATCTTCTTTATCAATTTTGGTTTCGGCTTTTTTCCTTCCATTCCTGTCGTATAAACAAATTAAACAAAAATTATTTAACAAGACCATTTCATTTAAGTCTGCTATAACTCTTTTGAAATATCCGTATTTTTTTATTCTTCTATAACACTTAACACAAAACATTTCTCCTTGTCTGTTTATCCTTGAAAATGGTTTACCGCCACACTTACATTTTTTGCCCCTATTTTCCCAAATTCCTTTTGGCATATGTTTATAATTATTATTAAATTATAAATATATTATACCATTTAATTGTTTTTTAGTCAACTTGTTTTGCGTTTTCCATAAGCATTTATTAAATAAAGAACGAAGGTGGATCTGTCAATTCAGTCCGGAGAAGTAATACCCCGAGGGAGTTGGAAAGAGTAAAACCTTAGCCTCTTATTTTCTCCCCGACCTTTTATTTGTTTATTTAAGTGCTTCCTCTAATTCCTCGAGTGTATCATCATCCTTTGGTTCAAATCCTACTTTGTTGCCCCATTCTTCAAAATATTTCTTACACACATTTTTAGTTTCTTCTGTGATCTCTACATTATGTTTGTTTGCGTCTAATTCATTAAGCGATTTTTGTACCTCTCTTAGACTATCTGATACTTCTTTTGTTTGTGCTGTCATTATATTTATTCTAGTATTGTATGCCCCTAATTCTTCTTTTTCTTCCTTTGGATTTTCTTTCTTCAATTCTTCTGTTTTTTCTTTGATAAGACTATTATGTATTTCAGCAGTTTCTTTCCATTTTTCTTGATACTCTTTTAAAATTGGTTCTACTGCTTTACTAAAATGTCGTCTTTGGGAACTTTCTTCGCCATTAAGACGTCGAGAAGAAAATACCTCTTGTTTTGTCTGTGGATCAAGTTCTTTGCTGCCATCAAATTGAAGACTTTGCGAGATCATTCCGATCCCTTTTGCAGTTAGTTCCATAGTATTTTATGGTTATGGTCCTTATGCGGACTCTTTGTTTATTATATCACATTTTTACTTAAAAAGCGAACTCTGTTATCTCTTATTATATTAATTATCTGCCTTATGTTTTGTTTTGTTGTTAATCTTTTTCATCCCAGCTTCGTATTCTTCTTGTATATCACCTAGTCCACATAAGAAGGGGCTATTATATTCGGGGTTATTTAATTTTAGTTTAAAATACTTCTTATCCAGTCTGTCTGTTAGTTTTCTTATTTGGCATTTTTTACAATCGCATTTTATATGTTTCATAAGCCCTTTATTTAAGTTTGTCTCTCAATGTATTTCTTATCCCCTTAAAGCCTCTCCACTCATCAAAAGATGAATCGTAATGTGATTCAATCCTATCGGTTAATTTAATCACTTCCTCATAAACTTTAGAGCGTTCTTTTGCCAATAGATTTTCTATAAACCAAATTCCGTTCTGTATGGCTTTTTCTTTATTGTGTGGAGATGCTTGCCAAATATAACTAAGCATATTGTAGATTTTGTCTGGTTTATTTTTCATACAATTATTTTTTAATCTTATTGGTTATTTAATTCATATTAAAACTATAAAAGTTAAATTAAGTGCTTTGGTTATTTTCTCTAACATTTGAATTGATGGTAGATGTCCATTTTCTATTCTAGCTATAGACGGTTGTTTCGTCCCTATTCTTTCAGCTAATTCTTTTTGTGTTATCCCTCTCAGAACTCTTGTTTTTAAAACCATTTGGGCAATATCAGATGCCGTGTCTTTTTTAACATAGTATTCAGCAAATTTCCTGTCTGAAAATATTTTATGTTTTAGTTTTGTAAAATCGTCTTTCTTCATAAGCTATTATTATTTACCCTTATTGGTTTGTTTTGGTGTTAAGTTGCTCTTCAATCCAGTTTCTATCAGAACCTCTTAGTTCAATATTTATTTTGTTTTTTTCATACCAATTTTTTGTATCATCTTTTCCTGTAATAGCTCTTCCTGCTCCTCTCCAATCACATAACATTTCTTTCAAATATTTTTTAGGCATTCCAATTGAGAACTCTTCACCATCATCATTTTTTAATAACCAATATTGCCAATGGTGTTTATTTCTTCTTTGATGTTTAAGCCACGCAATCTGAAATTTATCTTCTACTGCCTCTCCGTATGGTACTAACTCAAAACACCCACCAGTATTAAACTTATTACACAAATCAAAGAACTCAGTCTTTTTTTTATTGCCATAAAAATATTCAGCATAATCAAGGAACTCACTTGGTAAAAGCTTACTCAAATCGTGTGTCAAGCCACGCCAATATAATCCCATCCTAAAGCACTCTATCAGCACAAACCATTTATGTTTAACAATGTATTTTAGATATTTTAGATATTTCATACTCAATTATTTAACTAGGTGAATAAGTATAGTTATCTATTTACTATCCCTATTTTGTACCTATTATTTAGGGGGGTTACAATGTCTGTTTTAGGGGGTTACAATGGTTATTTAGATTGATTAAGTTTGTCTGTTTTAGAACTATCCCACTCTAAGGTATCTATCCACCTATTTAATATTCCTATTGCCCATCTTGTCTGGCAATCAAAGCAATCATAATCGTGTTCTTTGCACATTTCTTTTCCAATCCTACGATGAAATCCTTTCTTTATTTCTTTTAATTGTCCTGCAAATTTAAGGTCTGCTTTTGATGGTTTCATATTTATTTAGATTGATTAAGTTTGTCTATAAAATAATCTAACGATTTATTAACATAAAATTCCCTGTCATAACATTCCTTGGATATTTTAAGACATTTATCAAGATAATATTCACTAGCTTTCATCTCTTTTACAGTTTCTATTACCTTAGAGCGTTCTTCGGCTACAACACCCAGCACATCCTTTATAATATCATCAAGAACACTGTGCCCATCAGGGTCACATCTAACTGAATTCAGAGAACGGTATTTTACTTTGAATGCTTCTGCTATTTTATTTTTCATAGGTTTGTATACATTGTTATTTGAAAAGATGCAAAGTAGGGTAGTTTGTATCTATTTAGTTATTTGTTTAATGGCGATTGTCTTCTTTCATATTTCAAAGGGCATATCAGTTAGCCAAGTTAAAGTTTTAGTACATTCTTTTGGTGTAATTAAAACGGCTAATTTGATTATGTAGGTTAGTAATAGTAATCTAATTTCTTTTTTCACACCATTTATAGTTAATTAATTTTTAGAGTGTTTACCTTCTTCATCCCAATAAGGGAATAATTTTTCACAACCAGAACTAAATTTACAGTAAGAACCAAATTCACAGTAAGAACCAAATTTACAGTTTATAAAAACACAATTATCTGCAAACACACAATTATCTGCAAATTTCTGATTAACAAAAATCTTTTGTCTTGGTTTGTCTTTGATTAAAATTTCTTCTTTTGTGCTCCAGTCAATATTATATATTTTTTTATAATCTCCCATAGCAATATCTTCACTTGGTGTTTCCTTAGTATTAAATTGTTCTGCTAAACTTTTAGCAGTTTCTTCTGATATTTCTATTTTCTTCCCTTCTATTTGTATGTAGTTTTTCATATTTATATTTTATTCAGAATTAAGTTCCTGATTATTTACTAAGCTCTTTTATATCAATACCTTTTTCTCTTTCTTCGACTGTTATTTTACAATCATCTAAATCACCAATCAAGACAGAGCAATTACCAATCACTCTAGTGCAATTACCACACAACCCATTGCAATCACCACTCATCTCTTGATTTTCTCCATAAACAACCCATTTTATAAACTTATCCCAATGGTTTTTTGACATTAAACCTATTTCTATTGATTCCCAAATATCTACTTCCATTTTATGTTCTTGATACTTAGTCCACTCTTTCCAGATTTTAGAGTCTACTATTGTGCGGTAATAAGATTCTTTCATATTATTTGGAGATATTACTTGAAAAATCTACCCCCAAATTTAAGCATTTCTTTTTTTCTTTATCCCATCTCCATCCAAATTGTTTCATCCTTACACATCTCATCATCTCTGATCGTTCTTCTTTTGTCGTTCCACCAAACTGGGCTTTTGTCGCTTTTTTTGATATGTCGCTATAATAACTAGGACCATGTTTCTCTTTGGTGGTCATTCCCCCTTTTCTTCCGGCCTCTCTTAATTGTTTTAGTCTTTTTTTATTCATAATCTGCTTCATTAGGTAGTGGGATTCTAATACTAAATTCTTGGGCAAAATATATTATAATCTTTTCGTGGTAGTCTTCTTCTTCTTTAGTGGTTAGTTTCTCGGTGCTGTCTTTGTCGTGTGGTAAAAATTTAACCTTGCAAAACTCGTGTATTTCAAGGGGGTTGCATCCTGTTTCATCAGCCACTATTTTCATAATGCACCCCCAGTAGTATTTTCTCTGTTTGTCGCTCTTTGGTTTGCTCGGCTTTCTTATGATCAACTCATATTTCCCCGGCCACAGTGTTCTGATGTATTTATTAAATAACTCCATTTCTTTCAGTGGTAGTCTGTGATCTTTGTCTATTTCTACTATGAATTTTGGTATTGGGTTGCTCATAGTTTGTTTTTTCTTTCTCTATAAAATCTTGAAGAACATTTTTTATCGCAGAATTTTCTTTTTTTAGATTTTGTTTTAATTTCTTTTCCGCACGTTGAACATTTAACTACAAATTCTTTTTTCTTTCCCCAGTCATATTTACTGTGGCAAGAAACACATAATCTTTGCCAGTCTGTCACATCTCTTAAATATTTACCACTAATATTTGACCAGTGATACGTTTTCTTTTTTGTACTTTTACAATGCTCACAATATTTTGGTGATCCAAGTTCTCTTTTTATCCAATGATGTACACCAGCATACCCTACTTCATCTCCTTTGTAATTATAAACATTTTCCCCCTTAAACCATTTATACCAACATTTTCTTGAGCAAAATTTTCCACTACCACGTTTTATTTCTGATGAACATGTGCCAAATATTTTGTTGCATATTAAACAATTTTTCTTTACATTTCTACTGCTTAACTTAATTCTTTTTTTTGTGCAGTCCTTACACTCCCCTTGAATACCATAAAATTCTTTTTGTGTTTTTTCTTTTTTACAGTCTTTGCATATTTTCATAGATACAATTATTATTAATTTATGTATCTATTATACCATACATTTCTAAAATGGTCAAAAAGGCACATCCTCAATTTTTATCTGATCTTCATCCTCTTCTTTATTATAATTCCCCACCTCACCATTATTTTCTTCGCTCTTAGCGTATCCTTCTTCTTTTTTCCAGTCATTTATCTTTGCATATCCTTTACCTTGTTTTGATTCCAATAAATCGAGGTTTATCCATTCTTCTGTCATTCCGGATAGTGTGGCGATCAGGTTCTCTCTTTTGATTGATATTGATCCTTTGACAAAATCCGGAGCGTTTGGTCTAGGTAGTTTGAATATAATCCCGTCTAAAAATACATTTTCTTCTGCCATATTAAATATTATTTAGTAATTTATCGTTTGCCATTTTTATGTCATAACACTCATCATCAATTGATTTCTTAATATCGTCTAGCTCTGATTCTAATTTTTCTATTTCTTCATCTCTATCATTTAAATTTTCTTCTAGACCTTCTATTATCATTTTTAAGTCTTCTATGTTAGTTTCTAATGCTTTAATTTCTTCTGACATATTATTTAGGATTAACGATGAAACAAACAAATGCTAGTATTATTATTGCTAAAATACAAATAATTGAATAGTAAAAAAAGTTTTTAATTCTATTTGGAATATATTCACCAAACATATATTCATCACCATATTCTTCAATACCTTCTTTTTTATCAAGCATATTTCTCCCACAAATGTAACAATTACCAAACCAATCTTCTTCGCATTTATGTTCTTCCATATTATTTTTTATTACTTTTACGCCATTCTGCTTGTCGTTCTTTTAGTCTGTTTTTGACATTCAAACAAGATTTGAAGGCTTTATAATCTTTTACTAAGCTACCCTTTGTGATCTCTTTTACTTCGAACTCTCCGTCTTCTTTTCCAAATCTGATGATCATCGCGCCGTCAAACTCTGTTCCGGTTTCTTCTTGATATGCTTTGTAATAGGCTGATACTTGAAAATAATGGCTTTCGTATATTCCGTTGCTTGACTTGTAATCTATCAGATACAGCTTTCCGTTTATCTTGGCCACTGCATCGAGGGTTCCTACAAATCCGTTTTTTCTTGAGTACACCATGCGCTCTGCCTCTACAAATTCAATGTCATGGTTGTTGTACCATTCTAGGAAGGCGTTGATTCCGTTCAAAACTTCTTCCGGTGCGTCTTCTGGGATGTCGATGTCTTTACCGCTTGCTTTGGCCAGAGCGAACTGTTCGGCCCAGTCGTGGATTGCGGTTCCAAAATCTCCAGCCTTTTCTTTCTTGATCGTATGTTGCATGCTTGCGTCAACAAGTATGTTTTCAATCTCTTCCTTTGAAAATGTTTCGCCTTTGGATATTGCATCCCGGATGTATTGGGTGGTTAGTTTTACTGCCCATGGGATCAAAAATCTACTTTTATCGATCACACCTGTTATTGTTGTGACACCTGTCAATCTCTGTTTTTTGGGTGTTCCCGCCTTGGTCAAATTATTATGATCTATAAAAGAATATATATGACGCTTGCTTCCGTCATCTTTTAATGATTGATCAAACAAAATTTCAATCTCACCATTATATAATTTTATCATTTTTTGACCTTCTTTTAATTTTAATTCTGCCATATTATTTCTTTTTAGCCTTTGCCAATTTAGCTTTGACATCCTCTGGTTTTATCTTTTTATCTACTTTCTGGTCAAACTCCTCCAACAACTCCTCTGTAGTTTGCTCTGTGGCTTGTTTTTTGCCCTTTGTGGCTGTTTTGGTGGCTTTTGCGGATGTTTTATCGTCTGCCTTTTTATCCTTGCTTAAAACGGCTGTTTTTGACCATTTATAGGTTTCAGTTCCTTGACACGCTTTTACTATCTTTGAAAAGTCTGGTTCTATGTATTTGCCGAGTTGTCCAGTGCGGTCTTTAGCTGTCATCTTATCGTTACCCGGATCTACTATGATTACTCTCACATCCTCGCCATCTCGGTTGATTGATGTCATATATCCAACCACGTCAACCATATTGATTAGTTCCTCGCTTATCTTGGTGGCGATCATCGGTCGTTTAACTATTCTTTGCTCGTCATCTTGTTTTTCATCGATGTGTGCGACTAATATGATATTCTTTCCACTATCTCTCAAAAACTTTACAAAATTACGCATTTTCTTTTTAACATATCCCCACCCTGCCATTGTTGGGCTTCCGTCTGGTTGTACTAATTTAGAGTTGCCAAAATCAGCCAACCCATTGATTAGTTTGTCCATTGCCTCGCCGATTGGATCTACGACTATTGTTTCGTAGTCCCCTGTCTTTATTGTTTCGATTAATTCTAAATCCTCAAAATCTTTCCATGATTTGATTTGTACTGTGTCTACTTCTATCCCACGAAGTCCAAAATATTTTGCTCCATTCTCGCAGTCTAGTAAAAGTGGTTTAGGTGCTGTAGATGCAAAAGTTGTTTTTCCAATTCCACCGTTCCCATATATCATAGCGATGATACTTGGTTTTGTTGTTGGATCTCCTGTGTTGACTATTTTCATAGTTCTAATGATTATTAATTATCACATTCACGATCATTGTCATCGTCAATGTCTGTTTTAGCTTGTTCTCTCTCCCATTCACATTGGGCGAGGGCTTGCTCATTGTCCATAGGCTTTTTTGTTACTATCCGCAGGAGTAGGTTCAGGCGGACCCATACCTACCCTGCTGTTTAGTCTTCGATATATGCATATGATATATCTTATGTTTATGATTGGATTATAGCATTTTTCTGCTTGGTTGTCAAATTGTTGCTGTGGATAACTATTTTATATATTATACACCTCAAAATCAATATATTCATCCCCTTTTTTTACATCGACCTTTTTTATGTGCCATAGATAAATATTCTTATCGTTGAACCCATATTTTTTAGAAATAATATCTTGGAACTGCTTAATACAATTATCCCCATCAGCATTTTTACTACTCAAACCAAATTCATAATATACTTCTAGCTTTCCCAATGGCACTTTCATTTTTGGCAAAATCCACAATAGTTCTTCCTCATAATTTTTATATTCTGGGGTTTTAAATCTGCGACCTCTCCACGCATTATTTGCTGATAGTGGTTTAATATTTATTCTTGGCATATAATTCTTCTTCGGTTAATATTTTAGCATGCGCGTACTCATGACATTTTCTACAAACCGGGATCAGGTTTTCCACATCGTCTGTTCCTCCTTGGCTTTTTAATTTTATATGGTGAAGATCTACTGCAACCCCCTCGCACTTCTTTCCTCTTGCTTTACATAAAATTATATCTTGCTCGCCGATGTTGTGGTGCTTGACGTAATTTTTAATGTATTTTTTCATGCTATACCCTTTATAGTTAATTAAATTAAAGTTATTTGTTTAATGGATTAGTTATTTAGTCCACTTAATTTTAAGACCACAGTGAGGACAGTATTTAAAGCTAGAAGTAATGTCGCTTTTTTCGCAATTATTACACCTAAACCAAGTACACCACCATTCGTCTTTCCCCATATCATCTTTTGTTTCACTAACTTCTATGACTTTTTGTAGTTTAGGTTTCTTCATAGTTATTTGTTTATGTAAGTTAAAGTGACTTAATATTTACTTAGTCTTGATAAAAAATCCTCTAGCCCGCAAAATGGACATCTGAATTTATGGCACTTGCTGTCTTGTTCCCAGTAGGTATATAAACCATCTTCTTTGCACCTAGGACAAATGCAACTTTTGCTGATTACTCTTTTTTTCTTTAGTGTCTTGGATATGTGCTGTAAATCTTGATTCGTCATAGGCTAAAAATTCAGTTATTGATTGGTAAAATGTATATTTTTTACCGCTCTTTTTATGAATTAAGGTTAGTTTATAAAATGGCAGTCTATAATATTGCATATTGAAGTATGTTTGCTATTTCAGCACATTCATCTTCTTTCCCATAATATAACAATTCAAAGTCAAGAGGGTTAGAAAGATATTCGGTGTTATCCTCATCAAATATTCTTATCCATTTTTTACTTGGGCTGTATTCTATAAATCTATTCATAAGTCGTATGGTATTAATGATACTTGTCCGCTTTTTAGGTGGAACCACATGTCAATCGTTCCGTCTAGTCCGAACTTATTTTTACTTACTTGTATCTTCATTTCTACCCATTCAGCGTCTGGTTCTTCTCTGGTCTTATCTCTCTTTAAGACAAGTGCAAAGTCGGCAGAGGCTTCTATCGCTCCCGATCCTTTGTATCCAGCCCCAGCTCCACCACCTTTTTGTGCTGCGTTGCTTATTTGGGATAGTAGTAGAATAGTTATTTTAAGTTCCTGTGCTAAGTTTGACAATTCCTGTGCTATTCTCGACATCAGTGGAGTTTCGTCATAAATCTTTCCGTGGGTTATTTTCTGGATATAATCTACCATTACAACTTTTACGCCTTTTGTATATACATCTTTTCGGATTATCATTTTTATCTTTTCAAAGTCAAAGTCTGTGTGAATGTCTAGTGCTGTCTGGTTTAAAAATAGCTTACCCTCTTTAATGTTTTCTCTGGTTTGTTCGTCTAATATCCCCTTGATCACTTTCATTGATGATAGTCTATGTCTGATACCAATCAGTTTTGC
>Ga0222679_1000082_pt1 | contig 39327 bp, 63 predicted proteins | sample AntAcemetagen939_FD_179843 | JGI IMG/M metagenome (GOLD analysis project Ga0222679, IMG submission 179843) | Saline water microbial communities from Ace Lake, Antarctica - #939 | ecosystem: Environmental > Aquatic > Non-marine Saline and Alkaline > Saline | place: Antarctica: Ace Lake...
CACCCTTATCCGCCAAAGATGCAAGCCTTCAGTTCAAGAAAATCGTCGCAGACTTAAAAGCCAAACAAAATCAAAAGGAGGGATAGGAATGAACGAAAAACAACTAAAGGCGATTGCTGAACGGTGGGAAGGGGTTGAAAAAAACCTCAAAGACGTTAACAAAGACGGGTGTTTAGCCTTGGCAAGAGACGACATCCCCGCCCTGATAGCCGAGGTGCGACGACTGAAAGCCGCAATCGAAGCTGCGGAAGGAGTGGACAATGGAAAACAAATATAACCACTATATTCGATGTCCTTATTGCGGACATCATCACACAAGCGATCTTACCGAAAGATTTAATGGCGATGGTGACGAGACAGAATGGGAGTGCGGTAAATGTGAAGAAACATTTAAAGCTACTATGGACCTTGACATCACTTTTTGTACTGAGAAAATCGAAGCTGCGGAAGGGGAAGGGAAATGAACGAAGAGCAACTAAAGGCGATTGAGGGCCGGCGTGAGAAGGCAATCAAAAGGATAGAATTACCGCCGCCAAGGAACTTGGATGGAATTGGATTACTACTTAGCTATGACATCCCCGCCCTAACCAAAGCCTTGCGAGAATCACAAGCCGAAAATGCCAAGCTGAAAACGAAAATAAACATGCTTGAAGAGATTGAGCAAATTCAACAGGAGAACGCAGATATTGACCAGTGCGATATATGCGGCGGGTTAACAACCACAATTTGCGAAAGGTGTGGCCATAAATGATTGAAGAACAAGTACTTGAAACGCTCAAAGAAGACATTAATAATTTTCTTTGGGTACGGTTGCCAGAAAAAACAACTATGGGCGAGGCCGAAAAAATAGCTGTAGAAATATATGATTTAGTTCGTGCCGAATGTGAAAACAAAGATGACTGAAACCAACTTTAACAGACAGCAGCCTCATTCAATCGAATCCGAATTAGCCCTACTCGGTTCGATCATGCTCCGAACCGACGCCATAGATGACGTGTCTTTTTTATCTCCAGGCGACTTTTATAAATCGGCACACCGGAAAATCTTTGAGGGCATGGTGTCAATCTATCGCAAGAATGAACCGGTGGACTTCGTGACCCTCACGGCTTGGCTGGAAAATAACGAAGCATTGGAGCAAGTGGGGGGAATTGAATTCCTGTCCGAGATTAGTGAAAATGTGCCAACAAGTCATAACATTAGAAGCTATGCCAAGATAATCAAAGAGAAATCCAACCTTCGAAACCTTAATGAGATACTTTGGCAGGGAATGGAATCGATACACAGCAACCTACCCTTTGCCGAAATACTAGAAGATTTAGAAGCTAAGTTATTTGAGGCTGGCCAAGGCCAACTATCGGATTCAATATCAACAATAGACGACATTATCGTTGAATCCATGAGCCACCTTGACCAATTTGAAGAAGGTGTCGGATCATTTACCGGCGTTTCCACAGGGTTTACGGATTTAGACTTGTTGACCAACGGATTACAAAATGGCGAATTAACCGTAATAGCCGCCCGCCCATCAATGGGAAAAACGGCTTTAGCTCTTGATATTGCGACCAATGCGGCTTTAAATGATGGATTGCCAGTTGTCATATTCTCGATGGAAATGGGTAAGGTTGCTATTGGTACACGAATGATATGTTCAGAATCAGGTGTCAACATTCAGTTGCTTCGAAATGGCGATGCAGCCGAGGGTGATTTTATGGCATTGACAAAAGCCGCGGCTAAATTAAGCGAGTGCCGGATATTTATTGACGATTCGGGATTAATCAGCACGGGTGAAATATTGGCAAGGTGTCGGCGCCTAAAGTCAAAACACAATATCGGGCTTGTGGTAGTCGACTATTTGCAACTCTTAAAGGCTAGACGCGGAATCGAAAACAGGGAACAACAGATATCAGACATGAGCCGGTCTTTAAAACAGATAGCAAGGGACCTTAACGTGCCAGTAGTCTGTCTTTCACAGCTCAACAGGGGGGTGGAAAGCAGGGACAATAAAAGACCGCGTCTGTCTGATATACGAGAATCGGGAGCCGTTGAACAAGATGCTGACATGATTGCTTTTATTTATCGCGACGAATATTATAATGACCATACGGATTCACCCGGAATAGCCGAGGTAATCCTTGCAAAGAATCGAAACGGACCAACGGGAAAAGTGGAATTACATTTTAACATCGGGGTTGCCAGATTTGGTAACTTGGATAAGTTTAGAAAAAACGAACATTAGGAGGGTAATAAATGAAGTATTATAGTCAAACGGAAGCTATTAAAGGAATGCACAGAGTTAGAGGCGGCGTATATAGAAACTCAGATTCTTGGCCTGGGTGCAATAAAGGATATTTAAAATTTACTTATATCCTTGCCGAAACACACAGCGATTATGGCGAACTTATTCAAATGGCAGAAGAATTTGAGATGAAAATCAAATGGGTAAAACTAAAACAGTGGAAGGAAGGGTATTACGGTTTAAAAATGATAGTACCGTCAGAGCATATTGCAAAAGTAACTGAGGAAAGAGGCGGTCTTTATTATGATACAGGCGAAGAAATTTAGGAGCGCTGCATGATCTTCATAGGCATCGACCCCGGCGCGAATAAGGCTGCATTTGCATCATGCATTCAAAACGGTGGCAATATAAGGCGCACGGTTGTGGAATGCCCATTGCATAACTTAAAAGCCGAGCTAAAAAAAGAGATGGACGATTATGGATATTATCCGTTTCCCGGCGAAAAGATAATCGTCTTTATCGAACACATGAAAGGATATTGGCCGTTTGCCAGGGCGCACCAAAGCCACGTTAAGCAGATCAAAAAAATCATCAGAGAGCTTTGGCCGCGTAAGAATGAGATATACAGCATTGATCCTGAAGTATGGCAAGCAGGCATGATAAGCGGGCTCATAGGCGATACAAAGGTAAGATCAATGGCAAGGGCAAGGCTAGACGGGTTCAGCCCCCGGAGCCATAATGAGGCGGACGCAATTAACATCTTGAACTATGGAATCGCTAATTATTCGATGCTCAAAAGGGCGGTGGACTTTACGAAGATGATTATTAAAACGGCTAAAGGAGGGAAAGGGAAATGAAAAAGATAATTGGAAAAATAGCCACAGCAATAGCGACGGTAATCGGGGTAACTGTTTTTCTGATTTTTATAGGGACAGCCTTTGCGGCACTAATTCATTTTGTAATGCACCCGATTTGGGAGATAATATTCTCAATGTAGTTTTGGAGGTAAAATGAACAGCATTGACCGTGAAATTAAAGGGGCATTAATAGCCGTATCACACGGACAAAAACCAGTGGCAAGCGTGGCCCTATCTGTGGCTCAAATGGCAAAGGCCATACCAACACTCATAAAGCTTTTAAAATATGCTGATTTGTCTTCAGCAAAGTACATTTTTTTACTTGATGCAAAAAGCGGATGGTACAACCTCGAAATGTTTATTCATCCCCACCTGATACACGTTATCCTCTGCCAGCACGACAGGGGCATTAAAAACGATTATGTGTATGAGTGGATTAACGGCAAGCTTTACGCCTATAGCGAGGCAGACATAGGAAAATACATTAAATCCAATATAGAAGAAGGGGATTAAATGAAAAATCTATCATGGTTAGATAAAACAGTATCGGTATTTGTCGGCATCGTCGTCATCATGTTTCTTTACAGCATGGTTTCGTGTGCGTCAAGATCACTCCAGGCAGATAAAGCCGATTACCCGAATTTGGTAGTAACGGGCAAATGGATATCGTTTATTGAATACGCGAAGTCGTTTTCATTGACGATTATAAAAGAGACTGAAACAGGCGGGTATATCTACAGACCCGTATATTGCAAAACGATTTATCACGAAGGCGTTTATATTTACGATAAAGTGAATGTCTGGAAAGATGACGAGCACGGTTGTTACCTGGAGGCGATGCGATGAAAAGAATAATAATAGCCTTGGAAACAGAAGAAGACAGCGACGGAATCGAAACACATAATTTATCTTTTATTGATGATCCGCGCAACAAGGTTAAAGGCCACTGGCAAAAGGAAATGCCGACAAAAGAGGGGTGGTATGTTGGCAGGGGAAAAGAAGACGGCGAGATTTTGCTTAGTTTTTGCACTAGGGTTTTTGAAACAAGGGAAAAAGGCGTATATGTATTTTACAGAGGGGATTGGTGTACATACGAAAAAGACCTTAAAAGATTAGGCATCGAAATCTATAGCACCCCTATCGACATGATGGAGGGCGAATGAAAAATGACCCAACGTATCGAATGCTAGGCTGGTATCTTGAACGGGCTACGACGCAAGGATGTCATTCAATCCCTATCGGCAAAGACATTGCCACGTCAAGGGAAGGAAAAAGCGGGGCGGCTATGGATACGGCCTTAGAGGTGGCTAGAATCTCCGTAGTGCTTCGAAAAGCTATTGAGGCTGGCAATCTACCCACCCACCTATGGCATTGCGCTATAGACGAATTTAACGGATCAAAGCAAAGTAATATCAAATCGGCAAGTCAAAGGGATGGGCACAATAAAACGACCAAGGAGGCTAAACGGGCTAACCAGTGGCTTTATCACCACTATGAGAATCGAAAACTAGCAATGACGATAATTCACAGCCTGTTTTTTGAGCATGGAATATTGACGGCGGAGTATTAAATAAAATAAATCTTGACAAGACTAAAGGAATATGCATAAATCGTGTATGATAACAAAAATGTAATTAACACTAAGGGGATGTATTATGTTTAACTTTGCAAAGATTGGACCTATCAAATATCCATTAACTGTTTCGGAAAACAATTTTTCTTCCGAAGATCACGTGGCCACTGTTAAATATAAAGTGCCACAGATAATCATTAGGCCAAACGAAAACGCCGACCTTGTAGCCGCTAGTGTGCTATACGCTACAATGCAAGCCATTTTTACACACGCGAATTACCATGACGATGCGGATGACGATGATAAAATATCTCTTATTGCAGATACGTTATTACAAACATTGACGGATTCGCCAGAACTTCTTGAATATCTGATGGAAACGCGAGACGGAAAACCAAAAGGAAAAAAAGCAAAAGGGTTTGATTCTTTATAATCGCTTTCCGTGTTGCCCAGCGCCCTCCAAAAAAAGCCTTTCCCCTAGCTGGGTATTCACGGAATTAATTAGCGCCCTTCGGTGGACAGCACGCCGTTTAGCTAATCGTTCTGTGAAATTGAGTCCGAGCATTAATTTTTAATTTAACAATTATTATCCTTACTATTTGTTCACGACTCGGACGCATGCTACTTTTTCTATACGCTTTTCGGAGCTTCAAAAGAGGCTCCACTTTTTTAAAACTGATTCAGGGAGGGTGACAAAATGAGCAAGTGGAGAAAAAAACCAGTTGTAATTGAAGCTTGGCAATGGCTTTTTTCTGATAAGCAAGAAGAAGAGCCGGAATGGATAACAGAAGCGGATGATATTTGGCCCAAACAAAATGGGATAAAGCACGAAATACCCAAAAAATTACCGCCCTTCATAAGAATAAAAACTCTTGAGGGTGAGCACATTGCTTCCGTGGGTGATTTTATCATCAAGGGCGTCAAGGGTGAAATATACGCTTGCAAGCCTGATATTTTCCACATGACCTATGACCCAGTAAAAGAAACCGTTTAAGGACGCATCAACAATGTCTTCAAATTCAATACAAAACAGAGATATTGATTGCTTGCGTCCTGATTTTAAAGATAATTTGATGAGGGCTTTGGCACTAGCCGGGGAAGCTGATCTTGACATGCTCGTTATTGAAACGTGCCGAACTAAAGAGCGCCAAGCTTGGCTGTATGCTAAAGGCAGAACGGCGCCGGGACCAAAGAGAACTTGGACGTTAAGTTCAAAGCATATTGATGGGATAGCCGCTGATTGTGTGCCCCTGGTTGACGGCAAGATTAATTGGAACCGAAAAGATTTATTCATGCAATGGGGCGAATGTGTAACGAAAGCCGGTTTAGTTTGGGGTGGCGATTTTCGGAAAACCTTTGACGGTCCTCACTGTGAAGCTAAACCGGCGGAAATTGGAGGGTGAATAAAAGGAAATATGCTATCGTCACAGATGACGGACGCGAAAAAAAGCGACTATTGGAGGTGGCAAAAACCCATGTATTCGAACCGGGCGAGCCTCCATTAACGCTAGACCCGTTTGAATCATTTTGCTATTGGGACAAGGAAATCAGACGACAATGCCCAACGAAGATTACCGGGTTTTTAAACATCATGTGTTCCCAAGTATAATCAAGGATTAAGGACAATGACCAAGGGCAAGCTTGCGAATAAGCAATACGAAGCCTTTTGTCAGGAAATTGCCAAGGGCGTTAATCAAACACAAGCCGCTATCAAGGCAAAATACTCACCAAAAACGGCTGGAGTTAAGGGGTCTCAGCTATTAACAATAATTAAGGTGCAGGCCCGAATTGAGGAGCTAGCCGGAAAAGCCGAAAAACGCAACGAAATCAGCATTGATAAAACCGTAAAAAAGATCAAGGCGATTGCCTATAAAGCTCCAGAAGGAAACGAATCAATATTGAAGGCCCTCGAAATGCTTATGCAGTATCACGAAAAAGCAGGGCACTTTAAAGACATTGACGATGATAAAAAGCCAGATACTAAAATAGAGCTAGAGATAAACCGCAATTATGAAGCTTAAATACAGTCTCGGAAAATCGCAGGAATGGTTTTACTTTTCGGAGGCATATGCATCTTTGTTTATCGGTGGCGTTGGTTCTGGCAAAACATATATCGGGGCAAGAAAAGCCCTTCGAAAGGCGATTGACAATCCTAAGACCCTCGGATTAATCGCAGCAAATACCAACTCTCAATTAGTACAGTCTACCCTTGTTGAGTTTTGGAAGGCCCTTTCAGAGATAAATTTCGTTGAGGGCATTGATTATGTGGTCAATAAGCAGCCGCCTCCAGAGTGGGGGATTGAAAGCCGATTTAAGAGAAGCCATAATGGAATAATCACACTTCGAAACGGCGCTCAAATAGTGACAAGAGCGCTCTACAACTGGATTCCACTGTTAGGCCTTACGATAGGGTGGGCATGGCTAGATGAGGCCAGAGACACGGCGGATATAGCTTTCAGGATGGGAATTGTAGACCGTCTCAGGTGTGGCAATTCACACAAGCACCAAGTGTTTATCACCACCACGCCAAACGGATTCGACTGGCTATATGATTATTTCGAAGCAGAACCAAACAAGCCCGGAAAAGAACACCTAAAAGAGAAAAGACAGTATCAAGTTGCCACTACAGCCGACAATGTAATCAACATCGGACAGGGCTATATTGACAACATTACCGATACTATTGACGAGCGCCTTGCCAAGCAGCAACTAGAAGGCCTCTGGATAGATGTATTCAGCGGCAAGGCTTATTATGCCTTTGACCGAAAGATACATGTAACCGAAGAGGAAATGAAGATCGATAGGGCGCGTCCTGTCATGCTGTGTTGCGACTTTAACGTAAGCCCTATGGCGTGGATGGTTGCACAAATTAAACGCTATTCGGGTGATTCTGTATTTCAAGACGAGGTAATCTGCTTCATTGACGAGATCGAAGTTGACAATACAACCACTCAGGAATGCGTAACCGAATACCTTTCCCGATATGAAGAGTATGGATTTCGAAACGAAAAGGAATTAGCCGATAGCACTATAGTGTACGGGGACGCGGCTGGCAAGGCTAGAAGCACAACAGGCAGCGCCGCTACCAGGTCTGATTACGAAATAATGAAATCAAGAGGACTGGATAATCAGGTTATTCCAAGCGCAAACCCATTACAGGTAAACAGAGTTGCTGCGGTTAATGCTAAGCTGAAAAATGCAAATGGCAAAATAGGCACCTTGATAAATAAATGCTGTACTGGATACACGGTTGACAGTGAAAGAGTTGCTTTCAAAAAAGGAACACGACAGCTTGACAAGTCAGATCCGGCAAGAACACACTTCACCGATGCCGGCGGTTATTGCATTCATAGGCTTTGGCCGGTTGACCGTGGCAAGTTTAAGTCGGTAAATACGGCGGGGTATTAGGTGCGACTTTTAAGTACATGGGGGCCAAAAAAAGAAAAGGTCTTAGTCGTTCGCCATGTTGACGGAAAAGTTGAAAGAATTGGCAATATCAAACAGGTTATCTATAAAGGCGACGGCTTTTTCATTAAGTGCAAGGGCGGCTCGTTTCATTATTTCAACACGGTGAATATATTAGCAATGCAGTTTGACAAGCCAAAGACTATTAAGGTCATTCCAACGCAAGGATACTAATTCAGTTTGCAGGGCTAGGGCTTAAAAATATAGCTCCTTTTGGCGGATAAAAAAAATATCTCCCTAGTCTCTGCAATTCAAAATATACAAAATTACCCAAAAATATTAGGTTTAAAATGGCAGACAGAGCTGAGTTGCTAAAGAAATATAGGGACTATTATGACAATGATATTCCCGCTATTCACCAAGGCTTTTTGTCAAGATTCAAAGATACGGATGTAGTCACGGCATTACCGCTACAACAATTTGTAAGCCAGAACCATATCCAACCCGCCCTTGATAAGCGATGCTCGTTTATCCCTGTTGACGGTGTTACTATTTCAGTTGAGGATAAAGAGGGTAAGCCTTTAGAAGACCTTGATAAGTGGCTCCGTGACTGGCTGGAAGGTCCAAACTTCGAAGATGACATTGACTTTTTCGGATATATGCTTGAAGTAGTCGAGAATAACGAAAAAGACGGTGAAGTAGCCAACAAGATGATATTGGTTGACGCCATTCCGAAAGTTCGCAGAATGGACGATATCAATCTCAAGATAGCCACCAATCCCGAAAACGTATACGAGACAACTGGATATTCCACAACATGGGTACAAGAACAGGTTGACCTTGAAGGTAACACTTCTGATGTTGACGTAACAGAGACCATTGATGGCGCCGGGTACATAATGAAAACGGGCGATAACGTCGTAACCGATTCGCACTCATTTGGATTTATCCCAGTTGTCTTAATCAAAAGGAAATCGCAAAAAGATTCTCCATACGGCGTTTCAGGCATAGCCGATTTGATGGAACCACAGGATAACGTCAATCGAGAGGCAACGAATATAGCAAGGGCGAATAAATACGGGCCGTGGGGACTGTATGCACTAAAAGACCCAAATGCGGCTTTACCAGATGGACCCATAACCCTCGCCCCTGGTTCGCTGGTAGCTGCACCTATCGAAAAGGTTTCAGGCGACGGCGCAAGTAATGAGCTTTTTCAAGAACGCAATGAAGAGGTTGACCATTTATACGAAGCGGCTGGGTTAAGCCGAGATTCTGCAAACGATATAGCATCGGCTTCGAATGGGTCCGGTAAAGCTCAAATAGTTTTAAACTCAAATGGAAAACGATACGTCAAAAAGCAGTTACCTCGTTACAAGAAGATGATTAAGTTGATATGCGAGTACGCCATGAAAATGGCTAACAAATGGCCTTCAGGCGACAATATCGTTATCGTTGCCACGTTTCCAAGCTTAGACCAAGAGGACCGGGCCGTTGTCATATCGGAAGCAACCTTAATGCTCACCATGGGGTTTGAGGTAGAGGGATTTAAGGCACTTGGCAAAACCGAAGACGAAGCAAAGACAATAATCAGGCTCCAAAGAGATGAACAGGTTTCTAATCCAGACCCGATAGGGCCTTTGGACGATAACGGACAGCCGATAAAGAAAACAGAAGAAGGGGAAGGTAAAAATGAAAGCAACGAAGAACAGAAAACCAACCAACTTTGAAATATGGCTATCTGAAACGGCTTTTGTAATAGCTATCGCAAGGGCGATGTCAATATTTAGGAATACCTGGAGACAATACAAGGCTGAAAAGCGGGCTGTTAAAGCAGCAAACAAGGCAATAAGAAGACACAACAGGGCGGCAAGAAGAAACAGGGCCAATGGCACTAACCCCTAAACAAATACGCGAATTCTCGAAATCTAAACGAGCATGGGGCCGTTATCGGGACTTACTCGAAAAGAGCTATGACCGAAGCATTAACCCCAAGCTGATAACGTTTTTACGAGATTCGCAATCGACAACAAGGAAGCAATTTCTCAATAGACTTGACGGATTCATTAAAGAGCAAAGGGCGGTTATTCAAACAGCCTTAAATGCTCCGACAGGCGACGCAATAGAGTCATTGATTGATGCACAGCTTGATAGCGTGGCGATTAACCAGCCACGGATAGCAACTGAATTTGCTGGAACCATTGATTCTATCTCAGCCAACATAATTGCAAATACCGAAACGGATATAGGCAACGGCATATTAAAGGGCCTTGACCTTACCGATGCAAAATTAAAATTAAAGCTCAAAGACGCGGACAGGCTAATCCGTCTTGGCGAAATAGAAGGCTCTGGAATTGAAGAAGTAGTCAGAGACATAAAGCAAAACGTAATCGGGTTAAAGCCGTATCAAAGGACAGGCGGGGCCGTAAACTCAATCAGGACCGAAGTACGGACCGCAATGGGTAATCTCAATTATGACATCATGTCTGATTTCGGACGACGTACCGATGGCATAATCGGAGAAAAGATACAAAGAGGACCGGGGCCGTGTGACCAAAATATTTGTGGCGTTTTAGGCGTACCTCCAAACGGAAGTGCTTACTTCATTTACGGCAAGAACGACCCGCCTCAGTTGCTACTTCATTACAATAGCTTTGCGGCGGTTATCGGATATATCTTTGATGATGATCCCGAAGGAATAGCCAAGGCTGGAAAATGGAAACCACAGCCGGGATATAAAGGCGCTTACGCTAAATACAAAGAGTCTAGGGTGGTAGGACGTGACTACATGGCTGAAAACTCAGCAAGGCTTTTAAAGCTAAATAAATCACATACCGGCAAAGTACCGGATATGGGAGAACTGATTTGAAAACAGCCGGTCATATGCAACGGCTAAACATTAACCCATTCGGGAAACTCACAAGAGGTAACTGAAAGGAAAGAAACAATGACAGGCCCTATTATTGATCCATTGGAGCCGGGACAAGAACCAAAGACCCCCGAACCTAAAGTTTACACAAGCCTGGAAGAGTATTACGCAGATTTTCCAGACCTCAAAAGCTTACATGAAACAGACAAGCAGAGCGAAGCTGACAGGCGGGTGAACCAAGCTAAAGAAAAGTGGGATTTGGAAAACAAGAAACCGGAACCTATTAAGGAACCAAAACCAGGCGACAAGGCAAAGCCCTTGACAGCGGATGACGTTGCTCAAATCGTAGCAGACGCTACTGCAGCCAAAGAACAGGCAAGCCAAGAAGAAAACACCGTTAAAGGCGAATTCGAAAAGATAGGGCTTGGCGAAATGTACAAGGCTGGAATGACTACTGTAGATTTGGCAAAGGCTGTTGGTGAAAACATTGATAAGGTTATCGCAGCGAAGAACAAAGGGTTTGACAGCCAACCGCCAAAAGTCGGAGACGATAAGCCCAGACCTTTGAGCGACTTTGAACAACAGGCATCAGAGGGGCTAGGCGTTAATGCCGAAACGTGGCAGAAACGCAAAAATGAAACGCCCCCTTTGGCCGAAGTGCCAGACCGAAAACCAAAACAATAAATAAGGAAAGTAAATTATGCCTAATTTAGGTTTCAGATTTGAATATTACATCGGGGGAACCACAACCCCTCAGTTGTCAATGGATATCCCAATGGTGGACGCGTTGTCTATGGACGCCGGGGATATGGCAGAAATAACAACCGGTGAAGTTGATTACGGCGCAACTAACTCGACTACGCTTTATGGCGTATGCGCTGAAACAGTTGACAACGCCGCCGATGGTGAAACCATGAGGCTAATCATCGCGAAGAACGCCGTTTTCTCTGTTGAGGATTCAAGTGCCAGGGTCACAGGTGAAGCCCTTGACATCAATGGAACATACGACGGAGTGACAACCAATTCCAATTCCGATGTCATGGTAGTTAAGCCGAGTAGCACCTCACAAAGAACATTTGTAATGGTACTTCCGGGTAGTTTGTTAAGCGCAAACGCAACCTAAAATATGCCAGTTTAACGAAACCAAAAATTATAATTAAAGGAAAAATATAATGGCGAAAGCAATGATTCCAGCAAACTGGCCTTATTCTTTAGAGCCTGGATTGCGCGAAGTTTTCTACACCGGTATGCGCGAAAAGCCGATGGTGTATAGCGAGATTTTTAAAGTGTTGACATCAGGGCAAGCAGTTGAGAGAGACTTGGCTTTGTCCGGGTTGGGTATTTGGGGCGCGGTACCTGATGGTACACCGATTACTAAAGACGAAATGGAAGAAATCGCCAGAGTTGCGTATACCCACGTAACGTACAAGAAATCTTTCGCAGTGACCAAAGATATGATTGAAGACGAGCTTTATGGGTCGATTAACGAGGGTATTACTTTGCTGGGGCGTGGTGCTCGCGCAAGGATCGAAACCGAAGCGGCTGACGTATTTAACAACGCCTTTGCCGGTGGTGGCGCAATGCCAGACGGTGGCCAACTGTGTGCAGACGCTAGAGCCTTGGTAAACTCAACCGATACTAATGACAACCGGGGAACAGCCGCCCTTTCGTATGATTCCTTACAGGCGCGCATTACAGTTATGAACGGACAGCTTGACGACGGTGGAATTATGATAAATGCACAGCCTGATACCTTGGTAGTTCCGTCTGCGCTAGGATGGACTGCAATGGACCTGCTTAAGACGACTTCGGGCGCTCCAGAAACAGCGGAGAATAGCTACAACGTCTTTAACGGCTACGGCATGAAGCTTATTATTTGGCCGTATCTGACAGACGCGAATAACTGGTTCTTGATTGATTCCAAGCTTGCCAGACTAAAGTTTTATGATCGTGTTCCGGTGGCTTTTGAAATCGACCAAATCAATGGAACGTCTTCGGCTGAATACATGGGGCGTATGCGTTTCAGCGTTGGCGCTTCTGACTACAGAGGAATTGACGGCTCTATAGTTACTTAGTTTAGAAAACATTCGGGGGGCTTCGGCCCCCCTGGAGGACTTATGACAATCTTCACAAGGATTGAAAAATCATCGAAGAAAAAGCCGAGCATGATGAGCATTGAGTTTGCTAAGAAGAAAAAGCCGGTTGAAAAGCCTAAGAAAAAAGTTGTGAAAAAAGCAGAAGCTAAGGAGTAGCAATGAGACTTCGTAACAAGCTCTTAACGGCTATCGTTCTGGTTATCGTGATTTGTTCGGTTGCGTATGCAAACATAGATCAACTGATAAGTAGAGCGGTAACTATTACCAATACAACCGCTGTGACTGCGACGGAAAAAGCCGTGGTGATTCCGGCTGGCACTAAGCGAGCGTTTATTAAATGCCGTGATGCAACCGTAAGCTGGAAATATGCATTTATATCCACCAATACGGCAACCATATATGTAACCGTTCCGGCTGGCGGGTCATGGTCTGAGACAAGCTTAAATCTTGATCCCGAAGACGGATTGACCATCTATGTTTTACAGGCAAGCGGCGGCTCCCTCGTTTTTGAGGGTGAGTTTTGGAAGTAGGTAAAAATGGCTGTAGAAAATCCGACCTATACCGATGCCAAGGCCGTTGCGGCAATGGCAGCAAAAGCCAACGACAATCCGCTTAACCACGATAGGTATACCAGCGCCGAAGCCACAGCCGCCGCTACTGATGCAGACTGGTTAAGACCTCCGATAGCAGATTTTTATGATCCAACCGGTGGACTTCCGGCGGGTCCAGCGGTGGGGGATAGATACATATCAGAAGCGACTGCAAATGGCTGGACCGAAGATTATGTTTACGAATGGGATGGTGACTCATGGGTTGAAGACGTTCCCGAAGAAGGCTGGACCATATGGAACCTTCTGGAACTTATTTACTATGTATTCTTTAGCGGCGGATGGATGCCCCTCCCTAGTGAGCACCACGCGACTCATGAGACGGGCGGCGACGATGAAGTCGTAAAGAAGGTTACAGACGTAACAGCCGATACGTATGATCTTGCCGTTGATGACGACATTCTTCATGTTACAAGAACATCTGCCGGAACTTGTGCGATTGATCTTAAAACAGCGCAGACGATTTCGGGACGAATCATAACAGTGAAAGATGCCGCCGGTAACGCCTCAAATTTTAATATCACGATTTCAACCGAAGGCGCCCAAGCGATTGACGGGCAAGATACGGCGGTTATGTCAGGCGACTTTGACGCAATCGGCCTTTATTGCGATGGCTCTAATTGGTTTATTTTTTAAGGATTTGACATGGCTTATTTAAATAACGCGGCTCATTATGCCAGCCATTACATAAGAAGATAAGATAATTTTAAAATAAAGGATTACCGGAATGAAAACTCGCAACATTATTATCTTGGCAATTTGCTTTTTGCTTATTGCGTCCTTTGCCGTAAGTCAGACTAGGTACCCGCACGGGTTTACCGGGGGCGGCACTAACACCTTTGAAGACGTTGTTGTCACGGGTACTTATGTTTTGACCGGCTTGTTTACTGCAAATGGTGGAATTTTAGTACCCGATGACACCGATATTTCGCTTGGCGATGCTTCCGATGTAACGCTGGCTTACGATGAGGCTGGAACTGACAGGCTAATTTTGACTACAGTAGCCGCCGGTGGACTGAACCTTTTAAACGGAAATATTTTTATAGGTCCGGGTGTGCCAGTAGCTGCGCTTGACGGGCTGGACCTTTATGTAGGTGACACTAGCGAGTTTACAGGGCATGTATATACAAAGGCTAATGTGTACCTTGTTGACGACGCCTTGTTGGCATTCGGAGCCACAAACGATGCTTATTTTTGGTATGATGAAACAACCGATGATCTGCTTAAATTGACCATCGCAAGTGCAACCGGCGGGCTGATGCTGGAAACCGGGAATCTATTTCTAGGCGCGTCAACGCCCGGACAAACAATAGACGGAAACGATGCTTTTATATCTGGTCTTGTTGAAATTGACGGCGTTCTTTATGCCGACGGCGGCGCATTAATTCCAGACGATATAAACTTATGCTTTGGAGATGGTCCAGACTCATGCATTTATTACGACGAAGCCGGGGATGATGAAATTGTAATTAACGGCGCGGATTGGGCATTTAATGGGAGCCTGAGCACGGGTGGCGATATCTATATCGAAGACGATAACGCTTTGACTCTTGGCGACAATGACGACATTACGCTGAAATATGACGAAAACGGAACCGACCAGGGGCGCTTTGGCGGCACGGCTGGCTTGATCTTTGAAAACGCCTGTGAGTTTGACAGCGCACTGGACATTAATGCAGACGTGGACATTGACGGCAACTTTGATGTGGAAGCAACCACGGCGGGTGGTGCATCGATTGGGCCAATGATTAAATTCACAGCTCAATCGGGTCAAACTTACACAGGAGGCACAACCGCCGGATTAAGAGTCAAGCTGTACGACGAAGACAATTCCGTTGTGCATTCAGGCGGCGAACATGCAGGCGTTTATGCCAACGTGAAGCTGTTGTCTGCAATGACCGACGGTGGCAAGTCAATGATTTACTCCGGTCACAATTATGGGACGGGTGGCGATTTTCAAGCCCTGGATTATGGCATGGTACTTTATGGCGACATCATTTCGGGATTCCATCTTACCGGCGGGTCAAGCACAAACGGAATTGACTTTTCAGATCAAACAATTACCGGGTTTGACTTTTTAATGAGTAACGGAGAGAGCATTGATAACTTCACAGATGGCACGGTTTCTGTTACGGGCGGCTTTACAGCATCAGGCATAATCACCCCAACAACTGGAATAGCTAATCCAGACGACCAAACTACTTGCTATGGAGACGGAGACGATTCTTGTGTCCAATTCGATAGCGCAGAGGGCGAAGTTACAATTGACGGCGTAGGGTGGGCGTTTGTTGGCTTTTTAAGTACCGAAGCAGATATCTATATTGAAGATGACATGGGACTGGTATTAGGCGACAATGACGACATTACGCTGAAATATGACGAAAACGGAACCGACCAGGGGCGCTTTGGCGGCACGGCTGGCTTGATCTTTGAAAACGCCTGTGAGTTTGACAAGGTCGTGACGGTTGCCAAGGGCGTACAGCCGGGTGTAGTTACAGCCGACCCTTGTGGAGACACTATCGGATACCCAACAGGATCAATGTTCTACAACGGGACGAGCAACTATTTTTGCTACTGCAACGGATCGAATGATGTGAAAATGTCTGATGATTCCACGGCCTGCTTTGCTGAATAAAGAGGTGACTAAATGGCTACACTTGCAGTGCTGGAGGCCGCTAGAGACGCGGCTATTGCTGAATTAGCAGCTATTTCCACAGCTCCAGATACCGATGGCTCCGATATCCGCTCTGAAAATGAGCAAAAAGCGGCACGGCTTACAAAGGCGATTGATGTATTTACTCGACAGATAAATGGACTATCTACCAAGGCCGTCAAGGTTGTTGGAATTGATGTCTAATGGCGAGTAAAATAAAAGGCCTTGAAAAGCTTGGGCGTGATCTAGCATCGCTGGCTAGGCTTATGAGCAAAAAGGCAAACAGGGGCCTTTTTAAAGCCGGCGTTCTGATTATGGAGGCTGGAAAGAGTAGCAAATATTGGACTATTCAGGCTGTTAAAAGCAAGAAGGGTCCACCTATACCAACTCCCGAAAAGCCAAAGCCTACACAAAGAACAGGTAACGCAAGACGCATGATAGGACCGCCCAAAAAAGTTGGGCTAGGGCGCGTCGTGATACCTGCTAGGGCCAAGTACAGCAAGTTCTTAGAGGAAGGCGGATATCTATTTATGACTCCGGCGCTAGAAGACAATGAGGATAAAATAAATAAGCTGGTAGGTGCTGAGGTATTTTCAGCAATTAAGACAGATGGATGGAAGGGTGACTAATGGCAGCTAATCTAGTTGAACGCCAAATCAAAGATGCGCTAAAGGCTGCATTTGCTTTGAAGGTGACAGATACCACCTTTGCAGCCGTATCTTTTACGGGCCGTGATAGCGAAGTAAACAGACGCGCCGTACCTTCTAATTTTGGCGATGCTTATTTGACTGTCGGCTTCTTTGACGCAAAGAGTGTGCAAGACGGTGGACCCGGTTATCGAAGCAGAACATTAGAGGTTTCAATTATGATTGAAACAAAGGTTGCCGGAACCAATGACACTTATTCGACCAATGATTTAGAAACAGCTTTGGATGATGCCGAGCTTGACGCGAACAATGTAATCATGGACAAGGCGGCGGCTTGGTGGACAACCGTTGGTGAAATGGCAGAACCGGGCGAATCATGGAAAGAAACAAGTGACAGCTTTAACGGTCCAGACGGATGGACCCTGTTGAGATATACAATCCACTATGACCTTAAATGCGGGGACTTGGAAACCGCCTTTTAAAAATAATTACCTAAGGAAAAAATTATGACACAAGGATTAGGGCTTTACACCCACAACTATGCGTCGGCGGACCAAGACGACATTTCGACTCCAAAAGCACACGCCGGAACTGATGCGATTAAGCTAACCAGCAAGATTGTATTTGCAGAAGCGGCAAACATCACACCCCGCGACGATTATCACCCAGACACAAGGGATAATTTAGAAGCGGATCAAGGCAATAAAGAGTGTAGTTGGACTGCCGAATCTTATCTGCTTTCGAGTGGCACCCAAGGCACGGCTCCAGACATCGCAAGCATTTTGACCACGGCTTTTAGTGCATCGACAAATGCAGCTTCCGAGGTGACAGCCGATGCGACGACAACGACTACCCTTAAAATGGATGCTGATAATCTCCCAACTGGAGCTATTGGCAAAATCGCCATTGAAAGCGCGTCTGACAGCGGGGTAGTTAGCGAAAACCGATACTTCAGAGTTGCAAGCAATACTGGAGGGGCATTGGTAATTGATCCACCTTTTGCAAATGCTCCTAAAGAAAACGACACTGTTTCGGCCACAACCCAATACAATACAGCGTTGCAAGATACGAGTTATATCTCGCTGCATTCAAGTGATAATGTATTGGGCGAAATGGGATTAGGCTCTAAGCTTTCCAAGCTTGATATTAGCGTCACCCAGGGCGAAGCTGGAATGGTTACAATGGAGGGGCTTTGCAGGGACGTTGTTAACTCAGTCCACACAACCCTATCCGCCGGGATTGATGATTCTACCACAACCGTCCCCGTTAATGCTTCGGGTAACGAAGTGGGCGCAATATTGCTGTGTGGAACGGAGCAAATGCTGGTTACTGTTGTTGATGCAACAGGCCTAAGCCTGACCGTTGAACGAGATTATGATGGAACCGTTGCAGCGGCTCACTTAATCAGCGTAGCAATCGGACCTTACGAGCCGGACGAGACCACGGCGGGAAGTCGAATCATGAGCTTGTGCGGTGGCGTTTGGATAAATGACGTTCAATATAAAACCGAATCAGTAGCAATTTCAGACGACGAAAAAGCAGTTGCGCGTTTTGAATTTGGCGACGGCGGTACGGGAAACTGTCAATTAGCAGCCGGGATCGATTTCCCAGAGAACAGAGAGCTTTCATTTGAAACCGTAATTTATGTCAAGACCACAAACGAAATAGCCGACTTGAAAGCAAAGGCCTCAGCGGGCACTGCGGTCAAGGTCTTCGTTCAAGTAGGCACAACCGACGGACGCGGGGCGGCATTCAGTATGCCAGCTGTCAAGTTCGAACCGTTCACCGTACCGGACAATAAAGCCGATAAAATCAAAGTGACATTGACAAGCGCAGCCGTTTTAGGAACCAGTGGCGAAGACGCATTTGTATTTGCATTTTAAGGAGACACAATGGCAATCGTAATCGCCAACAGAGACATTAACCGCAAAGGCCCGGTCAAGGCAGGGCAACCCATCGAGATTCCAGACGCAGAACTGAAAGCGTATCTTGCCGACGGATTCACCTTGCCTGAAAAACCTAAACGAAAAGTAAAACCGAAAGTGGAAAAAGAAGAGAAATAGCTTTAAACCAAAAGGAGCAAGAATGTTTGTCGTAAAAAGAACATTTAATTATATCTTAAAAGATGATCGGGATAGTGATAATCCTACTATCTTTAAAATGAAACTGCTTACGAAGCTTGGACTAGAAGAGCTTTCGGTTAAATTAAAAAAGATAAGTAAAATTACCGACCCAAAAAAAGCCACCGTGGAAAACAGAAAACTATTTTGTGAAAATGTTATATCAGTTTCCGGCATTGAAGACGAAGGCAAACAGCGCCAAATAGAGCCAGGGGAATTTTTTGATCTAGTTTCTTTTGCCGTTGCTGATGACGTGCTGTTTAGCGTTTTGCGCCGTGACGAAGACGAAGCAAAAAACTGAAAAAGGCCACCGCAATAATGGTAAGTTGCGGGTGGTCTTGCTTTGAAATAGATTCCTTTTCAGGGTTGCCGTGTAATAAAAGCGATGAAATGAAAGAGGTTAGGAATTGCGACGGCAAAGGAGAAGAAATAATAATAGCCGGTTGGGCCTTTGATCGTTGCCCTATTCAATGGCTAGCGTTACATCAAGGTGAAAAAGAACTGTTTGACTTGTGGCTGTCTTGTACCGGTGGCGTTTATAGCCAACTAATAGCAGGGCTTGACAGGGCCGTATATGCTACAGTTCCTTTTATCCACCTACCTTATTCAGGGTCAATACTAGACCAACCAGACCGAACGCTATCAGCATTTAAAATTATATCATCCGAGTCTGTGAGAGTTGCTAACGACTCAGTAAAATAATAGAGGTTTTTCAATGGCACAAAAGGGCAAAATTACCATCGTCCTTGACTTGGTTTCAAAAGGGCTAAGAAAAGGTATTGACGGGTCAAAGAAGTCCATTGCGTCTTTAAAAAGCGGGTTTAGGTCTCTTGGCAAGGCTATCGTTTATGTTACCGGCGTAATAGTTCTTTTTACCGCCGCAAGCTTAAAGCAGGGAGCGGCCTTAAAAAGCACCTTGACAATGGTAACGGCTACCGACGCGGAGATACAAAAGCTCGGTAACGATATGCTCAAAACGGCAAGGGAGATGTCAGGCAAGCTAAACCTTTCAGCAAGCTCTATCTTGACCGGCTACTATCAGGTTTTGTCAACTGGAGCAAAAGCAGGGTCAAAAGAATTTGATAAGTTTGCCGATACGGCATTTAAACTTGCAAAGGTTGGGGATACCTTACCAACTGACACAGTAGAAAATCTTGCCGACGTTACCGACGCGCTAGGATTTTCACTTTCCGAAGCAGACAAAGTAGCAGACCGTTTCTTTGTTACTACCAAGCTAGTCAAAACCAATCTCCAGCAATTCACAGAAGCAGCTAAAAAAGCCGGTCCGGTTATGCGTGCATTCAATGTGCAAGTTGACGAAGGGCTTGCCTTCCTTGCTGCATTTGCCGATAAGAGCTTAAAGGGTTCAGAGGGTGGTAGGGCATTTAGACAGGTTGTTTCTCGCTTAGCCGCCCCGGTTGACGAAGCAGGAAAACTGCTTGAAAAAATGGGCGTAAGCGCCTTTGACGATGTCGGCAAAATGCGCTCAATGATTGACGTGGTTGCGGACCTGAGAGTGGCGCTTGGCAAAATGACAGACAAGCAAAGGGTGGCAAACTTAAAGATAATCGCGGGCGAAGAGGGGGTTGTGGCATTAAGCGCAATCCTTCAAACCAGCACCGGGAGATTACGGGAACTGGAATCAGCAATGGGTGGCGCGGGTGGCGCACTAGAAGATGCGCTAGACACTAAACTAAGTTCGGGACTTGAAAAGCTCGGAATGCTGAAACAGGAAATTATTAATACGTCTGCCGAAATTGGAGACGAATTAGTTCCAACACTGGTTGACCTTGCTCAAACCTTTGCAGCATTTTTATCAGAAAACAAAAGTACTGTTCTGTCATGGTCCAGAGCCGTTGTAACCGCAATCGAAAATGTAACCTTGTCGGTTAATGCGCTGTTGTCAAAGCTTGATGAAGTCATAGAAAAAGGGTTAAGGGTAGCAGGGCTAAATCTTGCTCCGAAAGGCGAAAACAAAGAACTGCAAAGAAACGCCGCCGCTATAACTGACATGAAAGAAAAGATAATAGAGACAACGGAAGCAATTAGGCGAAACAATAAAGAAGCTACCAAGTTTATCTTAATGCGAAACATTGCTATTGACTTTGAAGGGGACGCGGCAAAGCTAAATTTAACTTTAGCAATACAGCATCGCATGTTGGCGCAATTAAGCCTGGACAGAAGAAACATTGCACAGTCTGCCAATGACGAAGCAAAGGCAACCAGAGACGCAACATCAGCCGCCGAGGGACTAGCTTTTATTTCAAAAGAAGCAAAGGATGCCTGGATTAAAGAAATGGCGCGTAGAAACAGACCTTCAGGTGGGGGTGGCGCAAGTAGGGCTGGGCGTGGTGGTGGCGCGGCAACTGGAATGCCAATATGGGGTGACACATCGATTGGTGCGATTGACCAGAGCCTAGCACTTGCAGGCAGCGCCGCTGGAACAGCAGAACAGTTAGCCCTGGTTGACGAATCAGTCAGTGGCGTAGCAGCAGAGCTTGACCGAATGGCAAACGAGCAAATAGTCGCATTCTCCGACAAATGGGTAGGCTCAATGGTAACGATGGCAGACGTAACCAGATCGACTCTAGGGGCCGCTGTTTCAGGTGTCGGTAACACTTTGGCGAATACCATTGTTGACGGAACTGCCGATTGGGAAGCAATGGGCAAAGCAGTCTTGAAAACATTTATTTCAATGACTGTACAGCTATTAATCATGCTTCCTATCATCCTCGCAATTCGGTCTGCGATGGCAGCAATATCATTCGGTACAAGTGAAGCGGCTGGAGCCGGGTCAACTGGAATAGCCAAGCTTTTAGGACTCGGAAAAAAAGGTGGAATGGCGCAAGACCTTCCAAGCTTCGCGGCGGGTGGTTATACCGGTGGCGTTTCTGATAATCAGGCTTTTCCAGCGATTTTACACGGTAACGAAATGGTAATTGATGCCCAAGATACAAGGCGAAACTTTGGCGCGTTGCAAGCTATTCGCGCCGGAGGAACCGTTGGAAGGGGTATCTCTTTAGGTGATCCGGGCGACGACGCAAGGGCGGGCGATGTAACGAATATAAGCATTTCCCTAAGCGCCTTTGACGCAACCGACCTTGAATCGGCTGTCATAGAAAGAATAGTTCCGATAATTGAAAACCTCGGAGATCGTCACGCTACCCGAATTGCAGTAAACACGTAGGAGACAACAGTGGCAAAATTCAACTCCCTTAAATTCTGGCAAAAAGCAGTACTCATATTGACAGCGTTTTCTATTGTTGCGGGTGGAATGTGGACGGTAATGGGGGTAAGAATTAATCCGGTGGAAGCTGCTTTAAGGGCACAATGCGAGTTGTCCAAAGTGAGAGAGAAAAGCACTAAATACTGGATGGAAAAAGTTGATGATCGCTTTGACAGGGTGGAACGTAAAATTGACAAACTTTTGGAGAGAAATTAAATGGAAATGTATCCGTTTGCTTATTTGTACGATAAGGTAGTAACCCCTGACGGGCGGGGCGTTGGCGATTATACATCTTTAGCCACCGCCGCCGCAAGCGATATCTTGGGAGATGATACGTCGAGGTTCGATATCAGCGATGAGGGCGGGGATGTATTTAAATATCTCTGGGACGGAACCGGGACCGATCCCGGCATCACAGCGTTGACTGTTCAGCTTTACAAGCGGATTAACATCGGCGCTACTGGATTTAATATCGCCAACAGAGGCCTTTTCTACGTTATCGCATCAGGCGATGATTATTTCGAAATCACTAATGCTGCCGGTGTAGGAGAGCTGAACGTAGTTGTTACGGGTGGCGTTATTAACCTTTGCTCTAGCTTCCTTACTTATGGAACATTGACTGAAACATTAGACTTTGAACCTTTAAGCGGCCAAAAGTTTACCCATAACGATACCGTTCTTGATTTTGCTACTGGCAAAGGGCTTATCATGGACGAAAAAACCGACGTGCAAATGAAGGGGCGTTTGCAGATTAATTCGGATGGAATCATCGCTTATGATTATGCAATTGCGCTGCTGTATGGTTATTCAAACTGCAACTTAGGCCAATGTCAAATAATCGCAAATCCTGATTATTCACTTGTTGGCGCAAATGACGTAAAAATGTTTTGGCTTGCCGGGTACTTTAGTTCTTATGATTTATATGGAACCGATATCGATATCGACGTAACGCTTGGTGGAAACACAGCCGCCGCTATTCACTGCACCACTTTGCAAAATTGTAAAGTTAATGCGCTTATGCGAAACATAACAGGGGCCGCGCCATCAATACTTCTAGGGCTAATGACTGAGGCAGGGGTTGACAAAAACAGGTTTGACATTTGCTTTCAATGCATCAATACAACCACTGGCAACCTTGGCGAGGGGGCAGAGTTTATAGCGGGCGCCAACAGAAACGAAGTACACGGCGTAATTTATAGCACTGATTCTGGAATTGAATTAACCGACGCTGGCACAAATAACAATACAACGGGGCTGGTAATAACATGAAAAAAGTCATTTATGATAAAGATGGAAATATCAAAGCCATTTGCAAAAGTGAAGGCTGTTTTATTAAATCAGGCCGCAAGGCTTACGATCTTGATGACGAAGGAAACGAGCGGCTAACTTTGGCAATGTCATTTGGAAACGAGCTTGACGGAATTGACATTGACGAAGCTGATTTACCTAAAAACGTCGAAACAGAAAAAGACAAATACAAAGTCGACAAAGATAAGAAAATCAAATTGAAAGATGCTAAATAATGGCACTGACTCAATACACTGTTGGCGAAAATCTGCTTGATGACGGCACCTATGTTTTGCCCACCGGCAGAGGATGGGGCCGTGCTTTAATTGGCGATGGTGAAGCCTTTGTCTTTTTCCGTCAAGATACGAATGGCAAGATTACCATTATTAATTCCATCAATTTTGCGACTAGTGATCTTGACGGGTGGTCTTGCATTTATGACAGCGGTGTGTCAGGTACGATTAAAAATAGACTCGGCATCGACAATGATTTGTTAATGGAATTCTATCTAGGCGACGGGGCGGATACCTTAGCCGACGACGGAACCGAGAAATTGCCAACGGGACCATTTATCGGCATTACCGCTATGGTAGGGGACGACGATCATTTCTTGCATGGGTACAAACGAGCAAATAACAGACCAACCATTGTAACTGCAACGGCAAATATTGGCGACCCTGGAACGTTGGGAACAAATGACCCTGATGACCATTTTAATATTAAAACCGTCGGCGGTCCCAGCCTTGACCCTGTTTTGAAAAATCGCCTTGGATCTGTTCAAGTCCTTGAATATTTCCCAAATGAATCATTTGCGTCGTCAATCGGCACACCGGCGGCAGCGCATACGGTTACAGGTCCGGGCTGGTTTAAAGTCGGATTTACTGACGCCGTTAATGACGTGCGCGGGTACGCAGAAGGGTTTTATAATGCAGCGGGTGATATCACCTGGATTTCCAGCGATGCCGGAATAATCGAAGGGGCAACTTCTGGATTTGTTCGGATTTATACCAGTGCGGCGGGTGAGATTTCGATAATCAATAACACGACTAATCCTTTAACCGGTGTCTATTACCAGTTTATTGAAGCGGCGGCTTTGGCGATTAGTGACACGTCTGTTTCAACCGACCCCTGGATTGATGACCTAACTAAGCTTAATGTAGGAATCGGCTTTACCCGCAACCCCGGCGGTACATGGGGATATTGTACCTTAGATCGAAGGGTAAACGGCGGGGCTTGGCATTTCCTCAAAGACGATGGAACATGGGCAGTGACAGGATCAAAATGGGAATTCGACGCGGCAACTTCGACAGGTGAATTATCATGGACCGATGTGGACGTTTCAGATTCAAAATACGAATATCGCTGTAAACAGGTAACGTCCGGTGGCATTGAGTCTGTAGGATTGCAGACAGAAGAATTCGTTGACGAACCAAAAATGGCAATCGCAATACAAGGAACCGGGACAACTACGATAAGAGCTATCCAAGTTGCTATTGACGGCAACTCAGGGGATGACTCGGGAAACGAACAAGGCAAGGTTTACAAATTCCTGCTTTATGCAGCGGATGAACCAGCGGCTAATGGAATAGAATACCTTGTCAGAGCCTCAGACTTGCCCGTAACGGTTTCTTTTTATATCAACACAGCCGAGGGGCGAAAGACGATAAATTGCTACGGCTACGATAAGGCGGGGCAAGCAGGGACGCTCGTAACCGATACGGTTATAATGGCTTTGACAACTCCAACAGAAACAGCCGCTAATCTCGGCAAGATCATGTTTGGATATAATGCCATTTCGGACCAAGGCGCAACTCCGCTTTCAAGCTCCAATCTTTCAGGCTTTGTAACAAATAACGTGAGAGACCAAAGGCCGGGTGTCGTTTGGCTTGGCGAATCAATAGACGATGTAAGCGGCGGGCTATCTGCAAACTACCACGTTTGGTTTGATCTAGTTGGCGTGAAAACCATAGATATTTTCTACCTCGTAAACCATAATTTAAACTCGGCTCTTTTGACGGGCGCGGTCTTTTATCTTTGCGCTACAAATGTGGACCCGTCTGGGTGGTACTCTGTAGACTGGTTATCAACAGCGGCTTATAAAGTTGAACTAACCAACGCATTAGGGCGGCAAACTATTGTACATCGTCCCGAAGTGTCTTACAGGTATTGGGCTGTAGTAACTACTGTTACAGTAGCAAATGCAGCGAACGCACAAGCCTTTACGCCTCTATTTGGGCGAATAGGGCTTGTAAGATCGTCCGATATTTTCCAACCCGCTTCTGGAGATTTTAGGGACGCATTTACTCAGGAAATAGTTGATTCAAGCGTAATGATTGAAACCGACGATGGAATCCTAGAAGCGGCGGACAAAGATACCCACGATTTATTAACGCTAACCTTTCCCAAAATGACATCAACTGATTATTCCACGGCCCGTCAGGTCTTAGGAAGGGAAGTTAAAAAGTCGCGTGGTATAATTGTACTTCCTAGGCCGGACGAAATCCCGGTGGGAACGGATGAACCTACCCTCGCCGACGAATTTACAGTCGAGCCGATTTATTGCCAGCTTGCAAAAAACACGGTTTTAAAAAGCAGACAAGCAGGAAAAATGGATTTTGCTGTTTTGCTGCGAGAAATGATAGGCGAAAACGGGGTTGACGATTAATGACAACAAATCTTGACAATCTAAAATCAGAGCTTGACGTTGCGGTGGTTTGGCGGCAAAAAGTCTATAATTTGGACATACCGCCAACCGTGACGACTTTATATTTTGGACTTAAAAGAAGCTTTTTCAAAACATCGGGATCATGGGAAGTTGAAAAGGTAATGCCTGAAGTGGGCGGTGACACAGTTAGTCTTGCCCGTCAATATTATAGCAACCTGGCAGGGATAAGCCCTATCAGGCAAGGGTTTTCTCCAGGCACAAAAGCCAAAATGGAAAAAGCAACTACGACATTAACAATTAGCAAAACAAGCGGACACGACTACATAGGCGAACCTAACTTCGAATGGTCTGACCTTGAACAAATGCAAATTGATATGGCTGAATCGCAATCGTTTGTTTCGACTATCGCAATATTTGTTTTTGAAAAAGGGCAAGAAATTGACCCCGATACAGATTTAGAATTTACAGGAACGGTTGACGTTGATTCTTTTGGCTGGAATAACGGAGCGCTAAACCTTACCATAACGGATGAAATTTGGAAGTACAATACGCCCTTGTTGCAATATGCCTTGGCTACAAATGGCGAATTGATACCGAACTATGACTATGCTGCTCCGCCGTTTGATGGTGGCTATGTATATTCTTCAGAGCCAGAACCTATTATGGTAGGCGTATGGGAAAGAGATTATACAAAATATAGGTTTGTCAAGCTGACAAAGCGGCTAATGGAGCAAAATCCGCCAGGATCATCTAAGGGGCACTTGCTTATGTGTCGCCCCGGCACAGGAGGGGCAACGATTGCTACAGGCGACAAAGATGAAAACTGGGTTTACCACTACCAAGGTTCAGAGTTAAAGACAGTACACAGAACGACAAGTACATTTGGCGGAGAAGTTGCCGACAACGCTGCCGGCACGATAGCGCTATATCTTGACGCAACTACTATTGTATGGGGCAAAGATTGGCCCGTTGGGGGCGGTACTCCGTTTGACTTACAAGGGTTTCAGGTTACACATTCATACTTTATGCTGATGCATGATTGTACAGGAAGTGCTGCAAGTATTTCAGCACCTATTTCAGCGACACAGCCGGGCGATATTTGGTATGAAATATTGAACAAGCATAGGGGAATAGGGTCAGACCTAATAGGCGATAATTTTATTTTAGTGAATTCTTTAATGCCCCTATATTTACTCAGACATATTCAGTATGACCAAATTGACTTTTTTGATTTACTTGACAGTTTTGCCGGGGCAACCGGACTGATAAATGTTTTTGTTGGCGGTAAATTTCAACTAATCCAGGGGCCGCTTTGGGGCGATCGAACTGTTGATTATACAATTTATCCAAAAGACATTGTAAAAGTTGCCGGGAAAAGTTCGTTAAAAATAACAGCCGACCCAGGAAAATCACGGCTAGCAAAGGACCAAACACTTTCGATCAAATACGATTCTGACATGGGATTCACTCCGACAGACGCCGAACAAGACGGCGTTAGGAAAATAGGAAATCCGCTTCCAAATCCACCCGGTTTTGTCAATTCGCTTCCTGCAATTGACAGCACATATTTTGAAGAATATCCAACGCCAAGAAGCATAGACCTTGAAGCAGACGAAATAACAAACAATGACTGGATTTATACAGAAACAGCCGCCTGGTATCTGTACGAAGCCCTGATTGATTATCGACAAAACGGAGCCAACGGAAATCTTTTAGGCGGGGAAGTTACAATAAACAAAAGACTTGTTAATGGTGCCGCAAAGCTTGGCGATATCATTCAAATTAAAGATGCCAATATTGATGGGAACGTGGTTATAAATGCACAGGTTTATAATACATCTACAGACCTAAACAAGATGACTACAAAGCTAAAATTTCAAGCCGTAGGGCTAGCCTAATCAGCAGCCACAGGCACAATCATGCCATGCGTAACAGGAGATATAGTCCATGCAGTCAAGAAGGCAATCTCTGAGAGGTGCATCGACGCCACGCTCAACACAAAGATCAACGCATCCAGGCAACGGGGCTTCGTCGCTACAGATTCGGATTTTATCGCAAACCTTTTGACACGTATCAACTATTTCGGCGGCGGATAGTTCATCGTCATCATCGCCATCTTCCCCACACCCAACAATCAAAAAGCTGATAACCAAAATAGCTAGAATTAAGTATCTCATGTTCACCTCTTAACTTATTATAAGCACAAAACCGAAATAAATTACAAGGAAATAAAATGAACAAAGAAATGATAACCAAATTCCTGTCCAGAAAATTGGGTGTTGCCGGCACTGCAATCGGTATTATTGCGGCCCTTCCTATTGAGCCTTTGAGCAAGGGAATCATCATTGGAATTATAGCCGCGGCTTATTTAATCTCACAGGGTATCGCAGACCACGGCAAAAAATAACTTCTTTTCCCCAACCTTTCCACCTACTTATCCCCAACCGAAAATATAATTAAAAAAAGTGTATTTTTATCTTGACAATGCAAATGAAAAGGTTTAGGTTATGGATATTGATAAACAGAAACAACCAGGAGGGTACAATGAACCTATTAACGGCAAAGCAAATTGAAGGACTAGCCAACAGTGGGCGCAAGGGAGACCGCTTGTTTCGGGTCCATACCGAATCACACGGTCATAGCGTATGGATTAGCTCTGCATTTAAAACACGCGCTCGTTTCTGGCAAGGCACAACAAAGAGTTGGATTGACCAAACAGACCTGTTTTTTGCGTGGGTTAGGAATAAATGCCGGGGCAACTGTTTTCCGTGGCCTAACCAGCATGAAGACCTTTTAGAAAACCCGGATGAAAAGAACTGCCACGGGATTGATTTTCGGGGCATGGACCTAAGGTGGAAATCGTTTATGGACTATGACTTTTCAAAGGCAGATTTTCGCGGGGCCGATATCCGGTTTGCCAGCTTATCGTTTTGTGACTTGACCGGAGCAAACCTAAAGGGTGCGAAAATAAACAGTAGAACATCCTTTGACTATGCCGATAGAAGCAAAGATGACCATGCGATTCCTGGACATGTAACCAAAAATGGTCAAATAACAAAGGCATATTAACCAGGAGGGGTGAAATGTCAGACGGAATGCAAGATACTATTCGAGACCTTGAATTGACGATTCGGACGATTGACCGAAAAAACAGGGCACTCATATACCAGCGCAAAATTTTGCTCAAAGAAAACAAGCAACTTAAAGAGCGAATCAGCTTAACATTACAGGTTGCCGAAAACGGCGTTGATCTTAAATGCAAAGAGATTGAACTGAATGAAGATGGAACGCTACAGAAAAAGGAGGGGTGAAAAGTGAAGTGGAATAAAACAGGGCTATCGAAAGCCCAAACCGAAGTAGCACTAAGGGCTTTGGACAAAGGGCGGCTAGCGTTTAAGGTTCTGGATCAACACGGACGAAACACAAATACATACGGCGCTCCTCAAATTCAATATCACTTGCCAAAAAACGGCAAGCCCGGAAAGTGGATGCCGAAAATTGAGAATGTCGCAATCTGCGAAAGAGGATATCACGTTACAACAAAGCCCCATAAATGGAGCGGCTGTACAGTTTATCTTGTAGAGAGCAGGGGCGAATCTATTTTAACTTATGACAAATCGGCTTGCGGGTCAATCAGAATCATAGCCCCAATACAGCCTGATTCGTGTATTGAAGCCGCTATTTTGTGTAGGATTCTATTTCCATACCTCCAAGGGGCATACCTCCGACGGGCAGACCTCCGAGGGGCAGACCTCCAAGGGGCATACCTCCAAGGGGCATACCTCCGACGGGCAGACCTCCAATGGGCAGACCTCCGAGGGGCAGACCTCCAAGGGGCAGACCTCCAAGGGGCATACCTCCGAGGGGCAGACCTCCGAGGGGCAGACCTCCAAGGGGCATACCTCCGACGGGCAGACCGTTATAGATCAGATTTAACTATTCCAGGATGGACCGTTGACAATAGCGGTTTATTAATAAAGGAGGGCTGACAATGGGATTCAGGTTTAAGTACATGCTAGGCGGCGGGGTTGTTTACCTGAACACATTTCCCGTTGCCAAAACAGACCAAATAAAAAAGGGTGACTTTTGCGGGGTTGCTAAAGGTGATGCGACAAATAACCCGAAATCGTCATTTCGTTGGTTCGGAGTTGCCGCTATTGATGCCGATGGGGATTGTGGCGAAAGTGTCAAGCTCTATCCGCCTGATTCGGTTTATGCCATAGAAGATAACAAAAAAAGAAACTGCTTCGACATGGTTGACATAAACAACGAGAAAAACGGAATCACAGACGATTCATGCGATGACGATCCTATGTTCGTTATCGTAAGGAATTCAACAGAAACAGAAGATACGTTGGCTACGTTAAACAAAGATTACAGGGTCTTTTGAACAAAGGAAAAAATGTAATGATTAAACACAATAACCCTTGGCTTTATATAGCCGGGGCATATAGGGCTAAAACAGAATGGGAAGTGCATCTAAACATAAACGATGCACGCGAAGCCGCTATCGAAGGCTGGAAACGTGGCTACTCTGTTTTTTGCCCACATTTAAACTCTCAATTTATGGGCGGCGCGGTTGACGACAGCGAGTTTTTGAAAGCTGGTTTAGACATGGTGACGAAGTGTCAGGCTATATATATGCTTCCAGGCTGGCAAGACTCCGAAGGCGCAGTGAGAGAGCGTAAGGTTGCCAAAACGCTTGACCTTCCAATTTATTACAGCCTTGACGAACTGCCAAATTTAAGGGGGAAATGATGACAAAGCAAGCATGGGTCAAGATTGAATATGAGACTTGGGGCAAAGATGAATGCGGCTCTAGGTGCGAACATTTAATGATAGAAGAATGTAACTATTTTGACGCTTGCCTTGAAACAAGAGGAGCCTGCCAAGGCGTAATACGCTGTGACGATTGCCTGTCTCTTGATGAAAGCCAAGCTACCTTGTTCGCCGCCGCCCCTGATTTGTTGAAGGAGCTGATAGCCGCCAAAGAGCTTATCAAATTTTATCATGGTGATCCGGGCTGGGACATCTACGACAAACATTCTCCAGAAATGAAGGCCATTAACGCAGCCATAGCCAAAACGAAAGGGGAAACGAAATGAAATGCAGAATTGAAAACGAAAGCGAAAAGAAACAGGCTGTATATTCTGGTTTAATACCAGGGCAGACATTTGCCTTTAAAAGCATTCCCGATGAAATTGTTATCAAGGTCGGAAGCGTTAGGTATGTTCGGCTGAACAATTCAGATTGTCTTTTGGGAATAGGCGACGGCGGATCAAGCCCTGTAGTTGTACTCGTGCCCGCCTCGGTAGACAAAGACGGCACAATCGTATTCAGGAGAGTCAACAATGACTAACCACAAAGGCGTGTGGTACGAAATACCCGAAGCGGCTTTATTCCTTGAATGCTCCGTTTCCAATATCAGAAACCGGATTCACTTTGGGAAACTGCGTGTAGTCAAGCTAGGATCACGATTAGTTATAGCCGAAGTCGACCTTATTGAATACCGTGACAATAGAAAAAAAGGTGCGCCGTATGGTAATCAAAATTGGAAGGGAAAGAAAACCGAATAATCTTTTTTAACAAAGGGGAAATGAAAATGGCAGGAGCGCAAACGATACTAAAATTCAAAGCGGTAAATATCAAGAACATTTCACAGCTCGAGATTGATACAGGTGGAAACCCTGTTGTTCGAGTCGTCGGTAAAAATGCAACGGGCAAGACATCGGTTATTGATTCGGTTGCAATGTTGCTTGGAGGTGCTGATAATATTCCGGGAAAGCCGATTAGGGAAGGTGCTACCAAAAGTAGTATCGTTGCACACACTCAGGACTATATAATCGAGCGTGTGATAACCAATAAGGGAACGTCATTACATGTAAAGAGCGCCGCCGGAGAAAAGATCAAAGCACCACAAGCTTTACTTGATTCACTTCTAAACAATGTTGAATTCGATGATCCACTTGCCCTTATAAGAAAAAAGCCAAAAGAACAAGTTGAAATACTAAAAGACGTTGCCGGTCTTGATTTCACGCAGATCGACATTGACAGGGATGGTGCTTATTCAAAAAGAACAGATATCAATCGCAAAGCAGTTGAACTAAAAGCTCAGATCGAACATGCAGAGTTTTTCGAAAGTGATGATATTCCTGATGAAGAAATATCAATGGAAAGTGTTCTCACAGAATTGAATGAAGCTGAAGCTTTCAACCTTTCAATTGATTCTCAAAAACAAGCACTCAGCGATAGCGTTGAAGAGGTAAGGGCTTATGGTGCAGTTATAGATAGTGAGAAAACTTTCATAAAAGAAAAAACAATAGAGATTGAAAAATTAAAAAAAGAAATAAAGAAGGCTGAAGAAAATATCTTTAACGATATGAAAAAGATTGATGTAACGGATAAGATTATTGATGGTCTTGAAAAAGACATTGCAAAATATGTTTATGTTGACAGGACCGCTATTCAGCAAAAGATGACAGACCTCGAAGGTATCAACCGCAAAGTTAGATCGAACAAAGAATATCTTTCACTGAAAGAAAATTTAAAATTAGTTTCTAATGCATCGGATGAAGCAACCGAAAAAATCAGCTCCCTTGACCAGCAAAAAAAGACCATGCTCGAAAATGCAAAGTTCCCGGTTCCAGGATTATCATTCACAGATGAGAATGTAATCTTTAATGGAATACCATTTGATCAGTCAAGTACAGCCGAACAGCTTAGAGTTGGAGTAGCAATAGGGCTTGCAATGAATCCACAGCTAAGGGTTATCTTAATTCGAGATGGATCATTGTTAGACAATGACAGCATGAAAATCCTTGCTGAGATGATAAAGGAAAATGATGCTCAGGTCTGGATAGAACAAGTTTCAAACGATGATAACGTGAAGATTATTATCGAATAAACAAATTAATCTTTTCTCTTGACATTGATATACTATAGTAATACATTAGACAGTATTGACAGACCGATTGAAAACATAATACCATTCCCGGCGGTGGAGTCCTGCCTTAATCTATCGTTGCAATTTTCAACAAACGCTTCACCGCCGGGATTTTTGGAGGGTGAACAATGGACATGCTGACAGACCGAGACAAAGTAGCGAAAATGGTCAACGAAATGATTGCAGAAATACACCGTGGAAATTGCCAAGACGTTATTGATGTACTGATTGATAGCGACCTTCACCCTAAAGGCGTAATCCTCACAGCCGCTATAGTGAATGCCCTGTCAGAAGATCACGCCGTAAGGTTTATGGTAGCTCTTGGCGAAGCTGTTGACGGCTACAAGGAGGGTGAAAAAGATGCTTAAAACGTCAAGGCCGGTAAATGGAACCGACCCGGCTAGAATCGGATCAATTGTAATAGGGGACCGGGTCAAAATGGGAGCCAATTTCAGACCCGTCAAAATAGAACATTTTAAGATCGTCAAGGGCCGGGAAAGCTCCGGTGAAAATAAGGGCGGTCAATGGGTTGACGAAGAAGCAATGGAGGCGGTTGGCGGCAAGGACAGTAAACCAACGGAGCTAAATATCTTACTACCCTTTAAAGAGAGTGACCGCAACTTCCAAACTGAACGAGCCATGTATAGTAAGGTTGCGGACGGGCCAACGGTTAAACAATGCTGTTGCGTTGACGGAAATACCGCAAAGTGGCGCAAGAACAGAACCGATTATGAAGACCAACCATGCGACGGAGACAGGTGCAAATACGCATTATCTGGAGCGTGTAAGATGCTAGGGACGCTAAACGTCATCCTTGCTGATGTCGGCAACGTGGGCGGCGTGTACAAATTCAGAACTACATCATGGCGAACCATACGTAACATTAACGCATCTTTGAACCTTTTAGAGGGTATCGTCAGGGGCGTTGATGAAAATGCGTCCTTGGCATTCGTGCCCCTTGTTTTACATGTTTACCCTGATTTACTTCAAACCCCAAAGACCGGCGCTCAAACCTTTTATACCTGTGTCGTTATGTTCAAAGGCGAAAAGCTAGACTTTGAAAAGTCGGTTGCTAAATTAATATGTGACTCAGAAATAGCGCGTAACTTCGCACAAGGTAACGTTCAAAAAGCTTTAATGGCGGCGGCGGATGACGAAACCGAAACCTTTGTGCAAGAAGAATACTACCCGGACGTTGAAACCGTAATGTATGACGACGATTATGAGGCCAAAGAAGAAACGACAGACGAACCTGAAACAGTCCAGCCACCCGATGATCCCGATGATGGTGACGATTATGAAGAGAACAGATATGATGGTCAGGGCGATGACGACGACGGGCAAGGGAGTTTATTATGAGCATACACCCCGAATCAATCCGCCGATCTGACATACAAACGTTTCGAAAATGCCCACGGGCTTACCAGCTTAGAGATTCATTTCTTCAAACGCCGCCTATGGCATTCGGGTCATTAATCCATGAGATGCTTTTTGATTACGGCAAGCACTGCCTGAAAATCGACAAGCCCTCAGACCTCGGATATCTGCGAAACCTGTTTAAAGTAAACGCCGTTAATTGTCCTGATTCAATGCGTACCGATTTCGAGCAATTCCGAATGTGGATTGATTCAAGCCCCGCTTTGCAAATGACATATCGGGACCGGATATTTTTTGAACATGTAATTAAATACGGTGAACTTTGCCACTGCACGGTTGATCGAATGAAAATCCACCCGGACTATATTTCAATAGGCGATTATAAAACAAACCGGCGCCCTTATGTCCAAGCTGAAATCGATAACTCATTCCAGGCTAAATTTTATGCAACTCTGGCATGGATTAACAATCAAGGCAGTTGCGGGGAAGTAGAGTTTACCTTTTACTGGTTACGGTTCAATTCGTCATCAAAAGTGACATTCCCCTGGGGCGAACTGGAGCAATTCAAAGACGAAGTTATTGACCCTACCCTACTTCGAGTCAATGAAGCTGACAGGACAGGCGTTTATCCGAAGCACACCGGCTCCCATTGCGCTTTATGCCACGCCGTTAACCAGTGCCTATATGACGGCTATGTGCTGCCAGACGCAATCCATGAGCTTTCAGACAGCGACCTTGCCGAATATTGGATTCATTCAAAGGCTCACGGCAAAGCGGCAACGGCTGAACTTAAAAGAAGGGCTGAAAAGAACGGCCCTATTGAATACGACGGTAAGCTAATCGACTTCCATGTCAAAGAAACCAAATCATATAAGTATGACGATGCTAAAACCCCGCTACTTAATATCTTGGTGCCCCCGGATGTAATTAAAAAAGAGCTTTCGTTTTCCAGCCAAGCGGTCAAGAGGTTGGTTAAAAAAGGCATGGAAGGTGCAAGCTTCGCAGAGTTTGAGAAAAACCACGCAACGGTCAAAACCGGGGCTACTTTTGAGATTAAACGAGGAGGGGAAGATGGACAAGATTAAGCGTTGGGAAAAGTCAGTAAACTATTGCCTTCTTGCTTGTCCATATTTCAATAAGAGGGATGGCAACTTTTTCTGCTCACTGAATAGAAAATACGAAAAGATTCTTTATCCTTTCGGAATACCAATGACCACGAAAAGGTGTAGAAAAACATCAAAGGAGGGAATCAAATGAAAAAGCTTAAAGGCGGTTGGGTTAAAAAAGATGACCATTATTTTTTAAAGCTTGGCCGTTTAAGGTGCGACAAGGAAGGGAACCTGCTTTAATGGATTCAAATAGAGGAAATAGAAAAACAGGCAGGAGGCGCAAAACGCCACGCCATAAAGATGGAATGATGCCGGGGGGTAAATACTATATGGAAGACACAGCTTCTGGCAACGATCAAGGGCGGGGTATTCAGGCTTGTTTGAAAAAAGATAAGCTATCAAAGGCCAAAATACCAAAAAAGAGGATGCCCAGAGTTAAACATATAATTAAGCTGCTTGAGGAACTAGAGCGGGCAATGCCCTCTTACCTTTTTCTTGTGACCCATGCTAATTCAGGCACAGTGTCGCTAATGGCATATGACGAAAACGGGCACAGGATTAATGACGCTAACGGGAATCCATCTAAAAAAGGTGAGATTGATCGATTTGGAATAGATACCGATGTTGGTATCATAGAGGAATAGTTAAAACACGCTGCGACAAGGAAGGAAATGAGCTATGAAAAGAGCAAAATGTAGGTGCGGCAATGATGACCAAGCAAAGCTTGCTGACCGATGCCATTATGGCAATTATCATATTAAATGCCTCAAGTGTGGCGAAATTGGACCATGGGCTAGAACACTAAAAGGTTGCATTGTTTTGTGGAATAAAAGGTGGGGCACCGACAAGGAAGGAATAGAATAATGGAACCTAATCACCAGAACCTAACCGACGCCGAAAAAGATGTACTGATAACGGCCCAAGGTGATCTTCTAAGGGCTATACGCGATCTACTCAACCCACCGTGCAAGGAAGTGGGCAAAAGTAACCACGGCACGAATCAGGCGGATATAGCATTGAAGACGATAGTTGATTATGTCAATAGGCAATGCCATGATTGCCCATATGGTTTTGGCGGCGCCTGTCTCGATAAAACATGCAAACTTTTCGCCATTCGTAAAATATTATCGAAACCAGAATAAAAGGTTGACAAAGATACTATACCTATATAGGATAGATAATCAACTTGACGAAAGGATAACAAAGTGGATAACAAAGTGGATAACGTAACCGAGATTAAGCTACCTACCTTGACCTGTAAGCGATGCGGGCACGATTGGCACCCTAAAAAACAATCAATGCCGACGGTATGCCCTGGTTGTAATTCACCATACTGGAACAAAGAACGGCTGTTTAAGAGCAAGGGGGCAGAGAATGACTGACAAAAAGATACTTACACCCGTTAAGGCGATAAGGGCGAAGTGCATGGATTGTAACGGCACGGCACACGAGGTACGCCTGTGTCCTTGTAAAGATTGCCCACTCTATCCCTATCGCCTAGGAAAAAACCCTAACCGCAAGGGTACACCCCTGTCAGAGGAGCGAAAAGCCGAGATAGCCGAAACATTTAAACGAGCAAGAGAACTGAAAAAGGAGGGTTAATACAACATGGACGATCTTAGTCAAGAAAACGGCGGCAAAACCAAAAACCTTCTATCGGCTGTATTGCTTCAATCAATTAAAGACCTAAGAGACACAAAGGAAAATACAGACGATATTATTGCGGACGCTATCAGGTTTCTTGAAGACAAATACAATTCTAAATGGGGATTTAGCGCATCCCAAATTGCAGAATACGTTGGCTGCGGTGGCGCTGTTTGGCGAAAAGAGATAGACAAAAAAGTAAAAGCCGCTAGGGAGATACTTAAAGCTAGAAAAGAAAAAAAGGACTAAAGCACATGCCAACATACGAATGGCGACGGCTATGGACTAGCGTTTCGATATCAGACAGGCTTGAACGCGTTTCAACCGAAGCCGCTTTATTGTGGACGTGGTGCATTCCCCACATGGACGATTACGGGATGATACAGGGAGAGGTTGGGCATATAAAAGCTATCGTCGTTCCAAGAATGGACTGGACCAAAGACCAAATTAAGGGTTATCTTGATGAACTATTCAGGGAAAATCTGCTAATAATGCACAACAATGTAATTGAAATGCAAGAGAATGCAATTGAATGTAAGAGAATGATAATCGAAATGGTAGCCTTTCAGAAACACCAGCCACCGGGTAACGGAAAGCACCGAAGAAAATCAGAACTATACGAAATCGTTTATAAAGTTGATACCGGCTATAAGAAAAGTGGCAAGAAGCAAGAGGGAATAATGCAAGACAATGTAAGACGATGCAATGGAAATGCAACCGAATGTAAGAATCCCTTAGAGGAGAAAAGAAAAGAAAAGAAAAGATTAGAGAATGAGAACATTAAAGGGTCGTCGGTCGCTGGCTTTGGTATGACCACGCCCGCCGCCCCTGCTAGTGAAGATTCTCCACCCTTATCCGCCAAAGATGCAAGCCTTCAGTTCAAGAAAATCGTCGCAGACTTAAAAGCCAAACAAAATCAAAAGGAGGGATAGGAATGAACGAAAAACAACTAAAGGCGATTGCTGAACGGTGGAAAGGGGTTGAAAAAAACCTCAAAGACGTTAACAAAGACGGGTGTTTAGCCTTGGCAAGAGACGACATCCCCGCCCTCGCCAAAGAGGTGCGGCGGCTGGAAGAGGAAAATGAGCTGGCCGGCGGATATCTTAAAGAATCCCGCGAAAACCACCTTGACGAGGTTCGGAAAAACATAGCGTTTTGTACAGGTGCTATTAAAGAAAAAGCGCAGATGCAAGAAGAAAACGCCAAACTGAAAAAGAAGAACAAAAAGCTGGAAAACATTGAACTGCACTCAAACCTGATTGAACGCGATAATCTTATCAGAATAGCAGAAAATGATAACTTGAAAAAAGCTGTAAAAGAGCTATATATTCCAGTCTACATGAGCCTTTTTAAAGACCCAAAGATGATTAAGATGATTGTGGCTTTAGATTGTCGTTCTATTGAGGTTTGGCCCCATCTCGTTCTTCTTTGGACACACTGCCTTCTTTACTATCAAGACGGAGACATTACAGAGCTTGTTAGAACCCCAAAGCTTTTAGGCAAAGCGATAGAAACTCGCGGTAGCAAGTTTCAACATAAATTCATTGCCCAATTGGTTCAACAGAGGTTTGTAGATGTTGAAGATTTATCAGACAATTCTTCAGTAACCGACCAACAACTATCAGCAATTGTGGAACAACTGTCCAACAATTGTCCAACAAGTATCAATAATTATTCTTTTAAAATCCATAACTGGTTTTCAAAAGGCGCAGGCCAAATTCTTGTATACCTTCAAAATGAAAGGGAAAGGAAGGCTAACGCCAAAAAAAAGCCTGATGAAATTCCGGCGGAAACTCCACGGAATTCCGGCGTTAAGAGTATAGAAAAGGAAAGTAAAAAAGAAAAAGAAAAAGAAAAAGAAAAAGGTGCGTCGGACGCTGGCTTTGGTATGACCACGCCCGCCGCCCCTGCTAGCGAAACCTCCGTGCCCTTATCCGCCAAAGAGCAGAGTATCGAATTCAAGAAAATCGTCGCAGACTTAAAAGCCAAACAAAATCAAAAGGAGGGATAGGAAT
>Ga0222679_1000090_pt1 | contig 37599 bp, 65 predicted proteins | sample AntAcemetagen939_FD_179843 | JGI IMG/M metagenome (GOLD analysis project Ga0222679, IMG submission 179843) | Saline water microbial communities from Ace Lake, Antarctica - #939 | ecosystem: Environmental > Aquatic > Non-marine Saline and Alkaline > Saline | place: Antarctica: Ace Lake...
ATCCCACTGTGGGTGCTTACATCATAGGTGTAGTTAATATCTCCTTGCTTTATTCGCACCTTGGGAGAGAATATCTCAGGAGCAAAACCAAACATCCTTATGATATTCGCTATTACTGATTGAGCTATTACTAAACCGATTGCTATTGCTACTGTCATTACTTCACCACGTCTTATAGATTTTCATCATTGCTATTTGCTCGCCACAGTCGTCAAAGTGGACTAGAACAAAGTCACCAATAACCAACTTCCCGGCAATAAAGGCATCAACTAAATCCTGAGTCACAAAGCAATCATAAGGATATTCCTGCCCGTTCCAAGTCCTGACTACTGATAATGGTCTGACTGCTGTCTGACTAAAACCTGTTACCCTGGCATAGTGAGTAGACTTGGGCGGTTCAGGCGGAGGAGGTGGAGGTGAAGGCTCATCGGTAAACACCATAGTTCCGTGTGGTTCATCGCCCTTCTCCCAGTCGGGGTCAAAGGTATCAGATAACATACGATACCCCAAACCTTCAGCCTCGGTAACCTTTACTTGCCTGTCTTCCATATTGTCATAATGATATTCATATTCCATATTGTCTCCTTATGCTATCTGGCGAGCTATAATATAAGAGTCTTTATAAACTGTGGTGTTAGTGGCTTCGGCAGCTTGTTGTGACCATTGAAATTGAACATTTCCAGCATTAGCTCCACCGATATAAACTCCCCACACCAAAAGAACCCAATCTACAGTGGCCTGTACCGCAGGCTGTTGCTGCACAGCAAATTCTCTTGAGAGTATATTATTTAAGAAAGCACCACCCCAAGTCATAAACAAGTGATTAGCAGTAAAGGGTAAACTACCACCAGCAGGAACAGCAAAGGCATACTTAAAATCGGCTGCAGCAGTAGTTAAAACCCTACAGTAAAGAAATACTGACCAGACCTCATTCGCACCAACAGGAAATAGAAGATGGGTATCATTTACAAGGACATTTGAGTTATTGACTATCTGGTCGGCAGTCTTATGGATTGAAGTAAGAGCCGCATCATACTGCGTCTCAAGGTGGTCAAGATTGGTCTTATCTATTGGGGTGCCACCACCTACCCCTATTTCCCAAGTATAAGGTGTATAGATTCCCATATTAAGCCTCCCTGATTCCGTCTAATCGTTCGAATTGCACACTTTCTGCACCCGTTTTATCTCTCACCCAGAACACCCTTGCTATTAGAGTTCCGGTATCCTTGCCAGCGCCAGCCCCCCAAGCATCTGCTGAAGTCCCTGCCATCCATCCTAACTCTCTAATCCACCCTACAGCCTCATTGGGTTTGAGATAGAATAGGGTCTTGTATTGTCCCACTGCCGGGTCAGAACTGGATAGAATATTATCAATTCTAAATATCTCACTGCCCAGGGTGGTATTAGTAACGGCTAAAGTTAGTATAGTTCCATCATCATTTCCAATAGCCAGGCGCATAATCTTGAGGTCATCTTTGTGGACCAAATCTCCCGACAAAGCATCGGCATAAAGATTAAAGAATAGATTCGTGATGGTATTCTTGAGTGTCTTCCGCTCCAGAATCTTACCATCCAAATCTCGGACTGTCACCCTGATATTCTCAGTTATAATATTAATACAATTATGTTTAACTTTCATATACTACCTCAACAAGGCCATAGTGTAGCTCCCGGGTATAAGTCCGCCGCCGGGAACTCACAGGCTGTAATAACCGGCTCTGAGATTGTTTCACTTACTTCAACATTGCCTGTAAAATCAGCCAGTATAATCAATATCTGGTCGCTTCCTATATGCAGACTATCAATTACTTCTTGCTTCTGGTCAGCCAGAGACTTATAGAATTTGCTCCAGCCTCCCATCTCCGGGCCCTGAATACCAATGACATCATAAAAGAACTTATCAGCTACCCTTGTTACTATTACAGATTCAATTAGTAATTCTGCATTATTTAACCCTATTGAAGGATAATTCACAGTCTGTAATTGACCTGGCCTTAATCCAGTTCTAGTAACTTGATAAGGAACTCTCTTCCCTGCTACTCCGAATCTTACTAATTTAGCCTTCCCCGAATCAATAGAGGCATCCTTGTCATTTAATGTAGGCTCGTCTGCAATTTCTTCCACATAACCGGTGCCGCCACCTTCGGCTGTTGCCCTGCCAGCAATCTCATTTGCATCTTCAACTAAAACCAAAATAGGATATTGTCCATAATAAATAACCTCAACCGCTTGCGCAGCAGGGGGAGCAACGGTGAATGTGATAGTAGCATCCCCTTTATTCCAGTAGCAGTCCTTTGCCGTGTCTATGCCCTTAATCCCTATCGTCTGGCCAACGGCATTGACCTTGACGGATGTAGGCACTTTCTCAATAGGATAGCCAACTGTGAAAGCGAACTGGCTCCCATCTCCTACAAAATCTTCGGTCTGTTCCGCGGTGGTATCTCTGCCGCCTCTTATGTATTGCCTGTTTCTATATAGAGGATTGCCACCAGCATTTCTGATACTGTTCTTCGTTATGTCGGAGGTCTCGGCATTCCAGGGAGCAGCGGTTGTAGTTCGGGCAACAAAGTAAAGTTTCTTGTATTCGTCTATATACCAGATTTTGCCAGCCTTCTCAGCCAGGGCATCAAGGACATCCGAGGCTCTTACATAATTAAAGACTGCTTCGACTATATCGGGACCAGCCTCAATAGTTCCCTCGGTAACCCCTTCATCGGCTAGATAATTGGTCACTATACTGGAAACAATAGTTCCGGCAGCAGTAGCCAGGTGTGCTTCGGCAACCAACCTCTTATCAGCCAAGTAGTGATTATCCACACATACAATATGATGGAATAACCCCCCCGCAGGAGACATCGCAAAAGTCTCGACTGTATCAATGAATCCCCCGAATATCCTGCTTACTGAATCGTTTATGGTAACGGCTTGCCCCTTTGAGTAAGATAAAATCCCTTCCACATCAACAACAGTGAACTCGGCAATACTCCTTGCTTCAATTCTTAACTCAACCATCCTGGAGTATTTTCTTATCTCAGGATAAGCCCCTTCAATGGATATCTCATATGGTGTGAAGACTTGCTCACTACCAAAAGTAATCAAGCTATCCCACAGGGATTCTTTGGTTGCCTTTATCCAAGAGGCTGAACGGGCTATGTCGGAGATACGGATTTCACCTATTAAGCCATCAAAGAAGTAATTATTTAAAAGATTATACCTAGCTCCAATCCTTGTTTCTACTGATGAACCTGTTGTAATGCCACTAACTGTCGTTAAGTGCCAAGCTGATTTCCCTATTACATTACTTGGCACTCCGTCTACATACAAAGTGCCATTAGAAGAGTTCAGAGTGGTGGCAACATTACAGTAGAACCAACCCGTACTATGGTCATCAGGACGGATAGCTGTTATCCAATGCGTTAAACTTGCACCCGTTTCTCTCCAAATAAGGGCTTCTACAGTTCCACTCGCTATATCAAAATCAGCAGAATCGGGCAGGGTAATGTAATCATCACTAATTTCCCCCTCAAACTCCTGTGCCTTCGCTACCAACCCATCAGCTTCAATAGGCTGATTAGCCCCCTTCTTTGCACCGTCATTATCGTTAGAAGTAGAGTCGTAGATATGGGCGTTATCCACCCCATCAGCCATATGGTAGACAGCCTTGAAATTTACGTCCCAGACACTCTCAGCAACTACATCATTAGTATCTCCAACATAAGTATCATTATCAGCATGGTCAACATCATAATAGAGGTATAAGTCAGTATCAGCACCACTAGCTATATCGGAGACTTTAACCCATAGCCAAGCCTTTTCGTTAGCATCATCCCACTTTTCTATTTCAACATAGAGTTCAGTCGTGCCATCATCTTTTGTAACAGCTATTTTCTTTCTGTTACCATCAGCCATAAGCTCATCAAAGATTGCCGAAGCGTCAACGCCACCGATTCCAGAAGATGCTGATAGGTAAATTAAGACAGGGAAATCTTCTAATGCAGCGTCTATATCACCACTATCAATAGTGAGTTTTATTCGTTTTTTCCAATCTAGGAGCCAAGCTCCTGCTGCCATGATAAGCCTCCCTTAAATTCTAAGTCCTGTCCTGAGCCTTATATCATCAACTAAGGGTATTTCTATTGCCTTAGCTAATATCCTGCCATCCAGTTCAAGGATAATATTAACCACCCTGCCCCCTATTCCACCAACCATCCCTGATAGTTTATCTAAAGGTAAAACCGCCTCTGGCCTCTTCTCTGCTATATTAGTCAGCATGGGTCGCATAGCTATACCACCCTCAGCCATCCCCGCTGCTTCTCGCCTCATTACAGTTGACTGTGCCGCTGAGATTGTCCCTGCTATTCTTCCAGCCCTTATTGTTGCCGATAGTGCCTGTGATGCCTGCGCCCCAGCCCAATAAGAATGCCATTCGGCTTCATTAGCAAATGTTGGTTCTCCTCCGGGTATTGCCCCACCAACTGGAGTTACCCTAGCCCCTTCGTATGCCTTTGCAAGCCCGTCAACAGCTACGGCTTGGTCTTCCAGAATAGCATTTACTTCTTTAGCAAGTAACCCCGTAACTTCAAGGTATGTATTTACATTATCTAATTCGTCTCCATAATCTTCCCATAAATTGGCTATTCTCTCGCTTGTCCATCCCTGAGAAATTAAAGCCTTAGTGACATCATCTGTGGTTATTCTTAACTTACCAGCTTCGCTTCTCTCATACTCAAGCTCATCCCTAAGTGCCTCAATCTGTTCAAGCCTATTCTCGTAGATTTCCTGCTGCTCAAGTAATACCTTCTGTTGTTCCTCAAGCTCCTCTCTATAGGCTATTTCAGCTTTGGTCAAGTCATCAACCGCTACAGTCGTATCTTCAAGGATTCCCTTGTTAATCTCTAGCTCTCTATTGGTTATAGATAGGTCTCTCTTTACCTTCTCAGCGTCAATCATATTTGAAATGGCGTCGTGTGCTTCCTGAACCTTTCCACCCAGTATAGGAATCCAAGAAGTAAATTTAGCTAAAGCACCGAGTATCTTCTCTATAGCAGTCAGGACAAATATTTTTATCTCAGACCAAGCTATTTTGAAGAAGTGAACCACCTTATCCCAGTTCTTCCACAAAGCAATACCGGCAGCTATTAGAGCTGTGACACCCAAGATAACAAGTCCTATCGGCCCCAATGATAGGTGAAGAGTTATCCCAAAGGCTGCCATCGCTGCTGTGATACTGGGCATTAAAAGAAGAAGCCCACCTAGAGTAGTAAGTAATACACCCAATACTCCAGAAGCAATAACAATAACTTTTGTTAATGTGGGATGTTCAGCTATCCATTCCTTCATACTCTCTATAATAGGCATAATGGTTTCTAGAAGAGATGTAGCAACCGGCAGAAGAGCAGCACCTAGAGCTTCAACAACATCACCGACATTATTCTTTAACAAGTCCATTTGCCCCGCTAATGTTTGTCCATAAGCTTCGGCTTGCCCAGCAAATAATCGTCTAAGTTCAGCCCACTTTTCCTCTTCGTTCTCAACGGATTTCAAGGCAGGGATGTATCGTTCAACCATTCCCCAGTTTCCACCCATAGCATACTGAACCAACTGTGAAGCGGAGGCAAGGTCTTTATTAGTCCCAACTGCCACATCCATTGCCAGGGTAAGATAATCTTGGGCTTCTGCTAAATCTCCGGTCATACGAATCATTGAGGCCAGGGCATCACGCATATCGGAATCAGCGAAGGCAGTGGCTTGCTGTTGTGCATTTATCCACCCTTCGAGAGATTCCTTAGCATCATCATAGGAAAGTCCTACATTGGTCATTGCTACACTAAGCCGTTCAATACCAGCCTCTTCAGCGGCAGCCGCCTTCAATGATAAAGCCAGGCTACCCACAATAGCGGCGCCGGAGGCTACCATTGCTATACCGATAGCCTTCCGATGTTTTTCTATTGTCCCTCGGACACCAGACATCTTCGCATCAAAGTCTTTGGTATCTACCCCTAATTTCAGAAGGGCATCTCCGATTGAAATACTAATGGCACACCCCCTATTACTTTTTCTCCACCTTTATCATACCGTTGGACATAGCTGAGAGTGCTTCAATGGGCACAGAACGGTCAGTAGAAGGTTGATTTGTATTACCTGTCTCTCGCTTCTTTCGTTCGGCTAGTTTTTCGCACATCAAATCCAACAATTCGTCAGTCCAGTTATTCACGATATAGTCGGGCGTGATGTGCCATTCACATAAAAAGAATTCAAAAGCTCCACCGATTGTTATTTTGGCACAATCTGTGCCATCGTCTCCGGCAGCGCCCGGGCTAAAGGGAAAGCTATCTTTACCACCTCATTAAAGGCTATCCTCAATTCTTCATCAGTAGCAACATTCTCAATTTCTTCCCTGTTCAGGTCTTTGGCATAATCAAAAAAGAGGTCAACTACCTGGTCAGGCATTGTTACCAACATTATAGACAAAACCTTCTCGAAATCGTCAGTTTTGTCTATTTCAGTCTTTACATATTCAGGGAGGGGGGCTATCAGTTTAATAACCTTCGCCCTCCACTCCCTCGATTCCCGGATAACCAGGGGGCGGACTTCATATTCCTTACCCCCTAACATTACTTTGATTCCTGATTGGCAGAGTTTATCTTCTTCTGTTCTCATGGTTCACTCCTTTTTGGTTAATTATTATGCCGCATTATAGACAAGAGTCACAGCCGGCTCCCCCGATGGCTTTAGTGCTTGAAATGTCACCGGAACAACTGTCTTTTCGCCTTTCTTATAAGCCATCCCAACAGACCCGGTGGCTGTTACTAAGGGCATCATAATAGCGGCTAAATGCCCACTAGGGGTTTTCCCCTCTATCTTGAGATTTAATTTCTTGTTGACCCCAGCCCCCAGGGTAAGGATACTTCCCGACAGCACAGCGCCCGCCATTGCCTTGTCAATATTGAAAAGCGAACTCTCCGCCATATTACAGGTGACTTCGGCAGTCTCTTTAGTTATCACCCGGTCAATCTCGAATGTCTCCTCTTCAACTTCGATACCAGCGGTATCAGCTGTGTATGTTACGGTCACACCGTCCTCGGTATAACCAACCTCCGTGAATGGTGAACTCAAGGAAAGCGCTTCTGTGGTAGTGTCACCAGGCTCTATCGCATATGTGGTTCCCATAATCTCCACCGAGTCAATATAGCAGACCCTGGCTGGTGTAGCTTCCCACAACTCAAGACGAATCCGTGAAAGTATCCAGTTAGCGCAATCACCATCAGTGGTTACGCCCTCAATAATCCCTTGCTGCCCATTCAAAGCTGCCAGCACCCAATTAGAGATTGATAGACCTACTTCGTCAACACCACCATAGCCTGAGTTGTCGGCATCGGCTAGAGTCGTCTGAACCCATGCGTTTGTGCCAAGATAGGTCTGGAGAGGAACTGCGGTAATCTCTACCCACGCATCTGAGTCGGGGTCTTCAAACCTGAATTCAAACTGAGCGAAGTTTCCTGTAACCGCTGAACAATGATGGAAGAAGCTGTTTGTAATGATACCTGCCGTCCAAAGTGTCATCGTTATTCCCCGAGAAGCCACATTGAACTCTACGTGAGTGCTACCGGCATTGCCTGAACCTGTCTTGGTCAGTTTGGCAGAATGTGCCCCTACATACTGCTGAACAGTTGACCACTCTGCCCGGGCGTCATTAGGTTGCCTGACCTCTAGTGTCGCAACCCCTGTTAAAACATTTGATATTGTCTTTGCCATTTCTTTTTACCTCCTTGCTAATTAAAAAAGACGGCTTAAGCCGCCTATAGATTGGGATTTTATTCTATGCTATCGCTTCTTCATGCTAGTTACCTCCAAGGTAGTCTGGTATTACTTTTTACTTTCATGCCCCTCATTTTGGCTCTCAGTGCGTTAGGTATCAGCACGAACCCCCCCCAATAGAGAAAGCCCCCGATTAAGAGGGCTTTTGATTTAACTACAATGGTGGATTATTTGCTATTTCTGTTTGCTGTAATAAATCTTACGGGAGTTATTCGGTCTTTTGTCTGAAAACTTCCCAAATTTCCAGGTAGAACCTGATTTCTCACACAAATCCTTTATTATTTCTAATCCAGTTTTCTTAATATATATCATTACCCCTTTGTCCCCCTTTTTAGTTCTAGCTTGAGTGCCCGGTTTTCCTCTTGAAGTTGCTTTATTCGTTTACTCTTACCGTCCTGATAACCTTTGTTGAAACCATCACGATAGCCCTTGCTGTGTTCAATACTGTGGCTACCGATAGTAGTGAGTTCTAGATTCTCTATTCGGTTATCGTCCTTGATGCCGTTTTTGTGATGAACTAATTCCCAAGACTGGAGGCATCTTCCTAAGTGCCTTGCCATAACGAGCCGATGTTCCAATAGTCTGTTAGCATGAGTGCTCATTGGTAGATAAAATTCGTCTTCATCCGTTAGTAAAACACTAATATAGCCCTTGATGGTTTTAAATCTACCAGTTTTATAAGAATGTGATTCCTTGCCACTTTTGATGATGCCAGGCTTTCTTGGTACCCCCCTTCGTGATTCATGAACTCTAGCCCTTGCGGGGGTTAGCACATATTCACGGCACTGAATGCAATACCTTGAAACAGGTATGCCATGCTTCAGATAAACCCATCGTTCTTTACCACATTTAGGGCAGGCACACCACATCCAATAATTGGTGCCTTTTCTGCCAATATCAAATCCCCTTTTTGTCTCACCTATCTGTATATTAATCATGCAATAAGTATATCACTATTGGCACTATATTGTCAAGACTTAGACATCAGCACGAATCATAATCGAGAAAAAGCAAAGTGTCTGAAAGTAATTTGGAACCAATTCATCCACGATATCCTGCCCCTGAACTTCCTCAATGGCCGACATGATATAGTAAGAGCCTACCTTTACCATCTGGATTCCCTGAAGGGCGTTAAACAAAGCTCGGTAGACTTCCCTAGCTTCAATAGGATTATCGGCCCAGCAGTTAAACTGAACCGATGGGGAGACTACCTTTTCAATATGAGGGTTTGAAGTTCCGCCTCTGGTAAAATAAGATACTGCGGGCCGAGCAGCGTTCTCAGGTAAGCGAGGACAGTATATCCGGTCACTCACCAAGGCTATTAAAGGGTCAACCTTTGTCGATGATGTGGTCAGGTAAGTTCTTAAAACAGAATTGGTATCTGTTATCATTTCAGTTCAGCCCTTATTCCTTCCGGAAGTTTCTTAATGTTCTTATCCAATGCCGGCTTGAAGTAAGGTTGAGCACCCATCTTTCGAGTTCCCGTTTCCAAGTAGCCGCCATAACCGCTCGTAGAATAGACAGCACCCTCCATCTCGCTCTTTGCGACCTCACCGCCGGGACCAACTTCATATTTAATTGACCGCCTGTTATTCCCCGTTAAGTGCGGGCTAAATTTAATGGCATCACTGGCAATGGCTGCCACGGTATCCTTAAGTGATTTCTCGGTAGCCTTCTTTACCTTATCAACTACCTCTTTTGTTTTGAGGTTGGTTATCATATTGACTGTTAGTTTCAACGGCTCACCCTCATCCAGCATTGTTTGTGATGACTGGTGGAATCATCTGCATACTCCTGAATTAAAAGAACCTCATAAGTGATTCCTGATATAACAACTCTATCCTGTTCAGTAATATCTTCATCCCCGATAAAGAGTTTATAGTCAGCAATAACCAACTCAGCACCGACCTTGATTTCCCTGCCACTACTTGAAGTCAATCTACACGGTTCATTGGTTAAATGGTCAGCCCATGCGAGAACAGGATTGCCATATCCATCAGCAACACCTTCAGTATATCTCTGGACAGTACAAGTATGTATCAATAAACTATCGTAGCTCATTCTGTATCAGCATAATCAGGTTCAGACCACTCAAACACAGGAGTTGAAACATCCTTCTCCCTAAGTTTCGCAGCCAATGAAAGCATATTCGCAACTACTTTTTGGGTATAGGAATAGTCGCCGATGTGCTCACTATCAGCATTGGTGGCATAAGAAGCAGCCCATGCTTCTAAAGCCTCGGCAGCAGCCTGATTTATGTTATTTGAATTATTAGACAGGAAGACTCCTATTTCCTCATCGGTGAATTTATAATCAGCTAAGATAGTATCGCCAATTAACAGGCGAACCTTGCCGACATTAGTAGTAATATCGTATGTTGCGCTCATTTAAAACATCTCCTTATCCGCCTGTAAATACTCATCCGTGACGGTAAAAGCCTTGTCTGGTTTAATCGTGATATGGGCAGCCTGAGCAGGTCACGTAAAACTATACAGATATCAACAATCACGGATATAGTTAATCCTGTAGAGATAGTTACCAGTCTGTTAAACCTTTTTACTATAGACACGGAAACCGCTAGACTGGTTGACATGGTTCTCAACCGGCCAATTGTTCTGGCAAGAGTCACACTAACTGCCAGCCCAGTAGATGTTATTACTGTCCTGCTAACAGTTCTCGCTACGGATACGGCTACGGTTAAGCCTGTGCTAACATCCCTTATGAAAGCCGCCTGCTTCGCTATAATACTATTTACCGTCAGTGCTGTGGAGGTAGTGATTATCTTAGTCCAAGACCTTACCAAACTAACTGAGATTGTCAGTCCTGTCTGAATTGCCCTACTAAACGCCACTTGCTTAGTTATAACGGTATTTATAGTCAGTGCTGTAGATGTTGCAATTGCCCTGCCATAGCCCTTTAGAACGGTAGCACTCGCTGTTAAACCAGGAGACGTGGCAATTGTCTTACTCCACAATTTCACTATACTAATGGCAATAGTAAGATTGGCAATTGAAGCCCTAGTATAAGTCACGGCCCTTGATATAGTGGCAGACACCCTCAAAGCAGTGGTTGTGGCTCTGGTTATTGCTATCTGTTTAGTTATTGCTGTACTTACTGCCAATGCTGTAGTGACTGTGAACTTCTTACCCGTAGCCCTAACTATAGAGACAGCAGCCGTCAGACCAGTTGCAGTAGCTATCGTTCTACCCATAGACCTTGCTATAGATACGGCTATTGATAATCCTGCACTCGTTCCCCTGTCCCAAGCCACATCTCTATCTATAGTAGCGGAGGCCGTTAAGCCAGCAGAAATAGCCCTTGTGAAAGTAAGAACCCTATCTATTACTGACGATATCGTTAGTCCTGCTGAAGAAGCCCTTGTGAAAGTCAATACTCTATCTAGTGTAGCAGAGATAGCTAAACCGCAAGATGTAGCGATTGCTCTACCCCAGCCTTTAAGTACAGTAGCCGCTATAGTCAGTCCTGGGGAGGTCCCCCTATCCCAAGCCGCCTTATATGCGATTGTAGATGATGCCGTTAATCCTGGTAATAAAGATATGGGGTAGTTTACTGGTGCTCGGTCTCCCCACTCTTCAAACATAAGGTCGCCCCCCAAGTAAGTAGTCCAGCTTGAGCCTGAGTTGCTGCTGTATTCTTCAGAGCCCCCATCGTAAGTTGGAGAACTGCTATCAAATCTACACCTAACGCTATTAGAGACGTCCCCAGATGGTGCTCTTATTACAATGGCATATTTGGTATCGGCATTAAGGTTAGAGCCAGCACCTAAAGTTATTTCATACCAGAGTCCACCAGTGTCTTCGGTAAGAAGATTGCCGTTAGTAGTGCCAGAGCATAAATCCTCGCCGTTAGGATGACTACTACCATCAGTATCTCTAATGCTTACCGTAACTGTTCCTGGTGAGCCTGCACGATACAGTAACAGTTTAACACTGGTAATCGTATGAGCATTTGCTGGCGTAAAGGTTTGTGCTCGCCAGTTACTTCCACGTATTATTCTATAACTACTATCACCAGTGTTATAGTATTCGTATAGAGTTGACATTTAGTTCCTCACAGCTTTAGTTCTGTCCCTACCCACTGCTGTGCAGCAGCTACTTTGTCGTGCGCCCTCTTAAAAGCCTCTAGCTTTGCCTTGACTACATCTATAGCCTGTTGCTTGGTAGCATCAATCGGCAGACTAATAGATATGCTTCTGAAAGGCACAAGCTCCTTATGAGTAGGAACTATTTCACCTTCATAGGTTGCTGGTCTATCGGGCACATCTACCCAGCACTGGTCATAACCAGCCTCGCCTTCTTCAAAGAACATATCCGCCCCAACAACAATTTTATCTGGACTGAAGCCTATGTCTCTGATTTTAGCTTTCATAATTGCCTCCTTTCAGGCATGCTTACCCCTCAAAATAGGGGCAGAGATTCAACCCTGCCCCACAATACTCTATGCCTGGTTTATAGTGCTCTGTCCGTCAATGGTCAGGGTGTCCGTGTTTTCCATAGCTAGTACCGCATTGAAGCAGCACTCTATGAAAGCCACGTCATCATCGTTATTGCAAACGTGAATACCTGCTACGTTCTTAGTGGCTGTTACTGTTAGTACATGGTCAAATGTAATTGTATCACCAGCAGTATTGACCGTAGCACCGCCAACAGTATCTATTGCTTGGATTGCCAGTCCGCCATCCGTGTGATGTGTAGCAGTATCAGCAGGGTCAGCATAAGTTGAGCCTACTACTGCCGTGCATGGTGTGGCCATGTTTAAGGCAACTATGCTCTCCATGCCTGTTGCGAGTTCTTCTCTCCAAAGTAAAATTAGTTCAGAAATTCCAGAATCTGTGACTACTTGTGTTTGAGCCATTGTATTGTACCTCCGTTATTTATTTGTGTTACAAGCGTGGGTTTTCCAATTTGAGCCTTTTGAAAAATAAAATCATTTCTCTCCTTTGAATAGTGCCTTGATTGTTCCCCAAATATCTATGTCGTATGTTTCTGTCACTCTAACGTGGCCCTCACCACGTTGTTCCTCACTGCTACTTTTAAGTTTCCATACCACCTTCATTTAATCTCCTTACTTAAAATACGAAAAAGTATAGGGTCTACGTTGTATTTTCCTTCCTAGATACATAATTATTGTAGGTATACCGTAAACGATAAAAAGTATACTACAGATAATAATTAGAGCAATTTCCCAACCCGCTGTATATAACTGCCAGTTAAACATCTTTCCCTCCTTTGAATAACAATGGGTCTACATTGTATTTCCTGCACACTGGACAAGTTAGTTTGATATTTGCGTGGATAGCTTGCCATAGAGTCTCAGGCGCAGGTATGCCAGTTCTATATCTTTCTAATATTTTCTTACCCTTCTCCGGCCTGTTAGCCTCTGCATAAGCTACCCTTCGCCTGTGATAAGATGATAGATATGCTACGAATAGTGAGTCTATAACAAACTTACCCAGGCACTTAGGGCTAATACATGAAGGAGGGTCTGGAGGCTGTATACTTATCGGTGTGGCGATTAACTGCCCAACCATGCCTGCACAGTTCGGGCAAATAGCACGTTTCCGTATCCGGCCTCCACCAATATCAATATCCTTTATCACCATTTGTGTATTGCACTCTATACAGATACCGTTCCTGTGGCTGGCATTGACTGTTGTCCTTATCCGCTTTCTGCCTGTTGTTTTCTCTATGTTATCCAATTTTCTCTCCTTTTATTTATTCCCTATTCCCTGAATGCAGTTACCATTGCGTCAAAAGCCTTGCGGAGTTTATCAAGCCTGCCGTCTGATTGAACGCCCCGCCCTTCAAACTCAGACTTCAGTGTAGATATTAGCCTTGTCCCGAAGTCCTTTGCTTCTGGGATTTCCTTCATTACAGCGAATACATCAGCTATTTCCTGCTTTAGTTCTACTGGCATAACTTTTCTATTATTCATATTTTCCTCCTGTAGAATCCTGCCGGGGCCAAGGAAAGGAGTAACCCCAGCCCCGGCAAGCGAGATTTGAATTGTTTTACTCCTTATTTAAGCGTTGACTTGTCCACCTGCATAGGTAGCTCTCCAGTCAAGCTCGGTTATACCAAAGAAGTGCCGAACTCGATAGAAGATGTTATCAGTAGCAAAGTCCCCGGACATCGGGCCGATTGCTCCACCACCAATAGTTACCTTGTCAGAAGCCTTCATGCAAATCTCAGGGCGTTCATGGCCTCGAAGGAATCCAGCCTCAAGAGCCGCAATGTCATTGGGGTCAGCGAACAGATACCACGAAGTATCACCATCGGTATTGTCATCGCATATTGGCAGCCAGGGTTCCACGATTAACTCTAATCCCATCTGTGCCACAACGTTAGTCGTAGGATAGGGGAGTGGGCCACCAGCACCACCAAGTTCCATCCACTGCTTAGTCGCTGAGGTCAAGATTTGACGAGCAGTCATCTCAAGTGCCGGAGGGACAACAAGGTATTTTGCCCTGTTCATTATCGGGCTTCCACCAGCATCCGTCCAACTGGCCATCGCCTCAAGCCCTGCTTCAAGATTAGCAATGGTTAGTAAGGCAACAGAGCCGTTGATTTCTCCTGCGGTAGCATCATCGTATAGATTACCAGCCGCATGAGTCCCGGTGTCGCTTGCATACTGGTTGATAGCCAAATATTGCTCTGTTCGTAATGCAGCCTTGGCAAACAACATCGGTGTGTTCTTTAACGCTCCCAGGTCATCATTTATCATGGTTTCCAGGGAGATGTCGAACTGCCGACCATACTTTTTGACATAAAGGGTATATTTGGTCTCATTACGGTCGCTGGCAAGGTATTCGCCCTTCTCAGCGACTTCTGCCAGGCGCTGGTCTCCACCAGTTACGGCGAATCTATACCCGCCAATCTGCGGGAAGACACGGGGAACGGTAGATGTCTTGATATATTTCTTCCAGGTAGATTCAGTGGCTTTATACTGAGCCAGAACCTGCCTATCCAGGACATCACCGAACAGATAGGGGAAGTCTGAAGTAGTCAGCGCTTCCTTCAAAAGATATTCGTGTTTGTGTGAGGGTAAACCCTGGGCGTTACTGAGCAGGTCGATAGTTTCCTTCAGCTTCTGCTCATAGCCCTCACCGCGCTGGACTTCTGAAAGGGCTGTAAAGCCATTCCAGTCCTCCATTAGTTTCATCATCTCCATGATGTATCCTCCATAGTTTATTTTTGTTCCACCTCCACCTTTTCCGCCTCGTTAATGCGTTCAACAAGTTCTACATCGTTTTTACCAAACCCCTTGAAGGTATCTATTGCCTTTTTAATTCTGTTGTATTCTTCATCTTCCAACAGAATATTATCCTCTTTGCATTGTTCTAGCTTCATAGCCAGCACATTCTGCTTGACTAATTCAGCACCGTTCAACTGCAAAGCTGGGACAAACAGTAGATTAAGAATAGAATCCTTAACAGGATAGGGAAACTCGGCATCAATGAACTTACCCAGTTTCATCTGGTCTGGGGTTCTCACTATGACCGTGTAGTCTTTTAGGTTTAGTTTACGCATCTCTTTACTCCTTTTTGTTCTGGTTTAGTCTGTATCTGCATATAATCGGACATAGCGAATACCATGTCCAACAATGTCAAACAGAGGGACATAACCTACTGGGGTATCAGCTTCAGTTATAGCAGCCACATAGCCGACTGAAGTAGGATTGGCCGCCGCTATGACTGCCGTGGCAGTTCCACCTGCTGCAGCCAGATTAACTCTGAACCAATGGAAAGAAGTCGCTGGAGTTTCAGCCAGTATTGCTTGTATCTGTTGCATAACAACCCTACCATTAGCGGCAAGGCCACAACCGACATCGTAGATACCGATTTCGTGTGCTACTAACAAATCGTCAGTAGGTGTGAAGGCAACCGCCAGTTCCATCCAAGTAGCCCAACCATAGATAGACCCAGTCTGCACACCAGTTATTCTCTGATCTCGATAAAACAGACCTTCAGATGTTCCGCCTGCAAATACGGCTGTGCGGTGGTCGCCATAAGCACCAGTAGCAACTGTATGCCATCTTCGTTCCTCTTGCTCCGGCCATGGTGCAGCATGAACCTTGACAGCAATCCGCCCTGTAGCTGTGGAATCCAAATGACCCAGTGCATACCCAAAGAAAACCTGAGTGGCGCTGTCATTTCTTTTACTGAGTTCAGCATCGCCTGTACCTATAACACCTACATTGCCTAATAGAGTTCCAGCACGAATGTAGAGGGGGTCACCTATTTCAACGGCAACACCACCTAAATCATTATAGGCATCAACTTTCAGATTCCAGATTCCTTCAGTATCAACGGCAATCAAATCAGTTATAGCCGTGGCACTCTTGAAAGCTACTCCAACTAAATTCCCATAAGTCCCTGGGGTAGCACTAAGACATACGATAACCGGGTCACCCTTATCCACAAACCCATCAGCAGCATGGTAAATGTGGATTAGTTCCCTCTCAAAAACTGTTATATGCCTACCTTCATAGGTAGACGAGACTTCTGTACCGGCATCTAATTGGCCGGTGTAAACACCAACTGTTTCTCCTGGCATTTTGTTTTACCTCACTTTATTTTGTTCTCTGTCATACTAGGACAGTTTAGCGCCCATTGGCGGCAATTTCGGCTTCCCCGTCACTCATCCCCATTCCCTTGAAGGACTCAACGAGGGCTTTGTGGTCTTTCTCAGGGTCAGTATGAGTTTCCCCTAACCCCTTCACCTTACCTGCCTCGGATAGTTTGGCGATATAGTCAACTTCTGATTTTATCGCTTCCACTATTCCATCAGCAGACTCGGTGTCCTTGAACCTTTCAATAAGTCGCTCTTTAGCAGCCTGGGGTAGCTCGGCCTTGTCTACAGCCTCTTTTACGATAGCTTGTGCATCGGCTTTTGCCTTCTCCTTGATTGCTAAATCAGCAGCTTCCTTGAGTCCGTCTCTTTCCTTGGTTAGAGATTCTATTTGCGTGTCCTTGTCCTTGATTTGCTCTTCAAGCTCCATAGCTTTCTTAGCCTCCTTGATAGTTACCTCCCTGACCTCGGCTGTAATAGCCTTTATTAAGTCAGGTCGTCTTTCTTTAAGTGCTGATAGTCCGACCAAATCTACATCCCGATTTCTATCAGATTCATAGAGTGTGACAATCCCACTAGCTCCAGGTTCAGTAACAAAATCAACCGACCTGCAAGCTGTGAGTTTCTCTATAACCAGAGTTCTTTCACCTTCAATGGTAGCTTCAGTAGCTTTGCCCGCAGCATTGATAGAGATGCCCATTTCTGATAGCAACTCCTTATCTCGCAGCGTAGCCAGCTTCGTCATCAACCAAGATTCGATGATTTCAGCAACTCCAGTAACAGTTCCTTTGTCATCACAGGTTACATCTTTTAATACAGCAACCCATCCCGTATTCTTAATTGACCTCTCGGGGAGTTCTCTTTCTTCTGTTTCTGTCGGATGGTCGGCATACATCTTCATGCCTTCAAATATCCCATAATCTCTCTGGAGCATATCGGAAGGATAATATCTGGACTTATCAGCGTTGAATCCAGCCTTGATAACGATTACAGTAGCTCTACCTTTGTCGAATGTAGCTTCCGTTAGGGGTACGTAATTACTCACAACCTCCCTGGTCTCGGCTTCCCTAACCCACCGGGGCATCTCGTCTTCCTCGATACCCAGCTTGCGGTATCCGGCCCGTATCTTTCTTTTAGCAGCAGCTAATTCGGAGGTTGGCACCGTAGCCTTTAGCCCCTTGTACCCACCCGGGCTGAGAGAGGCTGAAACCTTATTTAACTGTGCCTTGGTCATCTTCTTATCCAAGTCTTCCCATGTTCTTAACTGCCACCCTGAGGGCTTCTCGGAGTCCGGCACATAGGCAAACGCCTCAGCCGGAAACTTAACCCCTTCCTCGGTCTTTATAATTGCCTGTTCCTTTAACCACGCCAGGGTCTTATCTGCTTCCTTAATTGCTTCATTAGCCTTCTCTTTGTCGGGTGCTTCGGATGATAAAAGCTCCTGGCACAGTGTCATAATCTTCTTTATCCTGCCTGAATCTAAGGTAGCGTTACGCCTACCGGCTTCCTGTATAATGTCGTTGAATTTAGCCTGTAAGGATTCCATGGGATTATAGATTATCTGTTTAACAACCTTCTCGGGGTCTTCAAGTATTACCTGCCCATCTTCTTCAAACTGGTACCCCATTTTATAGGCTTGCCCATCCACACTATAGATAACTTCATTATCAAATACCTCCTCAATCACTATCCCGCTTGGCTCAGGCTTTGCCTCCTGGTTTATCTGATAAGAAGCAATCAGGGCTGATTGTAATAGCTGCTTCCTATCCTCATCACTTATAGATTCTTTCACCTTGCCCTCCTTGGCTACCCACTTGTCTCCTACTTTCTTATAGACCTTTTCAACAGCAGCCCAGGCAGTCGCATGAGACAGGGCTTCCCTGTTGTCTCTGTCTTTGTATTGCTCAAAGGCTGCATTAAACGCCTTCATGTAGATTTCTTTACCATGAGCAGGTAGTCCCTTTGTGCCTTCGGGTAATTCACCTATGGTAGAATACGGCATATCATCCCCTCCTAAATAACTTTGATATACATTTAGGAATTCCAAAGTGACGACACCAATAAGGTGTTGACTCATCTTCTCTTAACTTCTTCCAGTAGTAACCGGGGTTAGCCTTAAATTCCTTGAGTGTTGGAAACCAATCTCGTAACTCCTTCCCACTGGGTATTACATAACCCATAGTTACCTCCTAAAAATGGCAATAAAAAAAGAGCCGCAAACCTGAGTTCTTCACTCAAAGCCTGCGGTTCTTCCGTCTAGCTTAATTCTATTGTTTAATTAATTAGGTTCATTCAGGTATAATAGTAAAGGAATCCAATCTATCTCTGCCTAATGTTGAATCTGAACGCATAAATACTATACATTCCATGGGGATTCCCCTATTGAGATTATATTCATATTCCAGTAAAGTCACTTCCTCTTCATGTTCGGGATTCATTTCCCAGCCAGGGCCATCAGTGAGTTCATAGGGAGTATGTTTAGCTTTAATCCCCCTCAATTTACGCTTTCCCAATAACTCTTCTAATGTCAAGACATATAACATCAAGGTTCCTCCTTTTTAATCTGGATATGTTCGTTCAATAACCAATAGCGTCTTCTTTCCCTGCCTTACCTGTATCTTGACACTACCATAATCAAGATATTTGCCCCAGTCTATCTTATCAAGTTCCTTCTTGAGTTCTAGGTCTTTGAGGTCTTCCGTTCTATCCATACTATCCTTTCCTCAATATCAACAAACTTGGTAGCAGGGGAGGGAATCGAACCCTCGTAGTCTTGCTTATGAGACAAGACGGGCAACCAACAGCCTCCCTGCATATTTACTTACTCAATATCGCTGGAGCTAACGCACACCTGCAGCTTGGATGTTGAGGAGGTGCCATAGCCCCACTGGTAAAAGCCTGATTGGTAGGTATAACTCCATCAGCTTCGTTGGCTAAACACTCATCGCTCACCCTATCATCACCGGAGGTCACCCATTCCTTGCCGTCTATCCCCATGCCCTCCATGTTATCCAGCGAAGCCTGTGATAGAGCGGATGCCGTCTCGGTACGTGCTATCATCTGTGAACGAAACCGGCTCATATCGGTAAATTGTGTTTTAATATCCCTTGCTAATCCCGGGATACCTCTCTTACTTTGAATACCATCTGCAATAGTCTTTGCCAGTAACTTCTTGGTCTCATCATCCATCTGTGTGACTAAAGTAGCCCCGTGCTTGCTAGCCCAATCAATCGCCCCCTGAACTGGTGGCCCCTCAAAGGCTATCGGCACACCGCCTTTAGTCTTCCCCCAGGTAATCATCTCGGCTTGACCTTGAGAATAAATCTTTACCAATTGCCCGTTTATTCTGGTTGTCAATGAATCATCAAAACTAGCCAGCAGGGGGTCGAGTATGTCGCCTGTTTCACTACCTAATGACTCTTTGACATACTGGTTATAAATCTCGTCTATCCTGCCATACGGAAAGGCATCAGATAACGACTTGAAGTATTTAGCCAGCTCTCTTTGAAAGCTTAGCCTTAGCCTTAGATTTGCGGGGCTGTTTGGATTTGCCGGTATCTCCGCTTCCAATAGTTGAATTGTCGCTTCCAGTTCCTGTAAGACTGTCATCTATCCCCCCATTAGCAAACTTCTTAGGAATGTTTCTTAAATCCTCTTCTGGATGTTCTCCAGCCTTTGGTAGCATATCGTGCAACCTATTCCTTGTAGAATTCTCATCTACTTCCCCTGTGCCTTTACACTCAGCACACGTTACCTGTAGTAACCCGTGGTTAAATTCCTTGAACCCCTTGCCTTCACAATTTGAGCACTGCATTTATTTACTCCTTTTATATCTGCTTACCAGCAAAGCCTATTCCTGCTTCGGTTAATTCCTGCTTTAGTTCATCTGGGATACTTTCCCACACTTTACTTGAAGCCTCTAGTGTCTTTTCAGGGCTTCCTGAGTGCATACCTAGAATAAACATCCCTGAGTCAAAGTAAAGCAATCGCCCTGCTACTCCTAACTTAACACCATTCAGACACTCAACCAACTTTCCGTGAAGTTCTTGTAATTTAGTATCGTCTACCACATTACTCCTTTTTATAACAGCACGCAGGTTGCCAGACAAACTAATGCTATGAGCATCACCCCCACCACCAGACACACGATCCCCATTGCTACTCTCATACCTTACTCCTTTTTCTTTAATACCTCTTGAAATTGTTTTAATGCCTTAACCAGCCTGACATCGGGATTGCCCTTTGCTTCCTGTGTCAACTGATCTAATACCTCCGCAGGATCGTTTATCCCCAGCGCCATCAATGCCGTCTGTCTGACATCATCCGAGTAGGCAAACTCGGGGAAGGCTTGTACCATCAATGAAAGTGTCTGCCCTATCTTAGCCACATCAGCAGGGGCAATCGCAGGGAAGTCCATGTCAATATGTATATCAGTCTTGAGGTCGTTCTGGGCTAAGATAAGCTCGTTAATATCCTGATATGTGTCAGCCCATACTTTCTGATAAGACTGGAACTGCTTTTGCATCGGGAGTTCAACTGTCTGGGCGGTAGCTAGACTACCAGCAGATACATCTCCAAAATACTGCTCATAGAGACCTGTCGCTGCGCATATTTGTAGTTTAATCTGCCTGCCATCTTGGTAGGCATTCATAGCACCCGTATCTGTCTTAATCGGAAGAGTCTCCACTCCTTCGTTTTCAATTTTAGTAGACCCGGCAGGTATTTTCACCCCGTCTGTCTTCGCCTTAATCGCATTTACCGCCGCCTGCCCGCCCTTGATCTTCTGGCTCCAGGCGAATGTCGCTAGCGCCAGCATAATCGCTATTCTGGACCCTAGGAACTTGGTGTAATACTTCAGCCAGGGTAGCGCCGGCAGTAACAGGGGGTTGCCCCTTTGTGTAATAGTGTTATATGTCAGGTGATAGACTAAGGCATCGTCATTGTGCCTTACAGTGGCTCCTATGGCACTCTTAGCTAGTTCGCCTTTCGGGTTAGTTGTGCTTCTGTAGATAGTTTGGTGCGAACTCCCCTGGCTATCAGTCCAATCCCTTACATAGAATTTAACATCTTCTATATCTTCAGGATTGGTTATAATCTCGGTTATTTCGAGCGGGTCAATGCGCCGGATAGTGGTAACACCTCCGCGGTATCCCAAGAAGATAGCGAAGAATATCTCACCATCAACCAAGAGTTTATCAGATGACTTCCTCTGCCCCCGGGCTGATAGTGTAGTCTGGTTAGTGGGAGCGTTCCAAAACCCTTCGAGCGCTTTCTTTGCTGGCTTGTCCTCGGTGTCCCACGCCATCCCCGGGCCGAAAGTATAATCAGTCCACAGACGAATAGCCTGCCGCGCCATCGGGTCCTTAGTGTAATATAAACGGGAGGTTAGTAAATTAGTCTCACGCTCCGAGGCGGTTATTACATCCCTTGTTCCAGCGCTTATATTTATATAGCCGGCATCTTCAAGGGCAAGATCATCTTCAACTGCCTGTGTAGCTTCTTTTAATATAGTTTCTAATTCATCTGATGGCGATGTTATTTCTCTGAGTTTACTCATTTATCCCTCTATCAGTGGCTCATATGCTCCAAATCCAGCCTTGAGCTTCCACTTTCTCGCATTAGGGCTACAACCGCTGTTATTACAAGCAGCCCAATCACCCCTAACCAAATCAGTACCTTCTTCATAAAACTCACAAAGCTGGCACCAGTGGACTATATCCTTGTCTACCTTTAGAACCGCACCTTTAGAACTTTCATAGGCTAGAACTATATCTACTGTCTCGTAATCTATTTCCTTTGGCTTGGGGTTATTAGCAACGATTTTAGCTATCTGTTCCCTTATCTCTTGTTGTCTTATCATTCCTGCTCCTTTTATCCTAACTCCAGCCCTCTTACTGCTTGCATTGTGTCGTAAATTATAGTCCGTTCCACTGGCTCAGGTTCTTTATCAATAAACCCCACGACACCATATCTTCGGGCATCCATTCCGTGAGAGAATATGTGTGTCGTCTTGTCGGTGTATTTGCCATTCTTGTCCTGTATGTATCTGAAGTTCCTCTGCTCCTTGATACAGTTTAACGAGTCCTTTGTCCAGAACTGTTTATACTGCCTGATTTTCTGATGACCGTATTCTACCGAGCCTGCGCCCTTCGGGCAAGGCTTGATATTGAATCCGAACTTGTGAATCTCCTCAATCGACTTCGGTTCAGCAGAGTCAGCAAATATCTCATCATAGTTTCTTTTAACACCCAGCTCATCCATCCGGTAAGCGATGGCATCATTAGTCAGCCCCGCCTCATATATCAACTCTTGGCAGTAAAGCCCCTCATCTTGGACCCTACAGCGTATCAGGACAGTCGGGTCATTACTGTATCCGAAGTCTAATCCATAGAATACCTCACCACTGGGCAAAGCATCAACCTGACCGAAGTGAGGATAAACCAAACCTTCAACTTTCCCTATCTTCCCCAGGCCGTATATATTCCACCAATTCAGGTCAGTGTCCCGGTTGGACTCTATGTTACTAATTACCTCTTGAGGAAGCACATCCAGGGCATCCATATAGGTTGAATGTATATAAGCGTTTTCTGGCTTCCCTATCAGATTTTCGTGCGCCCAGAATTCACTTACAGGATTCCAGTCAAGAAAGGTAAATAGTTCTGTCCTTATGTCTAGTTCCCGATAGGCATTATATGGGTTGTTGTTTGATTCATTCAGGAAGAGTATTTTGCGCCGACCACCTCTCATCTTGGAGGGTTCATCAGCAGGGAAGAATTCCATCACACCCTTCCCGAAAGTGTAAATGTGCTCAGTGCGGTTATATCGCTCCCCATCAAACTCATCCCCCATTATGTTCATAAAGTCCCTGATACATCCTCTTTTGAGATGCGGTAAGGACTCACTTACTATGGATATGAGGAAGTTTGACTTGGCGTGCTGTGCTATCAGGATAAGTAATTGAAGTATTGAATAGGTCTTGCTAGAGGAGGTTCCGCCTTCATTGAGTGCACGGCGCTTGCCCCTCTGATATGCAGTTAAATTGTCATCAAAGATTCGAGTTGTCTTTACCCTCAATAGACTCCTTGTGTGGTTCCACCCCGTCTGCTATTTCAGTCAGTAGCTTCCTGGCATTCTCTGAGGTAACTATAATCTCTGCCTTCCTGTTGTCTATGTTGACTGTAGTGCCCTCTTCGTAAATCCTCTCCATCTTGTTTAGTTCAGCAATAGCCTGCATAGGGTTGTGGAGTTTAACTTTAGTTATCACCGCAGCGCCAGCGCCGTCTTTGTCAAACTCTGTGTGAGCAGTTATCTCCGATAGAGCTGCTGTGTTAGGTGAGTCAGGGCCAACATCCACTAAGTCTCTATCAGGCCCGCAGGTAACATAATCAGTCAGCCTGGCCCTGGCTATTTCAGACAGCCGTTCCTTTCGCTCCACTACATCCATTATCTTGGCAGAAGCAGCCTTATCCCTCAATTCCTGGAGCCGCTCAATAACATTAAGTTTAAGCAAGTTTTGGGAAGCAATAACTACTGCCGTCTTCTTTGAGTAACCTGCTATAATCGCAGCCTCAGTAGCGTTCCCTGATTGGAAGTAGTTAATGCAGAATGTTTCTTGTTTCTGTGTCAGCTTCATATTCCTCAAATAGAAATAAGCCCGATATATTTCAACCGAGCCTATTCACAATTTCTACCTGATTGTAATCCTAACGTAATTGAGTAACTTTGTCAAGCCCGTATCTACTTCATGGTTTATCACCCCCTTTTTTAGCTTCAAAACAATCTTCCAAGCTAGTCAGTGGACTTAGTCTCACCACTCCCAAACGATAGAACCATCTAAGCGTATAAAGCCAATAACCTGTTCCCTGCAGTTTTCCAACCAGCCTAACCAACCAGCTCCCACCGGATTGCTATATAGTTTTAATTTCATCTTTTTACTCCTTCAAGTTCTATGATAATTCTATGGTCTGGAGTTACCCGCCATTTACCTAACTCATCAAGTGTTTTTCTGGCATGGTTATCAGAACAGCTAACCCGATTAACACCCCTAAAACTGTCATAACTCACCCCTTTACGTTTCTTAGTATCGTGCCATCTCCGGTCCTGCCCACTGGACACATAAATTAACGCCTTCTTCCTCCTTTTCCTGATTGACCATACCGGCATCTTAAAGTATCTGGCCAGGGATTCATCAGTCTTCCCCCAAGATTCTATCGCTTCCAGAATAAGGCCGTCTATCCCACACCGCTCCAACCTTTCCTCAATTTCTGCCGCATATTCTATCGGAGTTTGATAGTAAGCCTTGTTACCTACCTTCTTCCCTGGTATATCAATGTAATTCGAAGCATCAGTCGGCCATTCACCAGCCCCGAGACATCCTAGATTCTGGAGTAGCCATAAGACCGTTTGCTTAGTAAAGTGAACTTCGCCTGGAGAATAAAACTCCTTCATTAAGTAATCCTCGAATCTATATCATTATCTACTTCATTACCCGATTGTTTGTGAGAAGACACCATAGCTGCTGGCCTTGACCACTTCCTAGCTAAATCCCTCCATTCCTTTGAATAATCAATGTATTTCCCTGGAGGCTGGTATAATTGAGCAAAGGGCATACAGCCCATCCCCCATGCTTCTTCTAATCGCCCCTTTGCAGTATCTATTGATTCCCCTTTATAGGCAAGTAACATATAGCAACGTAATTTCCTACGGGGTAGGAAGGACAACTTACTTGTTGCTTTTTGCAAGGGTTTTAGAGACTCTATCGTGTCAGAAGCTACGAACACCATTTTGATTCTAGTTCCCCTTAATTGTTCTGCAACCCAATCATCAACCAAAGATGTTTGAAACCCTCCAGCGAATATAGCTGCCTTGCGTTGGCTTTTCAGCATATTGAATACTTCTTCCATGTGCTTTTTGCCTGTCTGGAGAAGATTATTATCGTTAATCATGTATCCATTGGTAACAGGAAGGAGTTTAATATTCCCTTCTCGTTGATGCACTAAACAAAAAGAACAATTATTGTTACATCCTCGACTTGTAAAGATAATACCCGAAGCTATATACATCCCAGGAGTAAATTCATCACAAGGGCTAGCGTAGGCTGGCCCCCCAATCTTTACAACTGGATAATATTGTTGCCAAGCTAATCTTAATTTCTCTGCCTTTGCTATGTCCCAAGTAAAGATAACCGATATATGAACCTCATCAGCTTCAGGTCTCATCATCGGGGGATCACCTACAAAGGCATAATCATCTTGCGGTTGCATATTTGTCTTTCTTGGGAATACTCTCAATATTCTCATAATCCCTCAGCATAGATTATCTGATACTTTTTCATAACACCCTCTTCGGGTGACGGGGTGGCTTTGACATATAGTTGAACAGGTCATTATAATCAGCAAACTCTTTTTCTTTGCTTTGGCTGGGCCGGTAGCCCTGGGGCGGTTCACCAGTAGCCCAATCAGCCCAGTCAGGCGCCGGTATAGCAGGAAGACCAGTCACCATTGAGGCGAGCAGCCCTTTAGCCTCAGCATCCACACACCAGAATATCGGCAGCGCCCTTCGCTTATTCAAGGTGCTTCCACTCGGTTCCTGCCCAAACTTTTCCGAACTTCTCCTTCATCACAAAGGCAAGCCACAATTGCCCCATTGACCCACCATATCCTGTACAAAATCCATAACCATATGGTGTTTTTGAAAAAGTGTATATTGAACCACACAATAGCTGTATATTTTTACTCACCATCTCCTGTAACTGGGACTGGTCAGGTAGCCAGATAAATCTGTCGTGGTAATCCTCGTTGGAAATACCGCCTGTCTCCCATCGCCAAATCGTAGTAACTGTATAAACCCCCAGTTCTGGTATGATATGACGCTGTGCGACAAGCGAATCTGGGTTAATACACCACGAACTATCTCCCTGTATCTCTGGGCAATCCGACATCTTGATACGAGTTTCTGATGTATCCATTAGACCTCCAATATCCTGTGGTGTTTGTTGTGGCAAATTCTACATAAAAGCTGGCAGTTTCCCTCGGTAGTCTTCCCACCTTGTGCTAGAGATATGGTGTGACTCAAATGTAACTCACCCCTACCATCTTTGAAGTCAGGCGACTTACCACATATCATACACTTATTGCCAAACTTTCCAATTAGCTCCAGCTTAACCTTTCTCCTGAGAGCTAGTTCCCTTGCCTGCTTTCCGCTTACTTTCTTCATTTGAGAATCTCCACAACCTTGTCGAACTGACGGGGCCTCCATACGAAGACCTCAAGCCCCGGTGTCTTCCTCAATTCCCAGAGCCACCTAGCCTGAGCCGGTGATAGTTTTGACTTCCGCTTATTAGTCTTCAGCTCGGCGATTATAGTCCTGCCGGCCCTGGTCAATACACAGTCAGGGAACCCCGCCGGCGAGTGAAAGCTACGCCAAGTGTGATAAAACAACCAGCCGAACATTTTAGCCAAGTCAGCTATCTGAGATTGCCACTGTGCCTCAGTTAGGTCAAGTTTAACTTTCACTCTTTAATCTCTTTAACATAGACGGCATTAATCATAAAATCTATTATCTGCATAGCGTTATTATCCCCTCCAAGCAAGGTAAATGTTCTCTCAGGCAACGGGGCATCACGGTCTACTATGGCTATATGTTCATTAGAGAGAATTTGACACTCAATATCATGTTGCCAATTATCAGGATTAACATTCTTGGGTATATATGGATGTAGGATACTATCCATTTCTGCTATTACCTTATCCCTTATCTCACTCATTTTCTACCTCTTTTTTATTGTCATCTACCTCAAGGGGGGAAGCTAGAGCTACATTCGTTCCATCATCAGGGCAAAGAGAGAAAACAGTTCCGTTCCCATCTGTATAAATAAGTACCTCTTTACCGCATATAGGACAAACTAAAAAGTTTCTTTTTACCTCCTCTGTAAAGACATTGATATCTCTTGTGTCTATTGTAAATGTCTTAGTAGGTGATTCTTCTGCTGCCTCCCAAAGTGCATCCCATAAAGCGTCAGCACCAGCTTCAGCAAAGAGTAAAAATGCTTTCGAAACATCCCCCTTCATAAGTTCGAGGTCAGGTATCTTTTTAATCTCAGCCAAAAGCATCTTGTCCCATTCTCTCTTATCAGGTCTCCAACCCATCCTTTACCTCCTTCTTACGTTTCTTCCCACCCTTAGCACAGACCGCCCGGCTCCTGACTGTTGCTATCTTCCCGTCACCATCTCCCATTTGCCCATAATCCTTGACAACCTTACACCCATTTTTGCTACAGCGCCCTATCTGGTGCCATACAGGCTTCCCGTTATTACTGATATTCTCCAGTTTTATCTTGATTAGATGCGGCGGACATTCATCAGTCTGTAGGGCTGTCAAGGGAAAGGTTTTCATAATTCACGCTCAACTTCATTTTCCCCAAAGATATAAAGCTGGCTATCTCTTGGAAACTTAACGATAAAATGGTTGTTTCTAGGTTTTCGCACTACTTTGCCAACCAACCCTCGCAAGTTTGGTGTAAGACAAAGCTCCGTTACCCTGACAATAGTCCCCTTTTTTATATCCATTAAATCTTCTCCTTCGCCCCTCTGTACTCCAATTCTAGCCCCCTTAACCCTCTTTCAGGCAGTTTGCTACCTCTTGTTATTGCCTTTATCTGCTCTAGTGTCATCCCTATCCTATAAGGATAGTCGCATAACCCCTTACTATAAGGACATCCCTGGCAGGTCTTTTTATTTAGTGGACAAGTCATTTAATCACCTTCTTTGGACGATAGTTACCACCACTATTCAGGACCAGCCGGCTCTGAACCGCATCAGTGAACCTTGATACTATCCGCCGCGGGACATCCTTAATATCAAGATTAGTTGTTACTACTGTGAACAGTCCTTCTCGGTACCTGTAGTTAATAATCTCTTCAAGCTCTCCCCACTCCCAGGATGACCCGGTGCTCCCCATGCCAACATCATCAAGCATCAGATAATCTCTTTTCTGGAAGCTTCGGAACTGCATATCATAATCATCCGTTACCTCGGAGTGCATCCTACGCTTTAGGTCTCTTACCACTTCTGCCCACTCATTTACCCGGCACAGAACTTCCCTCTTTGCCATCTCAATTGACAGCGCCTCGCATAAATGAGTCTTACCACAGCCATCCGATCCGTAACACAACAACATAGACCAGGTCGCATTGCCTGAAGCCAGTTCCTTGAAGGCGGTAAGCGATTCCTCAACTCCCTTAACCGGCTTAAAATTCTCAAAGGTATTATCCCACGAAGTCAGGTTCAGCCGCCGGCGCAACGCCTCTTTCCTCTCTTCTGGAGTAGGCTCATGATAATCAAGGTCATCTTTTTTATGGTAGTAAGTAGGTTTGTCAGGCGTTTTCAGGTTTGGTGTAGTCTCCGGGTCCCGGGATTGACCGAGGATTTCGCCGAGTCGTTCCATTGCCAGCCTCCTTCTTGTGCTCTCTAGCTTTGGTCATCCAGTTGATTAAAGCCAATTTGGGTATCTTGAGTTTTCGGTCGCCTTCTTTCCAGTAAATCCAAAACTTCTCTAATTCAGTATCAAAATCTATATCCTTAAATCGTTCCCGTAGAGTGATAATATAATCATCAAGAGTTTCCCTACTACTAGTAGTATCTTTCTTTAATACTTTCTTTAATCTTTCTTTAGGCGTATCTGAGTTTGTATCTGAGGGACTTCCCTTTTCGGTAAGGTGTTTCTTCCCTATTCGGTAAGGTGTTTCTTCCCTATTCGGTAAGTTTTGTTGAGAACCATTGAGATTTAACCTTACCAATTCCGTAAGTTTACTAGGGGTATACGCTAAAGCTCTTGATACTCTCCACTGGTCAAAGTTCTTGTTGAAGGAATAAGTATTGCCATCCCTGAAGATGACTTTTGCTTCTTGGAGCCAGTCAAGGTGTGTTTTAATATGACCTTCAAGGACACCAACAATCTCAAAGTTATTTTGGTGCGGTATGGTAGCTTCTTTTTTACCACATCCCCAGGATAGACGGAGAATTAAATCTAATATCCGGCGCTGTTGCTCGGTAAAATGGCTTACCATAAGCTGTTCACTTATCTGGTGAGCTATTCTTAAATGAGCATCTGTCGGTTGAGGGTTAGCCACTTATTCCTTCCCCTGAGTAATCTGGAAGTTCTGGTCGACCATTGCTTCGTATAAACTTTTACCACTCCGGTTAATCATATATCCTAGGAATACCTGCTCCATATTCACCATCTCTGTCTCTTGAAAGGCTAACTGTGCCGCCACCCATGTCTTTACGATACGCCAGGCAACTCTTATGGCTTGCGCTTTATTCTGATAGACTTTAGGAACATTCTGCTTGGTCAATACCTTTAACACCGAGTCAGGGTCAATAGGTAGCTTGAAGCCTCTCGTCCCCTGCTGGGTTTCAATTTTAAACGCTAGCGCCTCAACGCTCCCATCCTTAGCATAATCTATAAGGATTGACCGGGCACCGTGGCCAGCTAGTATGCCCTGAATTTCGCCTACAGTCTTGACTGCTTCAATGCTTGTTGAATAATTAAGAAGTGCCACTTATACCCCCTTACAGTCATATATTATCTCTATGGTATCAGGCATTGGGGAGCTCCTGTCTTAATGTGTTGGTAGGTGTTGGGAATATAGACTTCAGGTTATCTTTATGAAAAACTTTGACACCAGCTTTATCACACGCCTCTGTTATCTCCTGAACCCACTCTATATCAGGGTATACTGTTGGCTTGGTCTGTGCGCCGATGATAAGCCAGTCCAATTGATAATCCTGGAAAGGCTCGGCTTCTATATCCACATGGTGTAATAGCGGTTCAAAGGATATGTATTTTACCTTTGCTTGTATCTCCCCCAAGATGGGCAAAGCCTTCTTATACATAAAATGGTCAGTAGCTGTCACCCCCACCCAGCAGTTATCAGGGAAGGGGCTGAACTTAATCAGGTTCTGAGGCTGCTTGGTCAAGAGGTAGAAGCGGTCACGCCAATTACCCTTGCATACTTCAATTACTCGGCGTGTCCATTCTTCAGGGATGCCAATACCGAAAAGGTCAGACATATCACAAGTGAAAATGCCTCGTGCCTTTCGTTTACTTATGTTCGACCTCACAGCATCAATTATTTTATCTTCCCAGAAGCGGGGATAGAAGGGGTCTGTGTGTCCTGCTTCCCAATGTTCAGGCAACATATTATCAGGCACATTCTTATTCGCCAGATACCTTTCCCTCAGCCGACCATTAGCCAGCCGTCTAGCGTAGCAGTAAGGGCAATTATTTAAGCAACCGGTTATAGGATTCCAGGTGTAGCCCGGTGTGCCATCTGGATTCTTGACCCACTCTATTTGCGTCTTATTCACCTATTACCTCCTAGCATCTCTATGGTACCACTATTCCTCACTCAGCTTGGCTAGAATATCCTGCCTGAATCCCTCATAGGCTTCCCCCCTAAAACAGGCTTTATCATAGGGATTCTCTATCTTCTCTATCTCTATCTTGAGGTAGGTGAGGATTTGGTCAAGTTTCGGTATTATATGGCAGTCATTATCAACAGTTATGGCTGTATCCAATATATGTTGTATCTCTTTTCTTATACTCACTTCTCTCCCTTCAGTGCTTGTGCTTCAATTAAATCGTGAATCATAGCTTTGATAGTAATTAACAAGGCTATATCATTACGCTTATCCCTTTCCATATCAATAAATGAAATTATTAGCTTCCCCCCATCCCTTAATTCGTTTATTATCCTCTCCCTCTCATCCTTTCTGATAAGAGGCTCGGCTTTGGCTAGTTGGGCTTGGGCTTGTTCGTGGGCACATTCCCATCCGTATTCCGAGAAACCGCCGTGTTCAAAATGATGCCTTTTTGCGATTGGTTTTTCAATCTCAATTATCTCTTTATCTGTCAACAAGTATCCCATTTCATATCTCACTTCTTATTTCCCCACAGTTTTCTCTCCACCACCCAGGGTATCCCTACTATCAAGATAAGAGCCGGGGACACTCCTACCAAATGAAACAGAACTCCCCATAACTTATCTATTATCTGGGGCATCCAATATCTTCTCCATTGCCTTACAGAGGGCTAGGGCGTATTGTTTCTTATCTGCTTTACCTGAATACCACTCGCCAGCGTAACAAATAATACAGCAAAGACCATCGCTAACTGGGAGGAACTGGACTACAGCGTTTTCTGGCACAAGATGTTGAAAGCAGGCATCTAGGGAAGCGGTGAAGTCAGGAGCATCACCAACATATTCCTTGCCCTCTGGTGTATGTACCAAGACATCAGGCAATCCTTGTACCTTTACTTGCTCCACCTTAAACCCTACCCATTCTGCTAGTTTCTGGTTAAGCTTCATCTCTTTACTCCTTAAACTCTAGGATGGGGGTAGCCATTGGCGGCGACAGGATTCAAACCTGTGTTCTCCTGTAGTCAATGGCTACAGGTGCTTTACCACTAAGCTACACCGTGTAACCACCCCCATCTAACCGAGCCTGCCCCTTTGGATAACCAGCAAAGTTCAGTTTTTACTCCTGCTTAATTTATTTCCCTTATTCAGTCCAGGCTTGTATTTCTTTAACCTCGGCATAAGCCGACTTAATCTTCTCCGGGTCTTTCATATCCTCCTCGGTATAGGTAAAGGTCTTGAGGAACCATGTCCGGGTAAATGCCTTGCCGTGTGATGTTAACCAGTTATAGAAAGCCTGGATAGTAAGCGTCTTATCAGGTGGCTCTTCAACGGGCTTGTCTCCATCCAAAAGGCCGTCAGCTTCTTGCCCTCGTTCAACCGGCGTTTCTTCTGCTACATCAAGGGGAGCTTCATTATCTGCTGGCGCCGGCGCTAGAAGTTCGTGGACTGGTTTCAAGCTATCAGCCAGTAGACTTTGTAGCGTCTGGCTCTGGCTCAAGTTCAACACACAGACATTCTTCTTCTTACCATCATCGGGGTTGACGACCTCCTGCTTCTCGAGCGTAAGTTGTAAAGGTATCATCCTGATTCGCCCACATATTCCCCGGATAAGCTCGGCGCTGGAATTGATATTGCGGATTGAATTGATTGAGCTGGTATCAATCTGCCAAACACCAACCCCGGGAACATTGGGTAAAAGGAATTGTAGGTTCATCACTTCCCGGCACTGCTTGTTCTTGTAGAAAGGACACTCATGCCCATCGCATTTAGCATCGTGCCAGGCTATCTCAGTGCTATCCCGGTTAGCCATATCACCTGTTTTGGTATCAACCATCCTGTAGCTCTTTCCCCCATCGCCTTTACAGACAAGACCCCGGGTCCGGGAGTAGCATCTATAGTATTGACTTGCCCAATATTCCTCATCTTCCACTGGTATCATAATGGACAATTGCTTTGGCTTGTCAGGTAGCAAATCCTTTATCTCGTCAGGAACTACGAAATAATCAGTGGCTTTAGGATATTCGACACCCTGGGCATTTTTAGCTTTAATACCTAGATGTATCTTCCCCAGCCGCGGCATCCGCCTTTGCTCGCTTAATCCTTTAATTGGCATATTTCCTCCTTAAAATAACCTTTTCTGCGCGATGACTGATTCAAGAAAGCCCGGGAATATCCTGTTAAGTGGTGCCTCTGCAAGCTCGCTAATCCACCATTGCTTTTTATCTAGATTCCACTCCCTTAAACTTGAAGGGACGGTTTTCTTTATCTGCTCCACTATATAGGCAGAGTATTCAAACTCTATTAAGTAACCTGGCTTGCCTTCTGAACTCCCGCCTTTTACCCAGTTAAGATTGTGTCTCATAGTTCTGCCTTCTTAAAATAGACTCTATAAACCTCTTTGATAGGGGTCTGTGCCATCCCCTTGCCATAATTCCCTTGTGTGATAGGTGGGAACGGTGCTTCTTAGTTACATCCATCATTTACCTCACATAAAAAGCGTATTGTGGTGTCTCGGTGATTACGCCCTTCTTTTTCAACTCATCAAGGCTCAACAGCCCGCCCTTTATCTGTCCCTCAAGGGCTTTGGCGTTTACGGTCTCCTCTATTAAAAGAGGGGCGAACTTGGGGAACTCATCCTTCAGAGCTTCAGGGCTGTATGACCTCATCATGCGCCGGTACTTGACGGCATAATCACCAGTCTCAATGTCCTGATAACTACCCTGAGCTTCTACCGCAACCTTTATCCGAGTCTGAATGTCCATTACAGCCTTCGTGGATTCCTCAATATTCCCAGTAAGTTCTACATTCTGTGCCTTGAGTTCGTTCTCAAGTATGGATAAAGTTCCTTGATAAGCGTGTAACTGAACCAGTAACTCCTTCACCTCTGGCGGGTTACGCAAGTTTTCCGCCGACTCACTGTAGTCTGGATTTTTCTTTTCTACCATTATCCCCTCCTTTTATTCTGGCTATACTGGAAGAATAGTTTAGCCATAAAGTGCTTCTGTTCTTTAGTCCATTGGTCGGTTGCCAATTTTGCTTGGCAGAACCCCTCAAAGGTTTCGGTATAAACTGCCTTCGGAATCTGTAGCCCAGTTACTATAGAATAAACTTGGCTATGTATTCTAAACTTTTTGTCTATCTCTTGTAGGTTATCTGTTAGTCCTGTTGGTTGGTTTATATCTGGCATTTTATCCACACTCCTGACGAATCATAAGTAGAAGTTGCTCTGGTAAGTGGGAAGGAAGGATATGTAGTATGCTTTCAACCTCAGCTATCGCTTCCTCAACAGTCTTACCCTGCTTCACACACAACCGAATTGAATCAAAAATAGTCTCTGGATATGCTCCACCTTTTACCATTCTATTTACCTCCGTTGAGATAGTGGACTCTTTCTGCTGCCCCTTCCATTGATTCCCAATCGCTTTCTGGTATCCATTCCCCTTTAGGGTTATAGAATCCCACAGTCCATAGACTCCCATTGGCATTGTGTTCTGACTCTATATAGACATACATTCTATTTACCCTCTGCTTTAGTCTATCGTTTAGTGCTAGGATATTAAGATCCAATTTACTGTCATCGCCATCTAAAGAATCACAAGGGCAACTTGTGTCATACCCCTCTGGGTAGCAATGATGACAAAAGCCGAAGCCACACACTGAGCATTTAGGGCCGTTATGGTATTGCCCCTTCTCATAGGCGAAGATGTCTATGTCTCCCTCTTCTTTAATCCATTTGTGCTTCTTCATTTCACTCCTTAATTTAGGGGGCTACCCACTGCCCTTGGGCAGAAGCCGATAAGCTCTGGAGCTAGGGGACTTCCACCCCTAGATGTATATTTTGCATTTAAGACGGCTCGGGTGTGGCTACTACATACAACCAGTCCCGCTGCCATTGTCCTATTTACTTCTGCGTCTTTAACGATTCCGCCACTCCAGATTTTTAATGTGCTTATCGGGATTGAGAGGTCGTAGCCCCCACTTTTTGCCCACCCAAAGTCGATGAAAACACGGTGGGCTTAACCCCCTTTAAGTAAAGTCAAAACTTGCAATTTCGGCATCATCCTCTAGCGTGGCAACACTTTTAGCTTCATAATATTTCAAAACATCACGAAGATTTTTCAGCCGTTGCCATTCTGTACTGCCATTGACACAAGCGAGTGTCATATTGTCCACCACTTCCTTTATGCCTACTTGCTTCCATTGCTCCTTGAGCATAGACTCTGTTCTTTCAGCTTGGGCTTGGGCTACTTTTCTTAAATCATGTTCAGGTATAGGGACATACTTAACTAGCCTCATATAATCTTTATCTGTCAGCAACAAATCATCCATTTCACGCCCCCTTAATTAGTCGCAGTAAGAATCCCCCAACTTTACCCTTTAACCCACCTGAAATTGGCTCTGGATGTCTCTGAGGGCGGGCATAATGCTTGAGGTCAAAACTATTAGGTGAGTTAGCAGTAAATGAGATAGCAGTAAATGAATTGGTAGTAATGGCTTCTTTCAGTTCGGGGTAGGCTTGACGGATACCAGTGAGGGATTTCTCACCGAAACCTTTTTTGAAGTTCCTTATCCTTGACCAAGAGACTTCGTGAATTCCTATCTTTTGAGCGAACTGCTCATTGGTCAAGTTGTCTCTGGACTGAATGTGATTTAAAGTCTCAACTAAAATTCTGTCTAACATTCTAAACTTCTCACCACCAGCCAGGGGGTGCGGGCTCCTGGTTAGTAGTCAATGGTTTAGCTCTCGGCTTTAAGCACTCTACCGAGTGGTAGTGTCACATTAGCATATTCAAGGGGGCATTCATTCATTAGTTCGTAGCCATCCTCTTTGTAGTCCTCAACATCATCTTGCGGCTTGATAACCACATAGTCGCTATCAGTGTCTTCATTGTAGTAGTGTAATAGTGTAGCCTTCATTTCCCTTTGTCCTCCTTTGCTTCCTAGATATATAATAACCCATAGGCTAACGCTTGTCAATACCCCCTCATAGCTAAATAAAAAGAATTATTAAAAAATAGTTTACAAGGTTGGCCTGTTGGCTATTTGAGGGGACAAAAAAAGAAGCCCCCGTTTTACAGGGGGCTATCTTAACACCTCTCCTCTGGAGAAGAGGGAGCAAGTCTCACTTTCCTTATTATATGGTTATTTGCTTAACCGTTCCTCAATATTAACAGGCACGGCATCCTTGAAGCAATCAGGGAAGAGGGTTATAGGGTCGCTATGTTCCTTTAATGCCTCCACGAACCTATCAAACGCCTCACGGCTTTCAAATGGAAGGACAATCACAAACTCTTTGCCCACAAAGTAACCACAAGTGAAGCCCGATGGAATAGTTTTACAAAAGCAGCTAGTTACTAATAGCACTTAACGCCTTCCTCAAATCTTGAACCAAGCACAGCTTTGCCTTGCCACTCAAGCCGGTAAAATGGGGGATTTCTGTTATCGGCTCCCAGTGCCTCTTATTGCGGTCAAGCTCGTTAAAAAACTCCTGCTCTCTCCTAGCTACAATTTCACTTACAGGCTTCTTGAATGTTACTGCTTCTCTGTTGGAAAGGTCAGGCTCATATAAGTCAGCCGTGCCATCCATCATACAGTCATACCATTTTTGAAGAACGGCAATTACCGCCCTCCTCTTCCGGGCCCTAAGGCGATATTCCTTTTCATAGGGAGTCTCAATGGGGGGGCGCCACTCAAACATCCTCTTCGACTCTCCTTACAATTTCATCCCCCTGCCCTGGGCATAATTTATCAGGCTCAAGCACCCTGGAGGGCTCAGGCTCTTTAACTTGAGGTTCCACTATTGGTTCAATTAAAGGCTTAATTGGTATTGTTGTCATAGCTATTCCCATTTCACCACCAGCCTATTCCCTTACCTATGCCGAAAGCGATAGCTACCAGTAAAGCAACCACACCTGAGACACCACCACCGATAATAACCATCCTGTCTCCCCAACGGCCCGTACCGCACCGGGCTTTGGTTTTTACCTTCGCTATCTCTATACTGTGTTCTCTTACAGTGCCATTCAGTTCGTCAAGTTTATCCCTGATAGCCGGTAAATGTTCCTGGACTATTACATTGGTGGTCTGAGCCACCAAGAGTAAAAGCTCTCGGTCTGATTTTGCCCCGAAGTCGATAGGTGGTTGAACCATGTTTACCTCTCTATCTCTGTGTCAGTAAAGAATCGCAGAATGATATTAACGACTGCCAGCACAGTAGTAACAACCACCGCTTGAGTTTCTGCGTCAAGCTGGAAGCCAAATTGAGAGTTAAGGATAATGGCTACAACAGCAATAAGATTAACCCAGAGTGTTTTTGACTGATACCAAGATTTCATAGCTTACCTCCGTTTTTTATTTTCAAGATAAATTTAAACGCTGTTTTAAAGTCCCTGATAATCTTATAAGCAAAGAATATAACGACTGCTAATATAGTTACTCCAAGCGCTCCCAGAAACCACCACATTAGTTTTGAATTCCTCTCATAAGTGATACGACCTGAGATGGACGCACAGCAAAGGGGTCAGGGTAGAAACAATTTACGCCCTTACAGATAAAAAATAACCCTTTACCATCCTTGCCTATGTAGGCTATCTGATGAATAATAGTTCCCTTGCCATATTTATAAATAATAGTATCGCCTACAGCAAGGTCATCTATTGTAAAGTCTTTGGTCATTAGGACAATGTGCCCATAATCTAATAAGCCATCCATCGAGTTGGTATCTTGGACAGTAGTGGTATAAATCACTGGCAGGTTTTTAACCGTCAG
>Ga0222679_1000093_pt1 | contig 37158 bp, 40 predicted proteins | sample AntAcemetagen939_FD_179843 | JGI IMG/M metagenome (GOLD analysis project Ga0222679, IMG submission 179843) | Saline water microbial communities from Ace Lake, Antarctica - #939 | ecosystem: Environmental > Aquatic > Non-marine Saline and Alkaline > Saline | place: Antarctica: Ace Lake...
CTGAAAAAGTAAATTTGTTTGATCCTAAGAATCTAGCTATTGGTGCAGTAATTATGATTATTGGTATTGGTGGTAATATGGCGCTTCCAAATGGTTTATTCCCATTTAGTGTTCCCGTATTTTTCCCTAATGGTATTCCTGCAATTGTTTTTGCTGCAATTCTTGGAATTAGTCTAAATGCAATTTTTCAAATTTTCTCCCCTAAAGAAACAGTATAGATAGTAAATATAGATGCGTACTTTATTAAGAGGGCAGCCATTGGTTGCCCTTTTTGACATTAAGGAGGTCTATCATATCTGAAGCTACTTATAATGGAATTTATGAAAAAGATTTAAGTGATGAAGAAATGGCTGGAGTTTATGAAAACAGAAATGTAATTGGTTTATTAATAAATCAATATGTTTTTATAAAGAATAATGATGGGAAAGTTGTAGATAAGTTTAGATGGGATGGCGAAAAATTCTCGCCTCTTAAGTATTCAAATTATCCAGGTCAAAGACTTGGCGGAAAGATTGTTAAGCCAATAAATGATGAGCAACAAGCATTGTTTGATTTATTGGCAAATGATGATATAAAAATCAAGGAAATAAAAGGTGTGGCAGGGTCGGGAAAAAATTATTGTGCTATGGCCTTTGCTTTATCGAAAATATATAAGGGTGGGAGTCATTCTAAATATCAGAAGATTGTGCTAGTGAGAAATAACGTGGAAGTAAAGAATTCAAGCCCTTTGGGTGCTTTGCCTTCTGGAATTAATGAAAAGCTTTTGCCTTATGCTATGCCAGCCGCAGATATTCTTGGAAGTAAGTTGGCATTAAATAGAATGATTGCAGATGAAAAAATAGAATTGCTACATCTTGGTTTTGCAAGAGGTCGCAATTTTGATAACAGTATTTTGATCGTGGACGAGAGTGAAAATTTGACAAGCGCTCATGTGGCATTGTTAGTTTCTCGTGTTGGTAAAAACTCGATTATATTGTTTTTAGGAGATCAAAGACAAGTAGATAGGGTTGTCTTTGAAAAAGATTCAGGATTGGTTAGATTGAATTCTAGGCTGTCTGGGAATCCACTATACGGATGTGTGCATTTGAAATCGGTTGAGCGTTCTGAAACAGCTCGATTGGCTGAGTTATTACAAGACTGATAATTACTTTGAGATTGATAAATAAAAAATATTTTGTAGGGTTAGAGAGGTGAAAAAATGCCTTCGAGCAAACGCACGAGCGCAAAAGAGGAAAAGACAAAAATTTATTGCAGAAAATGCATGAGAAGCTTATCAGAAGGAAAGTTTTATAAAGCGGCAGATCACTTTCTAGATAGCAATGGACACATGTCTATTTGTAGTGAGTGTATTGCTGACATGTATCATAATTTTTATTCTACTGATACAGATATATCAAGAACTATTTACAGAATGTGTAAAATATTGAATATTCAATATAATGAGGGTGCTGTAGATTCTGCTAAAAGACATGTTGCAACAATGGAAGGAAATGGAAAAACGGTATCAAATCCTTTTGGTATATATAAAACAAAACTTTTAAAATCTCAAAAAACAAGTTTAACAAATAGAGATATGGCAGAAGATTTTACGTTTGAAGAAATTACTCCAGAAGTAAGAGAAAAACTTCAACCAAACGGAAAAACAGAGGCGGATTTAATATATTTTTGGGGAGATAATTTTACTCAGGATGACTATATTTTTCTTGAAAGAGAATTATCTGAATATCAAGGATCAAATGTTTGTGATACAAAACAGCAATTTTCTTTATTTAAAAATATATGTATAAAATCATTGCAAATGAGAATAGCCAGATCGGAAGGTAGAAGCGATTCCGCATTATTAAAGGATTATCAGGCTTTGTTGAAGACTGCTGGAATTGATCCTTCGAGAGCTACGGCAGCCAATACTGGTGAAAGTATAGATACGTTTGGAAAGAAAATAGAGCTTTATGAAAACTTTGATCCTTGCGAAGTTTATACGGATAGAGAATTATATAAAGATTATTTTGGAATCGGGAAATATTATGATTATCATGTTACTCGTCCAATACAAAACTTTACTGGACAAACTAAAAGATTTCCTATTTCTGAAAAGGATACTAAAGAAGATGAAACTTTTGATTAGAGGTGAAATATATGGCTACTTTTCAAAGACCGTATAAAAATCAGAAAATAAAAGATTCACAATCGGACAATGTTTTTATAAAACCACAAAATATGGTTTTAGCAAAAGATATTGATGAAGAAAGAAGGGAAAGATTTGTTAAATGGGTTACGTTTTTTAGAAGAAATCCCCATAAATTTATTGAGGATTATTTTGAAATACGTCTTTATCCATATCAAGTTATGATGATATGGGCATTACAAAAAAGCGAATTGGCTTATTTTGTAGCTGCTCGTGGTACTGCAAAAACATGGATTATTGCTGTTTGGTCTTTGACTTTAGCAGTTTTGTATCCTGGAATTAGAATTGTTGTTTGTGCAAAAACAATTAAACAAGCTGGACTTATTGTATCTGAAAAAATAGGTGATTTGAGAGAAAAACATCCCAATGTTGATAGGGAAATATCTAAATTCACATCATCAAAAGATTCTTATGGGGTTGAATTTCAGAATGGTTCAAAACTAACGATTGTAGCAAGTAGCGACACTTCGCGCGGTAATAGAAGCAATTACACTATTATTGAAGAAGCAAGGCTTGTTCCTCAAGAAGTTTTAGATGCAGTTATTCTTCCGTTTCTTGTTATTAGAACCCCTCCATATAAGACAAGGCCAGAATATATAGATAATAAAGGGTTGAATGAAGAAGGAAGACTCACCTATATTACATCTGCCTGGTATAAATCTGAACCATGGTTTAATACTGTATTGAAATGCATGGAACGTATTTCTAATGGGGATGAAACTGTCGCATTTTTAGCTTTTGATTATCTTACAACATTGACGCATGATATAAAAACAAAATCGATTATTAGAAATGAAACTGCTAGTATGGATAAATCCAATATTAATATGGAATATAAAAATCTTCCAAGTGGTAGCAGTGGAAAATCATATTTTGAAATGTCTTTATTTAAGAGAAATTTAAAACAATCTTTTTATCCACAAAAAGATGATACATTTAGAAAAAAGAATCCTTATGATATTCCAAGAGCAATAGGGGAATTGAGGTTTGTATGTGTTGATGTTGCTACTCGTGCGAATAATCCAAACGATAATTCTATTATTTCGTGTATACGAGCAATACCTACAAAGAAAGGATATGAAAGACATCTTTCTTATATGGAAAGCCATGAAGGACAGCATGTGGGCGTTCAGGCTGAAAGAATTAAGGAAATATTTGTAGATTTTGACGCAAATTATATTGTCCTAGATATTCAAAATGCCGGAATTTCCATCTTCGATTTATTAAGTGAAAATACTGAATCTAAAAAAAGAGGTATTGTTTTTCCGCCTTATACTGTTGTTGATGAAAGTTTTCAGTCTGTAAAAAAAGAATCAAGAAAAGAATTACTTTATAATCATACGAGAGGCGTAAATGCATTTCCAGTTATTTTTCCAATTTCTGCAAGTCAGGGATTGAATAGCGATATAGCTTCTGCATTTAAAGTATCACTTCAGAAAAAATTATGGAAACTTTTAAGTACAGATGTAGAAGGTGAACTTTACTTACAGAAAAATTTAAAAGAGTTTAGTATTTCTGATAATGATTCCGATAATTATGCATTTTTTATGAATCCTTATATTCAAACGGGTTTATTTATTAGAGAATGTGTTAATTTAGATATGAGACTCGTAGGAGGAGATGTAAAACTTGAAGAAAAATCTGGCGCTTATAAAGATAGGTATTCTTCCGTAAGTTATGGAAACTGGATAATAAGTGCAGAATTTGATAAAAATTTATTAACACAAGAAACTGATGAAGATGAATTAGATTTAATGACATCTTTAGTCCAGTTCTTTTAATGGGAGGAGGTAATTTTGACAGAAAAAGAAATTAAGAAAGAAGAAAAGGATGACGAAATCTTACTTTCTCCGAAAGAGGTTGGCGATGTTTTAGACGTAGCTTATGCTGCAACAGTTTTCAACAGTAATTATTTTGGTGGGATACTAACGCCGTCATTATTGAATCAGGCGTTTAAAGATATTACATTAAATCCTAGTCAGGCAACTGAAGCAACGTTGACTGCATCATTGAAGTCTCCAAAAGACAACGAAAAGAATTTGCAAGAATTTAGTCAAGATTTTGAAATTCAATCTCAGATTTATAAAAAGTTATTGTCTTATCTTGGAAATCTTTTAGCGTTTGATATTACTTATTCTTCAGATGCAGAAGGTAAGCAGTATAAATCTGCGAAATACAAAAAGGACTTAAAAATTGTAAAAGATTTTTTGACCCGATTTAATTACAAGCAAGAATTTGCAACTGTGGTTCAAGAAATGTTGAGAAACGATGCTTATTTTTGTTGCCCAAGAGGAATTGAGGGTGGGGATAAAATTGTTTTGCAAGAACTTCCAAACTCAATTGATTATACCATGATTATTGGAAAATCTGAATATGGGTTTTTATTTGCCTTTAATATGGGATGGTTTTTACAATCTGGTGTTGATATTGATATGTATCCGTCTTATTTCAAGAAATTATACAATGAAACTTTTAAAAATGGTGAAGAAAAAGTAACCCCAACGCAAGACCTTGTTTCTAAACATTCTTCATGGGCTTACTGGGCTGAAATTGATCAAGATGTTGGTTGGTGTTGGAAAATGAACTCAAGTCAAGCTGTTCGACTTCCGTTTTATAGTGGTCTATTCTTAGATTTATTATCCCAGCCAACAATGAGAACATTGCAGAAGAGTATTAATATGTCTGCGGCTTCTAAGATGTTGATTGGTGAAATTCCGCTTTTGGATAAAGCGCAATCTTCACAAAAAGACCAATTTGCTTTGTCTGCTGAGAATCTTGGCAGATTCCTTTCAGTTGTGAAACAGGCGATTGGCGATGGTGTAAAAACTGCTGCTGTGCCTTTGTCTGGGGTTCAATCTATTGACTTTGATGCAGATAACGAAATGTATTCATCTTATCTTAGAACAGTAGTTGGTGCATCGGGAGTAAATGCAAACCTGATTTTCTCAACTGATGTTAGACCAAATGCTGTAGAATCTCAACTTTCTTTGAACGTTGATGAAGCGCAGATGATGTCCTTATATCCTGCTTTTGAATCATTTATTGAATATCATGTAAATAAGTTAACCTCGGATTTTAAATTTGCTTTTAAATTTGAAGGTACGAATTTCTTTAATGATCGTCAACAGAGATTTGATAAAGCAACCGGATTGGCTGCGCTAGGAATGGTGTTGCCACAGAAAATTGCTGCAAGTATTGGCATGAATGTTTTTGAATTTCAGAGTCAACTTGAGGAAGCGCAAGAATCTAAATGGGTTGAAAAACTTACCCCAATTGTTTCTTCATTCCAGCAAGGGAGTGAAGATGCAGGTGCTCCAAAGAAAGACGATGGTGATTTAACAGATAGCGGTGCTGAAACCCGTGACGCTGGCAGTAACGAAGGAAAATAAACAGCATAAAATGCAAGTTTTATGCTACTGTGTGTGACGAATAATAAAATATTTGGCTCCTACACGCAGTATAAAAAGACTTAGTGATGGAGGAATAATATAATGTCACAAATTTCAAATACTACAAAAAATAAGTTAGATAAAATGAATCGTGCTGCTCAAGATGCCGAACTTGGAACTTTACTTCAAGCTATGCCTTTAAGCGGAACGCATACAATCACTGATGCAGAAGCAAACGCAAGTTCTGTTACGATTGATACTGGTTTAACGGCTGTTAGTGCTGGTATGGCACAAATTTTCCGTTCTGGAAGTGTTGTTTCTGCTTCAGCTTCAAGTTTGAAAGTTGTTGCTTCCGCTGAAAATCTGGTTATTTCTCAAGGTTCAGCAGTTGTAAAAGATGATGTTATTAATTGGATAGCGTTCTAAATATTTTAGATAATAGAGGTGGACACAATGATTATAAATCACGAAATGATTGAAAAGAAGTTTAAATGCAAAAAGATTCTTGCCGATTATCTGATGTATGAACGTAATCTACCTCTATTATCTCTAGATGGAAAAGATTACTATTTTACAGATAATGATTTATTGAGAGAAATTTTACAATCACTACCTTTTTGGTTGAAGTTTATAAAATTCTTTTAATAAAAGGATACTTTTTGAAAGGAGGTATACTTGAAAAAAAACGATAAAATAAAATTTGCGGTTGACAATGTTGAAATGATTGACAGCGATCCGGATTCAAGATTTGCTTTAATGTCTATGGATTTCTTTGCTTCAGGAAAAAATTTAAATGATTCGTTTGTCTCAACGGAAGTATTGAATCGTACAGCCTCTTCAATTAAGAAGTGTCCTGTTATTTGGGAATATGATATTTATCGAGATGATATTGGCACGCACTCAAAAAACACAGTTGCTTGTGGTTTCGTTTCGGAATTATCCGAAATAAAAAGTCGTGTTCTTGATGATGGTCGAACAATGTTGAATGTAATTGTTTATATCTGGAAAAATTACTCCGGTCAAATAGTTGATTTATTTAAAAGAGATGAGAATAAAAAACCAGTTTCTGTTGAAATGAGTGTTTTTGATGTAAAAAAAACAAGCAAAGGCGATGAACTTTTAGATTATCAATTTGAAGCAATAACTATTTTAGGATCGGACGTTACTCCAGCTATTCCATTAGCTCAATCTGAAATTGTAAGATTTTCAAAAGAATATGACGAAGATTTTGAACGAGAATTTTCTAGTAAAGAAGACGACGTTCAGAAGGAGAATAATATGACAGACAAGATTAAAGAAGAAGAAAAGGATAATCTTGAGGATTTGGCTTTTGAACAGGAAAAAGTTTTGCCTGAAGGTTCTTCAGAAAAAGTAGAAGAAGTTGAAAAAGATGAATTCCAAGAAGAAGTCGTTGATGAAGAAATTGTTGACGAAGAAGTTGACGAAGAAGTTGATGAAGAAGAATCTATGGTTGAAGATGAACCTGTGATTGAGGAAGAAACTCCTGAAATTGAAGATGTTTCTGAAAAAGAGTTTTCGTTGAATTCAGCTCAAACTCTCAATGTGCTTAGAGAATCTGTTTCAACTTATAAATATACAGATGAATATGGAAGTTGGGATAGATATTGGGTTACTGCTTATGATGAAACGTATACTTATTTCTATGATTGTGAAGATGGAAAAATGTATCGTGCGAGTTATAACATTAGTGGAAATGATGTTAGCGTAGATGTTGAAAATAAAGAATACGTTATTTCAGGCGGATACAAAACCGTTGCTGAATATGATGCATCTAGATTTTCTAAAGAAATGACTGATTCAATTTTGACTATTTTCAAAGATTATGAAAAATATTCTTTGATAGAAGAAGAATTAGCTAAAGAAGAAAAAGACTATAACAAGATTTTCTCAATATATAATGAGAGAATTGTCAGAATGTCTGAAGATAGAAATGCTTATCTTGCAAAGAATGAAGAACTTGAAAAATTCAAATCAGATATTGATCAAAAGAATTTTTCTTCAGAGGTAAAACTTGTTTTAAAGAAAATTGAAGAGAAAGTTGTAATTTCTCCTGAACAACTTGGAGAAATGGAAAAGAAATCTCTTGAGTTTACTTTGGACAATATCAATGAGTGGGAGACAATGTGCAAGGCGGAAACTTTTAGTTTTGATAAAAAAGGTGAAGGAAATAAAAAAGTTTATGCAACACATTGGCAAAAAAGAAGCCCTGAAAAAGAAGCAAAACCTCTTTGGGTTCACAAATAATTTAGGAATAGTCTAGCGAATAGTCTAGTAAAATAAAGGAGAAAATAAATATGTCACATAACATTTTAATCAAAAATGCCGTTGATGAAAAAAACAACGCTTTGAATCGCTCTGCATGGAGTGCTTCGGCTTTGGACAACGGATGGGTTTTTAGCCTTAATTCACAGAGTGCAATTACCGGATACAGTGAAGTTTGGCTTGCAACTCAGCCTTCAACCGGTTCATTGAGCGGTCTTTGGATGGCTTCGGATTCAGAAGTTGTATTGACTGATAGCAAATATAAAGGTATCAACCCCGATCCTCGTGATTTTAACATTGGTGCATCCACTGTTTTCACAGCTTTTAAACCGATGCCTGGAGATATTATCACTATTACCAAAGATGCCATGAATGATACTACAACTCAAGCTTTTGCTATTGCTTCCACCGCAGATTATGAATTTACATGGTCAGACAATCCCGTTGGAACAGACACAATGTGCCTGCGCTATCTGGATACAACCTATATTCCCGTTGGTAGTGGTTCCGCCATGGGCGATAGTCGTGTTGTTGCTTACCAATTTGAAGTATTGTACAACTAAGGAAGGAGGAAAAAAGATATGAAAATGACATCACAAGCAATGAATTTTGCTAAAAGTAATGAAGATTTATTCAAGAAATATCAGGATACGATGAATCATTGGCTTCATAAAAATGAAGGACTTGATACTGATTATAATGCTGAATTTTCTCTTGACGAAAAAGAATCCCAACTTAGTGACGCTTTAATTGAAGCAACTCTTAAACGAGCTGGTGCAGACTATGCTGTTGGTCAGAAAGTGGACGTTTGGTTTAATGATCGCCACATTCAAGAACATCTGTTTGCCATCGTTGGTGAAATGGTTGATGCGAATATTCCTGATACAATTAATCGTTCTATTGGTGCTTATACTGACATCCGCGTAGGTGGGTTTGGTGATAGCTTTAATTTCGATGTAAAATCTAACGATCTTTTCTTGGTTTCAAGAGCAGGTCGAGGCAAACGAAACTCTGAAATTCATCGCGAATTTAAGGGTCAGACATCGATCATCCCAGAAGCTCGTCAATTGAGTGCTGGTGTTAATATGTATCGTGTTCTTTCTGGACATGCCTCATTGGCAGAACTTACCATGAAGATTATTAAATCTATTGAAACAGAAATTACTAAAGACACATATGATGTTTTTGCTGCCGCAATGGATGCTGTTGATTCAACTGCTACAACTGGACTGTTAGTTTCTGGTTACACTCAGGAAACACTGGTTCGTATTTGTGGTCAGGTTGGTGCATGGAATAATGGTGCAAAGCCTATCGTTATGGGAACTCAGTTAGCCATGGTTAACGTACTTCCTGACGATGCTAACTATCGTTATGATTTAGAAAGTGATTATGCAAAACTTGGTTATGTTAAAACCGCTTTTGGTTATGACACTATGGTGATCCCTCAGATCGCTAATCGTGCAACCCAATTTGGTGCAAATGTAATCTCTGATGATCGTCTGTGGATTCTTTCACCTGGCGCTCCCAAACTCTTGAAACTTTGTTTAGAGGGTAAAACTCTGTCCTTCTTGGATGGTGCTATGGATAATGCAAATCTTTCACAGAATGTTTCATTTATGAAAATGTGGAAATCTGCTTTCTGTTCAAACTCGGTTGCTGGCGTTATTCAGTTAACTTAAGTTGAAAATTTAATGGAGGGGTTGAAATATATCCCTCCAGTAGTTTAGAGGAAAAATAGAAGAGGAAAAATAAAATGACTAGAAAAGTAACATCAAAAAGATTGCCTGGTGAATATAATAAAGTCGAAGTTGAAAAAGTTTTAGACATTAAAGAACCAGAGGTAAAACCTGAAGTTGATACTATTGAATTAATGAAAATGATTAATGAATTAAAAGAAAAAATAAATTCTATGGAAGCTGAAAAACCAAAAGATAAAAATATTCCAGTTTCTAATGAAGAAAAAATTAATTCAGATGATTATATTAAAGTGATGAGCTTGAATCCTTATGAATTAAACTTGACAACCGAGAGAAATGGAAGAGGAAAGATATTTTCTTTTAAAACTTTTGGCGAAGTGAAGAATATTTTATACGGTGATTTAGTTCTTATTGTCGAAACTCATGGGTCATTTTTGAATCAAGGTAGATTTGTTATTTTAGATCGAAGGGTTATTCGACGACACGGATTAGATGAATCTTACGGAAAACTGCTTACAAAAGAAAATTTTGAAGCAATTTTAGACGGAAGATTATCTAATAATAGTAGCGGTAATCAATCTGATGCTGTGAAATTATTTGAAGGTGCAAATGATGTTCAAAGGGAAGCCGTGTCACGGATTTTTGTTGACAAGATTCTTGCAGGAGAAGATGTTGACTTAAATTTTCTTTATAGGTTGAAAAGAATTATTGGTTATAGTATTGTTGAAAAGGCTGAAGGAATCCGTAAGACAATCGAGGATTCTAAAGAAGAAAACGCATAAAATCGGTCTTTTATGATATTTAAACATATGCAGTCAAGCCTCTCAACGATGCTCAAATGTTATTGCATTTTTGATTTACCCCAACGGTGTTGCAACACCGTTGGGTTCTCAAAGGAGAAATGACAGAAATGGCAATTGTGTCCGTCTTGAAAATGGTAGCCACGGTAGATATTCCGTGTGAGGGTTCGAGTCCTTCTTTCTCCGTTTAGTTTATTGGGTTTCTAGCCCATTTGGGAGAGCGCCTGTTCTGCAAGCAGGAGGTAAAGAGTTCGATCCTCTTGAAATCCACTCTGCTCTTGTAGCATAGTCAGGCAATGCGCTATCCTTGTAAGGTAGAAACCGTGAGTTCAAATCTCACCGAGAGCTTTTACAAAAAATATATTAATAAAGGAGGTCTTATGACAACTCAGGCATCTACTATTAACGATCTCTTTTTGGCTGGGATTGATGATTATAGAATTGATAACATTTATTCTACATCTGGAAGTGCCACTCTAACAACTTATTTAGAACCATTTTTATTGCATAGCATTGTTGAATTTGATGTTTGTAATCAAACCCTAACTTTTACAGAATCTACGGATGATGTCGAAGGATATTTTGATGTAACATTGACTACTAAAAATAAGTTGATTTTATCAACGATTATGCAGAAATATTGGCTTCAGAGAGATTTGAATAACGTTATTGGTATGAAATCATTTGTTAGTGACAGGGACTTTAAGCGCCATTCGGCTGCACAAAACCTAAATGCCAGAAGAGAATTGTATAATATGAAAACAGAAGAAGTTTCTCAAATGATTAATGATTATGGGTATGACGAAAATGATTGGACTTCATGGAAAAATCAGGATTACTAGAAAAAAGGAGAATAAATAATGGCATACAAATATTATAAAACTTCTCCCGATATAAACACAAATATAAACGATATATTTGTTGATGATTTTCAAGAAATGCTAGATTCCGAATTTAGTGCCGCAAGTGATGTGCATGATATTTTGGAGGAAACAAGTTTTGCATCAGGTTCTTATGTAAGCACAACGGTTAGAGTTAACGAAGCTGTTGCTGCTGAAACTGGATTAAAATTAGGTGATGATTTTAAAAGAATATTATTCAAAGAGGCATCGCACACAGTCGAACAGGGATTAAAATATTATTTCAATGAAAATTACTGGATTACTACAAACACTATGGAACTAAAAAATCTTGCCATAGCTTGTACAATTAGGCGATGCAACAATGTCTTGCGGTGGGTGAATACAAATGGTCAGAGTTATGAAGAACCTTGTGCAATTGAATATGTAATCAATCGTTCTATTGATTCTTTGGCAACTAAAGATCCAACTACTCCAGAAGGATATGTGAAAATTTATTGTCAAGAAAATACAAATACTAAAAAAATAAAAGTTGGACAACGATTTTTATTTGGAAATACAAGTCACTGGACAGCCTACAAAACGTTTGGCAATGGGCTCAACAGTTTTCTAAATCAACAAACTTATGATAATAATAGTTCCCAATTATTGACGCTTCAAATGGGAGCCGTTTTTGTGAATGACGATACTGATGATTTAGTAAATGGCATTGCGGATAAGTATGACAATACGTTCACTGTAACACCATATCCTTCTTCAATCTCTGGAAGTATTGGAAAAACATTCCAAATCAATCCAAATGTTGAAATAAATGACATTGCTGTAACCAAGACAATGCTTTATGCGAGTAGCGATAAAACTATTGCAACTGTAACTGGTTCTGGTGGAGCCGTTTCACTTATCGGTAACGGTTCTACAACTATTGGAATGCATATGGTTGATAATACATCGGCTTCTGCTAATGTGACGGTTACTGTTTCTGCAAGCAGTGTTCCAAATTATGATATAAGGGTTTCTCCTTCAGATAGATTTGTTTTAGAAGGTGATACAACTACGTTTACTGTTTATGGTTATAATGGTGGTGTTTTATCTTTGGATGAATTTGTATTCTCTATTACAGGAAGTGCTGTTCCAACTGCAAATTATTTGTTGACTACAGTAGATGAAAATAGCTTTACGCTTCAGAATATTGAGAAATATTTGACAGGATCATTAGTTATTACTTCTACGAGTGGTTCAAACGCAAAATCTGTTGGAATAACCCTCAAGGGAGCATGGTGAAATTATGGCTATAAATAAGGATTCTTATAATACTTATATTGAATTTCCAGAACTATCTTATAACTGTATTGCCTATCTTGTAGATAGTTCGGATGCTGAAATATTATGGAGATTATTGAAATATAATGATAATGATGCTTGGAGGTTAGATACAGATCATCCTAATTTAACAAAAGCTGAAAAGGGTGCATTGATTTATTCTGGAGAAGCAAATGATGATGAGTTCAGGGTTTTTCTAGATATTGGTGCAGATACGGCTGTAACAAAAGAGATGACTACATTGAGAGTATCACCATTAACACTAAATCCTTCCAATTATGTTCTTGGCAGGGTAGTAATGTCTTTTGAAATTTATTCTCATTTTCATATTAATACATTATCTAATAAAAAAACTAGAACTGATATGATTGTTCAAAATATTTTGAAAAATTTAAATGGGCAAGAAGTAGATGGAATTGGAAGACTTGCATTTAATCAAAGATGTAGAATGACAACAATCGGAAAAGTTCCATATAAAGGAAGATCTTTGACAATGACAAATTGGCTGGGATAAAATATGAATAATGAAGTGAAACAAATTTATAGGGAAGGAAATGATATTTTTGGATTACCTCAAGTATATAAAGGCATAAAATTTCATCCATTAAAAATAGTGGATTTAGAGTACATTGAGAAATTTCATGAGTTATTTACATATCCTAAAATATCTATGGATCAAAAAGATCCGACAGTATTCAAGATGAGTTATTTAAAGTTTTTATTAACTGTGATACTTCCTTCTATTAATCCTGGTGTAAATCCAGGCATTAAATTAAGGGATTTTCTTGAGTTTACAACAAAAGAAGATGTTTCTTTTGAAAACACCGAAGTTGGTGATAATGTATTGATAACAATTTATATTGGCAATTCTTCTTTTAATGAGATGGAATTTTCTAACATTAGAGAAATAATTCTTGAGCAAAATGGCTCTTTCATAGAGTACATTGAGGAAGAATATAATGAGCAACTTGAAAAGGACTTAAAATGGGTGCACAGAGATTCAGAAAACTATACTATGAAAGATCAAATATTTTTATTTGCATCAATGTATAGTAAAACAATCCAAGAAATTGCAGATTGCACATTATTTCAAATGAAGTATGCATTAGAAAGCATGTCGTCTTTCTTAGAATTTAGGATGCAGACTATTCCACTAACGAATGTTAGCGAAAACTACGTCGTTAAGTCATACATTCAACATAATGATAGAAAAGGAAGATATGATGAAGTTGTTGAAGATAAAGATGAGTTTATAAAAAAATCACCCTATTTTAAATCAGATAACGAAAAATAAAGGAGATAAAAAATGGCAAATAAATTTCAAGCTTCAGTTGGTGACATTGTTTTAAGAAATGCTACCACAAGACAAGCTATAATGCATGGTAAGTCAAATATTAGTACAGCTATGCAGATGGCAATGACCAACACAGAGGTTCGTGGTGGAGTTGGTAATGCACTATTGTATAACTATTTTCACGATAGAACGGTAAATTTCACAATTGAAACACCGATTTGGGGCGAAAACTTTTTAGCTCTTCAGACTGGTGCAACAATTGGAACAGATACTTATGAGGTTATGGCGAATGAATGTGTAGTTCTTTCTTCAGGATCAGCAACTTTGGACAATACTCCTGTTGGAAATGTTACATTCTTATTTGATGATAACGATGCTAGTGTTTTAGTAACACCAACGGGCGATGACATTGTTGTTTCCGATGGAGCTGATCGTAAGGGTGTAGCTGTCTATGATTACAACACTTCTGCTGATCGGATTACTGTTGAAACAGCCACTCCGCCTAGCACAATTGAATTAGTGATGACCGCTAATGTGTATAAGCAAGGTACAACCGCTGCTGTTGAAACATTCCAGGTTATCGTTCCTAACTTCCAGTTAGATGGTTCTTATGATTTGACTCTTGGTGCAGACGCAGTAAGTAATCAGACTCTCAAAGGTTATGCTTTGGAAGTTAGTTCTACAGATTGTACAACGGGTGCTTATTATTATAAGGCTACCTATATTTCTGTATCTGGTACTTCTTCGGCTTATACTCAGTTAGCTTCTGCTCCTGATCCTATGAGCTTCTCGGTAGCTGCTGGTTCAGCCACTCAACAGATTACAGTTCTTGGTTACAAAGGTGTTCTTCATTCTGCTCAAGCATTAACTGATAGTTGTACCTATGTTCGTACTTCTGGTTGTGAATGTATTAATGTTGGTGCTGCTACTGGTTTAGTGTCTGTGACTGGTTCTTCAATGGTAGATGGCGATGATGCCGTAATTGGTGTATCATATTGGGACGTTACCTCTGGTTCTTTGACAGACTCTTTGTCCGTAGCCGTTACAGCATAGGAGTAATCTTATGATTTGCAAACATGGTAGAAATGAAATTCCTGAAGGGCAAACTGGTAGATATTTTATCTGCAAGTTTCCTGGAAGAGAAGGAACGTCATGTCATTGGACAAGATGGAATTATGCAAAAAAGAAATTTGTTCCTTCAGATCATCCCCTTGGGGCACTGTGTCCAGATATGATTCTAATAGATGAAGACGCTGTTGAAGAAGTGGCGATAAAACAGGAAGAAGTTATTCCAGTAGTTAAAAAACCATCTCGAAAAACAACGGTTAAAAAACCTTCTACTAGAAAAACAAAAGTTAAGAAATCTAGTGAGAATAAAAAATAATTATTTCGGTAATAGGGGTTATGTAAAAATAACCCCTACTACTAACTATAGAGGAAAAAATAATGATTGAAAAAACAAAATTCGACTTTCCGATTATCAAAGAATCTACTATTACATTTAATGAAAAAATAATTTATGTGGATAGTTTTATAGGTCTCGGCGATGAGATAACGCTTTACAGCAATTATCTTGAAACATACTTTGATGAATCAGAAGATTTAGTAAGTCGATATATGAACGCAAAATATAGTTTTATTTTAGGTATTGTAGATTTGTGTACAAATATTGATATTAAAAATGAAAACGAAAAAGGTGTTGATGAAGGAATTGATACCGATGGACTAATTGGAAGTGGATTGTGGGATGATATTGTTTCTAAAATCACTAATTATAAAGAGGTAAAAGACGGAATCGATAAACTTGTAAAAAATATGGAAGATAGAATTGCATTAGAAAAATCTATTGGTGGTGTAATTGATAGTGCCGTTAGCAAATTTATGTCATTCATTTCTGAAATTGATTTATCGAGTGAAAACATTGAAAAATTAACAAAAGAACTTCGAGAATTTGGACAGGACGGAATGGAAAAAAGATTGTCTAATGTTTTTGAAAATCAGGAAGAAAAATAAGGTCGAGATATGAAAGCAGACGGAGAGATTTTAGAAGAGTTGAAAAAGAAATGTTCGTGTGGTGGTATTATGAATTTAGTTTTATATACAACATCGAAACGGGGCGTTGAACATTTTGAAGAATTCAGAGAGTGCTCTTCTTGTGGTAAAAAAACAAAAGTAAAAGAACATCATGGTAAGAAACTAGAACGCCCCGACTTCGAGTGGAGGAAAGAAGATGTTCGATAATGATGCTATGTTAGAAATGGCAATTTTGAATGATCTAGATAAGTCTCTAGACGAAGTGGCAGATGAGATTCTTGAGCTTCTAAAAGAGAATGTTTTTAGTATCGTATATGAACCGTATGAACCATCGATGTATGTTCGAGGATATGCAAGTGGTGGTTTCTTAGGAAGTTGGGAAGTCGGAGATTCTGATACTGCCGCTATAAAGAACGTTCTTGAAGCTAAGATTTTCAGTAATCCAGACGAAATGACTTCTGGCGGATTCCATCACGGAAATGCTAGTACAGATAGACGTGCGTTTATGGATGCTGTTATCGCCGAAGGTACGGATTATGATTTCTTTACTTTGGACGGCGGTGACTGGTGGACAGAACCGAGAGATTACTGGACTCCAACTGTTTCACAATTAGATTCAGGTTATTTTGATGCTTTAGTGACAAGGGCTCTTAAAAGTAAGGGCTTAATTTAATTTTTCTAGAAAGAGGAGATTTAGGATGAGTTTGATGGATTTGTTAGTTTGGTTGACTGGTGCAGGATCATTGATGGCAATTAGTTGGGCAGCGGAATATTTCAATTGGTTTGTAGGAATGGAACCCAAACAAAAGAAACTGGTTTTCTTTGGTATTGCGGCAGGGATTACGATTGCCTCAATGCTGGCGATTAACTTTGTTCCTGAAGAAGTTATCAAGATGTTGAGCCCCTATCTTACAAGTTTGATTGCATTGTTTACAATGGTTTTCATTAGTGATGGGTTTCACGCAGTTACAAAAGAGTAGGTTATAAAATTTAAGACACAGAGAGAAATCTCTGTGTCTTTTTTTAGACAAAAAAACAATAAAATGAGGATTTTATGATGAAAAAAGAAAAAATTATTTTAGCACTCGATTTAAGCCTATCAAATACTGGTGTAGCTATATTTGATATGCAACGTGAACTTATTGAAGTTCAAAGTATTCCCACGAATAGTAGAAATGCTAATCATGGTGAAAGACTGAAAATTATCGCAGATAGATTGATTGAAATTAAAAATAAATATAATGTTTGTGAAGTTGCTTTTGAGGCAGGATTTTCTCGTCATTATAAAAGCACGAGAATTTTAAGTAAAGTTGCTGGAGTTGCAGAGTATGTCTTCTATGATAAAAAGCAGTATTTTTATCCTCCTTCGACTGTAAAGAAGGCGGTAACAGGTAGTGGACGCGCGAGTAAGGAGGAATTAAAAGAGGTAGTTGAAAAAAAATATCCAAATATTGCTTTAAAAAATCTAGATATTTCTGATGCAATTTCTGTTGGATTGTGTCATTTTATCAAGGTAGACGAAAAAGATGAATAAAAATGGGAGGATTAGATGGGCAGAAAAACATACAAGAAAGTAATTACATCGCCGGAACTATCAAAGAAAATCAATCCTGCTAGTTTGAAACTTGTTGAAAGATTTCTAAAAACAAAAAAAGCAAGATGTAGCGATTTGACAGTTAAAGGATATGCAAGTGATTTGAATATTTTTTTGACTTGGAATTTGTTGTATAATGACAATATTCCTTTTACGGATATTCGGAAAATTCAATTTGCGGAATTTTTTAACTTTACGCTTACCGATCTCCGCTGGAGTTCTTCAAGATTCAGTAGAGTAAAATCTGCGTTATCTTCATTTTCTGATTTCATAGAAAAATATTTCGATACAGATTTTCCGTCATTTCGCAACGTCATTCTTCGAGCTGTAGATTCAGTTCCAAAACAAGCAGTCAGAGAGAAGACTATTTTGTCAGATGAACAAGTTGAGTCTGTATTCAATTATATCGAAAATGAACTTGAAGATTTTCAAATGGCCTGCTGGTTTGCTTTAGCAATTGCAAGTGGTTCGAGATTCTCAGAACTGCTCAGATTTACTACAGAAAATATTGACCCTACGGTTTTGGCTTTTGAAGATATATTTATAGAGAGTCTTCCGATTCAAACAAAAGGAAGGGGAAAAAATGGAAAGATGATAAGTAAGTATATCATCAAAGATATATTTTTGCCAAGATATGAAAAGTGGCTTCCAATTAGAAAAGAAATTCTAAATAAGAATGGCAAAGATCATGATTTTTTATTTATAAAACATAATGGCAATATTGCTCTGGCTTCTACGGCAAGAACTTGGGTTCAAAAAATAGAAGATTTCTTGGAAGTTGATGTATATTCTCACTGCCTTCGCCACTTTTTTACTACTTATTTGGCAAAGGCTGGATTACCTGTTGATTTGATTCAAGAAATCGGAGGGTGGAAAAATACTGAAATGGTAATCCTGTATTCTGATGTTTCAGCTAAAGATAGGAAGTGGAAAGAACTTGAAAATTTGAAAAATATTACTAAAAAATAAGTTGTAGGCTATTTGAAAGGAGGCTATATGTCATCATTATCAAAATACACTATCAGAGTTAAAGCTGAGTTAGATGATGTAAATCTTACGAAACAATTAAATGCTTTACAAAAAAAGATAAGTAAAGCAAAAAAAGCTGTCAGCGGTGAAAACGATCCTAAAAAATCGGCAGGAGAATTTTTAGGCATAGGTGAAAAAAGTTTTGAAGGTCTTGCAAGCAGAATAAAAGAATCGTCTGGCGAGTTAACGAAACTCAGAAAACATTTTCTTGGTCTTAGCGATACTATTCACAATGTAAAAGCAACAAAACTTATTGATGATGGAGAAATGACCTCTTATTCAGTTTCATTAGATAATATACAGGATGGCGTAAAAGAATCTCAAAAGTGGATGGTAAAACTTGGAGAAGGCGGGCAGTATTTTTTAAAAAAAATTTCTGGTACTGAACAGGAAGCCAAGAAGTTAAAAGAAACTATAAAAAAAACTCAAGGTTTAAAAATAGTAGATGACGACAACCTTGATTCAGCAAAAATAAAAATTCAAGAATTTTCCGCAGGATTGCAAAAGGTTAGGGAAAGTTTTGAAGGTATTGGAGAAAATTTAAAGGTTTCGGGTGATTTTGATGTAAATACTGGAAAATTAAAAGGTTATCAAGTTACATTTGATAAAATAAAAGATGATGTAAAGCAAACTGAAACTTACATGGTTGGTCTTGATGGAAAAGTTGGTCAAGTTTTAAAAGGTGCAAAAACTACGGCAAAGGCTTTTAAAGAAGTAAAAAAAACTGTAAAAGACACCTCGTTATCTACGGAACAAGTAGATGCTAATCTTTTGAAATGGAATGATTCTCTTAGAGAAATGGAGAATAGAACTCCAAAAATATTTGAAAAAAAAGAGATTGTAGGAATAAGAACTGAACTTGACGGAATGATAGCTGCTTTTAATGATCCTAACGTAAAAAAGACACCAGAGATGGTTGCGGCTATCAATGCAAAAATGACGCATCTTAAATCTACTATACGTTCTACTTCTCTTGAAACTCAAAATCTAACTCACGATAGTGATGATTTTGGTAGTGTCATGGCGAAAAATATAAAAAAGGTTGTGCAGTGGGCAATTGCTACAACCGCAATTTATGGAACATTGAAGCAAATTAAAGAAGCGATTCAATTTATTAAAGATTTAAATAAAGAAATGACAAATATCCAGGTTGTAACTGGAATGTCAAAAAATGAAATTAATGGTTTAACACAAGAATTTAATAAGTTGGCACTTGCGACAGGATCCACAACTATCGAGATCGCCGCGGGAAGTACAGAATGGTTTCGGGCTGGAAAAACAATAGCAGAAACTTCTGAATTGATGAGAGCGACTATGATGCTTTCAAAACTTGGAAATATGGAATCTGCGGAATCAACCACTAAACTTACTGCTGCTTTAAATGGATTTCAACTTGGAGCTGAAGACGCAATTGATGTAGTTGATGTACTAATTAATCTTGATAATCAATATTCTACAAGTGTTTCAGAATTAACAGAAGCATTGCAAATGTCTTCTAGTAGTGCTCAACAAGTAGGTGTTGATTTTAATGAATTAGCTTCTATGATTACCGTAATTTCGAGCACAACTAGACGCAGCGGATCTTCGATAGGAATGAGCATGAAAACTATGTTTGCCAGATTATCTGCAATAAAACTTGGCAAAATGTTTGAAGATGATGCCACAAATATTAATGATGTTGAAAAAGCATTAAGTTTAGTAAATATTAAATTAAGAGATAGTGAGACAAGTTTTCGCGATATGGGTAATGTGTTTGAAGATATTGCAGTAAAATGGGACACTATGAACGAATTGGAACAGTCGGCAGTGTCGACAGCGGTTGCTGGTAAAATGTATGCCAGAACATGTAGTGATGCATGGGAGTTCGCTTATTAAACTCTAGAAGATGACCATATCGGAAAAACGCCTATAACAAGGTCAATTCCGAGGAAAGGCACAATAATTATAGACAAAAATATAGTGTAGATATTTTTGTATTGGAGAAACAATGAGAAAGAATAAAAGATGGACAGAGGAAAGAAAACAATTTTTAATAGATAACTATCCAAATAAACCAAAAGAATTTTTGATTGAAGAATTGGGAATTGCATGGAGTTCAATATATGCAAAGGCTAGTGAATTAAAGGTTGTTAGAAGGAATATTTTTACAAAAGAAGACATTGAATTTATTGTTGAAAATTATGAGCACATGAATTATTCTGAAATAGCAAATTTTTTAGGTAGAGACAAAAGTACTGTTGCCTGTAAAATTAATGGTGTGGGTTTGGTAAAAGTTGAAAAATGGACAAATGAAGAGGTTGATCTTTTAATAAAAAATTATCCTAAATATACAAATAGATATTTATCAGATAAAATATTGCCAGGCAGAAAGAATTACAGCATAAGAACTATGGCTTATAAATATGGACTTCATAAATCAGAAGAGATGGGAAAAAAAAGATATGATTCAGAAAAAATGATAGAGGACTTAATAAATCTTTCTGAAAAATTAGGAAGAACGCCATTTCTTAGCGATTTAGTTGAAAATGGATTGGCTTCTGGAAAAACTTATCAAAGATATTTTGATGGATATCGTAATGCTTGTGAAATCGCTGGTCTAGAAATAAATTCAAATTTATGGGGAAGATCAATTTCCTGTAAGTCTATCAATGGCGATATATGTTTTTCAAAATCTGAAAAAATTATTACAGACTTTTTCATAGAGAACGACATTGGATATAAAAAAGAAATAAAATATAGTAATTTTATAGATGAATCTATTTGCGGAAATAAAATTGTTGATTGGATTTTATCTGAAAATATTTTTGTAGAATATTTTGGATTGCCAGAAAAAGAAAATTATAAAAAAAGAATGAATGAAAAAATTAGTATGTGTGAAAAAAATGATATTGTTTTAATAGAAGTGTATAGAAAAGATTTGACAAAACTACACGAAGTTTTTAGTCAATTTTTATAGTTATTGTGAATCCGTAACGATCAATCGGGCTGTGTTGGTAACAACATAACCCACGTCATCTTTCTTGTGAATAACAAGAAAAAGATATGATCTGAACTGCAACTATAATGAGAATATATGAAATTGCAGAGCATGGTAGAAATTCCATGACGCCATTCGTAAGAATGGTCAGTAACCTATTTTATGGGTGAAAGCAACAGATTTTGGTACGACAAAGAGAAGCATTTTTAGTATTAATGAGCAATTATAATCAAGTATTAGATGCACAGGCAATTGCAGCCGATTCTGCTGGTTTAGCAACAGAACGGTATGAAATTTATATGGAAGGTCTTGAAGCGACTGCTAATCGTTTTACTGCTACATGGGAACAGTTATGGACAAAAACCATTAATTCAGAAGCTGTTGAAATTGTTATCAATATGGGAATTGCGATAATGCGATGGGGTATTGAGATGGGTGGATTATTGCCTATAATAAAGGTGTTGTCCGGTGTTTTAATTGCTCTCAATATTGAAAAAATTACTGGCGTTATAGTTGGTATTATAGGTTCGATTAAAAATCTTGGTGTTGCTATAGCTAAGTTTGCAGTACTTGCCGCATCTAATATGGCTATAGCTACCGCCGGTGTTACACTTCTTATTGCTGCGATTATCGGTATTGGTTATGCTATAGATGAATCATCAAAAAAAATGAGTAGTTTGGCGGAATCTTTTGATGAAATAAATTCAGAGGCATTATCTAGACAAGATGAGTTAAAATCTCTTGGTGAAGAATATGAGACTTTATCGGAAAAACAAAATAAAAATAAAGATGATTTAATCAGGCTGCTCGATATTCAAACAATTATGAATACAAAATATGGCGCTGCTGCGGATGAAATAACATTATATTCTGATGCGGTAGACAATAATAGCGATGCTATTAAAGAGAATATTGAGTGGATAAAAAAACAAGCAGAAGTTGACGCTCAATCATATATTGATACGAACAGGCTGAAATATGATAAAGCAAAAGAATTTTTAGATAAAGAAGGTGTTGTTCCGAAAATGTTTTTTGAAAGTGAAGACGATGCTGGTTATAGGTTATATGAGGACATTCCAGAAAATGCAGGACAAAGAGATATTCTTGAATATTACGCCAAAGTCGCTGAAGCTGGAGAAAAAGGTTATAAAAAATATGAAAAATGGTATAATGAATTAATAAAAGAGGTTTCTACCGCCGAAGATCTTGTGATTGGATACGACCATTTTGTAAATGTTTTACAGGGCGTTAGTGATGGGGTTGAATCGGTTAGTGATTCTAGCGATGATACAATTCCTTCTATTTATGATACCGCAGAATCATTTGAAGAACTTGCAAAAGCCGCCGATGATGCTACAGATTCTATGCGTTCTGCAATGGACGTTTCGGTCTCTTTACTGAAGGCTTATAAAGAAAAAGATTCTTTGACATCTTCACAAATAGATCAATTGAAAAACGCATTTCCAGATTCTTATATGCAAGCACTTACAATAGAGGGTAATTTAATAAAATTAAATATAGAAACTCTCAAAGAGATGGTTATTGCTCGTGCTAGAGAATCTCTTGTAGCTTCAAAGACAGCATTGTCTAATATTGAAGCTAAAAGAAAAGAGGCATTATCATCTATAAGTACAGCAAGAGCCATTATTGAAAGTAATAGTGCGGTAGAAATTTCTATGTCTGGGCTAGGTTTGTTCTACAATAAAATAGCTGTTGAAGCTGTAAATAGCGCAAATAATCAAATCGCTGCGCAACAGGCACTTCTAGAAGGTACTGAAGCTCAATATAAATCTCTTCAGGACGATATTAAGCTAAATTCTATTTATCTCAGCCAACTAGAAGACGGTAGTTATTGGACAAATGAGTTAGCCGATGCAACCAGTGGGGATTCCGATAGTTTGGCTGAATCTGAAAAAGCGTATAGCGATCTTTTAGCTTTGACAATAAAAATGTTGAAACAAAAAAAGAATGCAGAAAAAGACGCTTTGCAAGATGAATTAGCTGGTTATAAAAAAATTATTGATGCTCGTAAAAGAATCATCGATCTTCGTGAAGAAGAACGTGATTTTCAAAACGATCTTGATGATAAAAACGAGAAACTAGCAGATATTGATGCTGAATTATTACAACTTCAGTTTGATAACAGTGAAGAAGCAGTAGCAAGACGATTGGTTCTTGAAGATGAAAAAGCCAAGCAAATTGAGGATATTGACGAATTACAGAATGATCGTAGCGTTGAAATCCAGAAAGATGCTTTGGATGAAGAATATGATGATTATGAAGAACTTATCGACAAAAAAATTGCATTAATAGATAGCTATCTTAGCCGTGAAGGTGAGATTGCTCAAGAAGCTATTGCCATGATGAAGAATAGAACCGATGGGTTCTACCAATCATTATTGAGCTGGAATAGAGCTTATGGCGATGGAATTGATAGTACGATCTCGAAATTATGGGCACAAGTAAGTGCTGCTCATGCGGCTTCAAGTATCAGTATGAATGTTCAACAAGTTTCCACAGAACCAGAAAAGAAACCATATATTGCTCCTGCAAAGACGCAACAAGATTACTATCAGGACTTTCAATCTGGTGGTTTAGTATGGGTTGAAAAAGGGACTGGTTCTAGAATTGTTCAAAGTCAGTATGATATGCTCCCCCGTTATCACGAGGGTGGCGTTGTTGGTATGCGGGGTTCTAAGGTTGGCGAAGTATTTGCAAACCTAATGAAAGGCGAAGTTGTTGTCAATCAACAACAAATGTCTGACTTTTTAGGATCTACATTACCAGATATTGCGAATAGTGGAATAACTATCAGTATGCCGATTACAGTTCAAGGAAATCTTGATAAATCAGTTCTTCCAGAATTGAAATCTATGATTTTTGACACTATAAAGAAAGCAACTGATAATCGTGGAATAAGGAGAGGTGTAAAAAGCTTCTCAGTTTAATAACATTTAAAGGGGTAGGGAAACCTGCCCCTTTTATTAATAATTCAACATCTATAGGAGGTGAAAATGTTTAACGGGAAGAGTTTTACGTTTGACTCTATTCCATCAGAGTTATACAACTTGAGGATATTGAATTTCAGATCTTCAGGACTTACATCAACCTCCGCTGGTTCAGAGGTTGAATTACAGAAAAAATGGCCGTTGAAAAAACTGAAACCATATTATTTTGGGAGAAGTTTGCAAACGCCATTAAAAATAGATATGACCATTGGTGCTGTCGCAGGAACATTTATTGAAGTATCAGATATGATTCTTATAAAGAGATGGTTATTGGCTAGAAATGGTTATAAAGAACTCATTATTCAACAGGACGACATGCTGGGATATACATTTAATTGTATTGCAATCTCTGGTTCTGATAAATATATCGGGAATCAATTAGTAGGATTAGACCTTACTTTTGAGTGTGATTCTCCATGGGCGTGGACTTCGGAAAAGACATTGACATATACTCTTCCAAATAGTTTTATTAGCTCATTTAATTTCAATTTTTACAATGATTCGGATTCAGATGACTACTATTATCCTGAAACAACATTTACAATGAATAATATTGGAACAACTTTTTATTTAGTGAATGGTTCAGATGGTGGCAGATCAATGTTTTTTGACGAATTATCTAGCGAAGAGAAAATTACACTAGATAATGATAGACAAATTATTACGTCTAGTAAAGGTTTGAGAAGATTATCTAATTTTAATAAACACTGGTTTAGATTAATTCCAGGCATGAATTCATTAACATTAACTGCCGGAGTTACAGAATTTACAATGACTTATAAAAATGCGAGGAAGATTGGAGGGTAAGAAATGACTACTTTTGATTATTTTGGTTTGCCTGAAGAACCTCAGTTTATTCTCTGTAATCCAGATAAAAGTGAATTATATGCTTTAGGAGAAATATATAACAAAGAATATAAACCTAGATATAATGCATTTTCTGAAATTTCATTTACCGCAGATTCCATAATAGATGGTGAAGAAACAGAATATTTTGATTTACTTACTTATCGTAGAATAATTTATTTTATTGATATCGGATATTTTATGATTTCCGATGTTGAAATAAATGACAATGGAGAAATGAGAGCGAAAGAGATTGTGGCGAAATCATTAGAAGTTGAAATGGTTTTAAAGAATCTTACGAATTTAACTGGAACTTACAAGTTTTATGATTTCTTAACCCCAGGGCCTACGTTGATTGGAAGTATTTTGGCGTATCTTCCTGGTTGGAGTATTGGAAGTGTTGATGCTTCTTTAGCTGCTTTATACAGAACTTTCGATGGTTATAATGGCACAATCTATGACTTCTTGATGACTGAGACAGAAGAAGCGTTTCAGAATATTTTTACTTTTGATACAGTAAATAAAAGAATTAATGCTTATACAATTGATTCTGCGACATCTTCTTCTGACATTTTTCTTTCATTTGATAATTTGGTTGAAGATGTAACCATAAAGGAGATTACAGATGAAATCACGACTGCTCTTAATGTATATGGTGGTGGTGATTTGTCGGTTAATCAAGTCAATCCTCTTGGAACAGATACAATCTATAACTTTGATTATTATAAAACAACTGAATGGATGTCAGATAATTTAATTGATGCGGTTGTAGCCTGGGAAACCATTGTTGATGATAATCAATCTGATTATGCAGATTTATTGACTGTATTGCTTGCTTATAATACATCCCTAATTACGCTTAATAGTGAATTAGTAACACTTCAGGGCGAATTATTAGTCTTAGAAGGTGTACAATCTGTGAAAATACAACAAGGTTTAAGTATATCTGCAATCAATATTGAAATTAATGCTAAAAAAACAGAGATAACGAGCAAATCTTCTGAAATTACTGCAATGGAAACACTTATTACTAATGTTACGATAGGATTAACCGACATTAATACAACAGTTAGTTTTGCAACAAACTTTACGGACGATCAATTGACTGAATTATCACCTTATATTGTTGGAAATACTTATCAGAATAACAATTTTATTCAGACAGATACGATGACACTGGTTGAAATTCAAGAAATGGCACAAGATTTATACGATCAAGCTGTTGCAGTTTTAACAAAAGTTTCATCGCCAAGATATGAGTTTTCAATAAGCGCAGTCAATTTTATGATGCTAGAAGAGTTTTCAACTTTTAGTGATCAATTACAAATGGGCAGTATTGTAACCTTTGAATTAGAAGAAGATGTTTTTATCTATCCTGCTTTATTGGGTTATGATTTGAACTATGAAGATCCAACTGATTTTACTTTGATATTTGGAAATCGTCTTCGGTTAGATGGTAGTGATTACTCTTATTCTGATCTCTTTGGTGATACAGTAAAATCTTCTATGCGAACAACTTTTGAATCGTTGCAGTGGTCAAATTTCGATACAAATTATAAGGATGACGTATCCACATTTATTGATTCAGCTTTAGATGCTGCTAAAAATAGCGTTATAAGTAGTTCAGCGCAAGATATTATTTTCGATCAAAATGGCATTCGGATTAGAAAGACAATTGGTGAAGGAACATTTGATCCAAAACAAATCTGGATGAATAATGGTATCATCGCATTTACAGATGATAATTGGGATTCAGCTAAATTAGCATTAGGAGCTATTGAGTTTAATGGAAGTACACTTTTCGGTCTAGTGGGCGAGATAATCGTGGGTCGTGTGGTCGCGTCCAATCAGTTGACAATAACTAATGAAAATAACACTTTTATTGTTGATGGAAGCGGTGCAACCTTAACCGATGCTAGTTTTACAATTTTGAAAAACAATTCAAAAATCGTCTTAGACCCAATTGAAGGAATTTCAATTTCTAAAAAAATTTCAACTGGAACAGGATGGGAAAAGAATTTCTACATTGACACTTACGGAAACCTAGTTTTCGCAGGCAATCTTTCTGGTGCTTCAGGAACATTTTCTGGCGCAATTGAAGCTAGTTCTGGCAAAATCGGAGCATGGACAATTGACGCTTATGGATTGAAAGATGACTCTGGTAATTATATTTATGGAGATGGAAGAGTTAGACTTGGCGCACTTCAAATAGATGGAAACACAGCTACTTTTTATGGTGATATTTATGCAAATAATCTTCAAGGATATGTTTATGGAGAACAACTCCGTAATATCAATGCAGATTATATTGATGCTGGAACAATAAGAGGTATCAATATCTACGGGACAAATATTTATGGTAGCAATATTGAATGGGCTGGCGTAAAAATGACATCATCTGGTTTTGGAATTTCTCTTTTAGAGGTGGAAAACTCATTAGTTCTTAGAAAAGGAAATGGGCCGTTTTCAGAAATTGGTATAAGTGAAAACGGAATTTATATGGCAAGTTTGGGAGGACGCGTACAAATAGGAGATTCTAATGAACCAAGCATACACAATCTGTTTTTATATGGAAGTATTTATACCAATGATTATAAAGGTATTACAGGAACCTTTTTGGTTTAACGGAGAATTATGAGAAGATTATTAGGATTTAATAATGGATTGCTAACAGATGTTTCGACAAGCGGTTCTGAAAGAAGCTTTAAAAAGAGATGTACCTTTAAAAACGGGATATTGACAAACATTATTGACACAGAAGTACCGACTACAGGTTTCCGAAGCCTTTCTTTTAGAAATGGATTTTTGACTGGTATTGGTGGTGAAGTATATTCTGATCCTGTTGTGTATTTGGGAGAAACAATAGAACATACGATGTCTGTTACGAGTTATTCTGGATGGAAACATCTTCCGCCAGTCTCATTTGAAGAATTTACTGTAGACCCTTATCTTCCAATTACGATAGGAACTGAAGTCAAGGGGCTTATTTTTGGAATGAAAGATTTTATTTACACATATCCAGATACAGGATATCCTTATTCTTATCATTGTGATATGGTTTATCCCGATGATCCTGTCTCAACACATATATATGGGATAAACAATAGATCATATGTAGCAAGAGGAATAGATTCTGATTTAGATTGGTGGAATGATCCAAGTATAGAAGCTGATGTTCTAGCTTTAGTGGATGATTTTGCTGAGGGAACTCCTGGTTTTGGCTATGCTAACTGGTTTGACTGGAGTTTAAAATATATAAGCGATATTCCTACCGTTTTTGATCTTTGGATTGGAGCATATTGTGATAGTCGTAATGTTGGCGGAACAACTTTTGGGGTCACTTTCTTTTGGACACCAATTTATTACGGGATTCCGCCATTTTAATGGCGATAGGAGGAAATAATGGCAACAACCCCAAATATAGGGTTGACAACTTATACATCTGCCGCAGGTAGTGCTGTTAGTTTTTCAACATACAGATTATCAATGGCGGATACGCTTTCAAATATGTCTATCATAGATAGTTATTTGGGTGGTGTAGGTGGTTCAATCGTTAGTTTAAATATTAGCTCAGTTCGTAACGTTGATGCTACATGGATTTCAACGAATTACTTTACTTGTACGGCTCCATCAATAACGAGTTATTTAACTGGACAAATTATTAATGTACAGTTTAATCTTGAAATTGCTGGAGATACAACAATAGATATTAATAGTGTTGGAAGTACAGTATTAAAAAAATTAGATCTTCAAGGAACTAAAGTGGCTTTAGTTTCTGGAGACTTATTATCTGATTTATATTATTATTTTATTTATGATGGAACAAATTTTGTTTTAATGAATCAATTAGCAGAACATATTACTATTTCTGGATCATCTAGTAATTTTGTTAGTATAGGGGCGAGCAATGTTTTACAGGATAGTGGAGTTCCAATTTTAATTGATAGAACAACCGGTTCTTATAATGCAGTTCAGATTGATGAATATGGCAGAGTGGTATCTGGTAGTGTGATGGATTATAGTGGTGGTGGTGGAGCAACATCTATCGCTGGTTCTGAAGTGATGTCTAATTCTAACGGTTCTGTTGTGGTTCACAATGACTCTGGAATATTGAGTGGTTCATATACACAGGTTGAAGTGGATATTTACGGACACGTTATTTCTGGTAGTATAACTGCCGCTGGTGGAACATCTTCTATTGCTGGTTCTGAAGTAATGTCGGATACAACAGGATCGGTTGTTATTCATAATGTTTCCGGTGTTTCAAGCGGTTCTTACAATGCTTTAGAGGTAGATATATATGGACATGTTGTTTCTGGAAGTGTAACTGCGTCTACAACAGTAATTACGGGTTCTGAAGTAATGTCTAGTACCCATGATTCTGTTGTTGTACATAATGAATCTGGTATTGCTTCTGGTTCATATACTTCTGTGGGAATTGATACTTTTGGACATGTAACGTCTGCTAGTCTTGTTGAAGGAATGACTCTATATACAAGTTTTTATTCTGCATCAGAAATGGGCGGTGCGGCAAACACATATAATGATATAGGATTTTCAAACGGAATGCTTGTATATTGGTCTAATGAGGAGCCGTAAAATGTATAACATATCTACAGAATCAATTCAAAAAATATTTGAAATTCAGAAGTTAATTAATAACATAGAAATCAAGGGAGCGGGAAACGTTCTTTCTATGTATAACACTATGGTTCTTCTTCAAAACGTAGTTGATGAACTACAAAAAACATTAAAAGAAGGACAAAATATAGTAATAGACAATACAAAGGAGGTTGAAAATGACATCTAGTATTTTTGATTTAGCAGAAATCACCATGACTGCTGGAGCAAGCAGAAGGCTCACCTTTGCGGTATATGACACCTTGGGAAGTGCTGTTTCTCTAAGTGGAGCGACAATTACATGGTATTTATCTCATTATGGTGATGCAACTGCCGTAGTAACAAAAACAGGAACATCTGGTTCTGCAACAAATCAGTTTGTTATTGATTTAGTAGAAGCTGATACAACTGGTTTTTCTGGAACATTTATACAACAATACAAAATGGTTGATGCTTCTGGAAGCACTTTCCGACCCTCAAATGGAATTATAAAAATGACGCAAAATACAGCGTAAAGGAGTAAAATATGTCTTCAACAATTTATACAAAAAATTTGTCGCAAGATAAGATGTTTGGAGGGGTTGATTTTACTCCCCCAGCAAGCTATTTTCTTGCATTAAGTACAACGGCTATTTCTGTAGCTGGCTCGAATGTTACTGAACCATCTGGAAACGGATATTTAAGATCTGAAGTTCCTAATACGAAATCTTACCTTACCTATTCATCATCTGGGTGTGTTGTAAATTCGGGATCAATTGTGTTCCCGACTTCAAGTGGAGCATGGGGAACAATTGTGGATGTTGCGATAATGAGCGCGTCCTCATCTGGAAGCACGATGTTTTATACAACGTTAACGACACCAATTGTCGTTCAGACTGGTACTTCATTATTCTTCTCAGCGAGTGCTTTGAACATTAAGCAGAGTTAGGTGAGATATGACGAATTACTATAATTTCGATTCAAATCTTCTTCAAGTAAGTAATTTTGATTCTATTCTAGTATCCGTCAATAGTTTTGATTCTACGATAATATCAAATACTTGTTATGATACTACTATTCAAGGATTTTTAGAAACTGAAAGTTTATTTGTTGATTTTGTTCAAGAAAAAACAATAACGATAAGTCTTATTTCGTCAGATATTTCAACGGATTCAGATTTTGATTCTAGTCTTGTAATGACGATTGATGAAGATTTGATAGGATTTGATTCTAGTTTAATTGCTGATTTTATTCAGAATAACACTATTGTTGTTTCACTTAATTCTACTATAGATATTGAAAAAGTTTACTTTGAAAATACAAATGTAATCACTTTAAGTTTAACTCAATCTATAGGTCTTGGAACTGCAACAATAGAAATTTTAGATGTAGATATTGAAGCAGATATTACTCAAGCAGAATATTATATGCTATCACACTGGGATAGTTCATTACTTAGCGACCTAGACAGTATGTTATTAGAAGATATGGAATATCAGATTATATAGGAGGTTTTGATGGGTTTAAAAAAAGGTACTTTATGGAATAATTTTCCAGAGATTCCTTCTTCTTCTACGCAATTTACTTATTATATTGCAATGGAAGGAATGAATAGAGATGTTCAATTTGATGAGAAATTTATGAAGTGTAGTTCTGAAAAAAGAGGATTGATGTTTATACCGTTTTTTATTGGCGATATGTATAATACTCAAGATCTTGCTTCTGCTCATTATTCAAAATTAACAGAATTGAATCCTCATTTTCAAAATGATATTCCGGTTATTATCAATGTTTTTGATAATACTAATGGAAGTACAAGATTAGATTTAGATGCTATTAAAGAATATGCAGATTATCTTACTTCTCGTATTGATTTCAAAACAAAACCAATTATAAGAATTGTTGGTGGACAATGGGATAATTGGATGAAAGAATTTGAATCTAAAAAACAGGCGATGACACTTTTGAAAACTTGTGACTTATTGCTTTCAAATCCTGGAAAATTTCCATATAAATTAGACCAATATGGACTTCCATTATGGTGGGAAAATGAATATGGAAAGTATATTTATGATTCAACTAGAATTTGGAGCGAATTTATAATCGATGACGAACCTGTCACTATTATTCCTCCAGAAGTTGAGGAGCCGCCAGTAATTGATGAACCAACACTTCCACAAGAAGAACCTGTCGTAAAAAGATACTTTGTTACATATAAAGGTTTCTTAGGAATTCAAAAAAGAAAAATTGTAGAGGTGGAAGAAATAATTTAGGGGTTGTGTTTTGGGAGGCGGAATGACTATTTTTAGTAAATTAAGAAAAAGTGATGAATCAATCCGTAATTATTTTGTGGATGTTTCACATTGGCAGAATATTATTGATTGGGAAAAATTGAAAAATTTTGATAATGGTTCTATCCAAATGGTTATGATCAAAGCTACTGATAGCAACGGATTAGGACGAATGTTCTTAGATAGTAAAGCTATTGCTAACATTCAGGGTGCAATAAGTGTTGGATTACCATTTGGAGTTTATCATTGGTTGAAAGACGATGTGGCTCCAAAAACAGCAGTAGAATTTTTGATGGATAACATTGGACAATACGATCCATCTATATATAATCTAGATGTTGAAGATACTAATTTTACACACGGTGCAAGCGATTATGTTTGGCGAGCACAAGAATATCTTAAACTCATCGAAGAATCTTCAGGTAAAAAACCCAAGATTTATACCGCGGAATGGTTTATGAGTCAATACCTAAGAGCGCCATTAAAAAATGAAGGAAAAGACCCTTCAAAATATTTGGGTTGGATGGGGTTATACGATTTATGGGTGGCACAATATCCGAATTCAAAATATGATTATTTAGGGAATTTGACCACACCCAAAATTCCAGAAGAATGGGACGAATATAAAATGTGGCAATTTGCTTCAAATGTATATTATCCTTATCCTGGAGTTAGCGAGTGGGCAAATAAATGGTATGCAAATGGATGGGATTTATGGGGTGCTAATGCATCTAAATCGTTTGATATGAATGTATTTCATTGCTCATTAGAAGAATTGATTGGCGATGAAGTAATTGTTGAGCCAGAAATTCCTGAAATTCCAGATGAATGTGAAGCAGCAAGAAAAATCTTAGAAATAAAAATTGCAGAAAAATCTGCGAAATTAAATGTTTTAGAAAATAAAATTGATGAAATTAATCAGATAGTTGTAAGATAAGAGAACATAATCTATGAATACATCACAAATAATATCTCTTATACTAGCTTGTATTGTAGTTATTTTTGAAATAAGATGGATGTTTAAAAATAAAGAAGTATGGATTGTGGCTATTCCTGAATTATCTTGGCTAATTCATGTTGTTATTTTTTACCTGTCTCTTATGTTTGGGTGGTGGCCTCATGGAGAATATTCTTGGTGGTCTAGTGGATTAAGATTCCATGCAGTTATAACCATCTTTTTATTGGTATTATATCGTAATGTCGGGAAAGGATGGCGAAGCAATGGAAAATAACTTAGCGATTTGGATAGCAATTATCGGATCGTTGCCTGGTTTAAGCGCAATTATAATTCAAATAGTTCGATCCAAAAAAGAGAATAAAAAAATTGACGCAGACATTACTATAAAAATTACTGAAGCGGCAAGCAAAATGCTTGACCAACTACAAGAACAGATAGACAAGCTAGATAAGAAAGTTCATGATTTAGAGATAGGGGCGTTATGCAATAAACGAGAAATTGTCAGATTAATTTCCGGTATCAATAGATTGATTGCCCAAATACGAAAGCTTGGAGAAGAACCTGTTTGGACTCCTGACATGGTAGAAGAAGAAGATAAAATCACATAAAATGTTTATTTTATTTGGTTTTGAATTTTTGATGTTAAAATGGTGTTTTTTGTATAGATAGATTAACTTACGTAGGTTAATCTATCTATATAGAATACACCATAATAAAGTAAAGGAGGTTTTTATGTCTGATTCAGTTATAAGTAAAGTGCCTATGGAAATGTTTACATATTCTAGTAATACAATAACAGTTGCATGCGCAGATGCTGATGAAATTTGGTTTACAATGAAATCTTTATCATCACAAACTGATGACGAAGCTATGCTTCAAGTCAGTAAGACGGGAAGTCTTTTAAGACTTGATGGGCAGAGTCCTTCTGCGCTTGGCTTAACTGCTTCTTATGCAACCTTAATACAATCTGGCAGTTCTGTTGTTATATTCATTAGTGGTAGTGCTGCACCAAGATTGAAAGGTGCTGGAAATAAGAATTTTACTGGCGAAGTTAAAAGGCGTATGAATACTGGAACGATGCCAATTGTATTACAAAAACCGATAGAGTTAAAAAGTGGTTTTACAAGAACAACTTAAAAAATTAAACATAATGATTGATTAGTCATTATGACTTAGAAAACAGCATAAAATTCGCATTTTATGAGTTTTAAGACAAAACAGGTCATAAAGCTCATAATTTGCCTTATTTTGCGAAAAGGAGCATAAAAATGGCTTTGAGAGATGTAATACCAGGTAGTTTCGTGATTGGGCAGTCCCAAACGAATTCTATATTAATGAATGAAAATACACTTGTTGGTTTGACTGTAACTGGAAGTTATTTGACAGCTTCCGAAATAACATTCTTGGTTTCTACAGATAACACAAATTTTTATCCGATGTACAATTCTTCTAGTACGGAACTTAGTATTACGACTGGTTCTTATGCTAGAAGTTATAGTCTTGATGCAGAATCATTTTTTGCATGGGATTATGTGAAAGCACGTCAAGGAAATAGTGCTTCTGCTGTAAATCAAACTGAAAAAGATATAGATGTGAAATTTATAACAAAAAGACTGTAAGGTAGGTGAAATATGCGTAGAACAAAAAGAATGACGCTAATTTTTAGAAATAAATCTAAAGGTACACCTACACCTATCGGAGAGAATTCAATCTATGGAGTGAGCTGGGACAAGTCCAGTTCTCCAACATTGACACGAACCGACGATTCTGTCGGATTTACAGCGGAAGCAGGAGTTGGAGCCGGAACAGTTGTGAATGATTTTGACACGGCTGAAATTTATAAAGACATTACAACCTCAGTGGATGCACTCGGAAACACATTCGTAAAGATTCCAAAATTTTACATCAAGAAAACAAATGGAGTTGGAAGCTACACTATTCAAATCAGCCGGTATCAACACAGTGGCTATTATCTTCCCTATTGTTTCTGGGACTTTGATAATAGTGTTGAGCTTGATTATTTTTATGTCGGAGCATATACGACCAGCCTTGACGGATCGAGTCGGTTAGAAAGTAAGAGTGGAAACTATCCGCTTGTCAATACAAATATTGTAAACATGCGAACATATGCTGAGAACAATGGCGCAGGTTATCATCAATTTGATATACATGCTCATGATCTATTGTCCTGTTTATTCATGGTAGAATTTGCGACTCTGAATAGCCAGTCCATTATGTTTGGATTTGCTAATGGAAGATATTCAGCCAGCGATTTAGCGACAGCTACTGAAAATGGTGTCAATAGAATTATTGTAGCTAACGCAATAGCGGATTATTATAGAGTTGGACAACCGATAGGAATTGGAACATCGCGGGGAGGCAATCAAATATTTTATGGCCGAGATATTACTGTGATAGACGTTTATGATGCCAGTAATAAAGCAATCTCATTTGATGGGGCTGCTGTTAATATAGCAACTGGGAACTATTTATATAATGTTGGTTGGAAATCAGGGTTTAGTTCTGGGATTTCAGCTACGTCAGGCAGTTTAGTAAGTAATTCTGATGGTAAGTATCCTTTTGTTTATCGAGGAGTTGAAAATTTATGGGGAAATGTCTGGCAGTTTATAGATGGTATTAACATCAATGATCACCAATCATGGGTGGCACTTAACCATGTCGATTATGCCAGCAATGTTTTTGCATCACCGTACCTACAGTTAGATTATGCTAACCATAACGCGAGTGGATATATAACTGAAATGGGGTTTGACAGCAATTATCCATTTGCACAGTATCCAATTAGTGTTGGTGGAGGAGCAGCAACTTATTATAGCGATTATTATTATCAAGCCACTGGACAAAGAATTGCGTTTGCTGGTGGTAATTGGTATTTCGGTGCGATTGCTGGGTTGTCGTATTGGGTTTTGAGCAGCTCTTCTTCTAGCGCGTACGTCAGTCTTGGCGGGCGGCTTCTTAAATCCTCTCTTTAGGGGGTTTGGGGGTCTCCCCACAAGGTTTTGAATAAAATACGGGGTACAAGATGTGCTCTTGCGATTGCTGGTGGTAATTGGAATAACAGTGCGAATGATGGGTTGTCAAATTGGAATTTGAACAACACTTCTTCAAACGCGAACATCAATATTGGCAGGCAGACTCTTATTAGAAAATGTAAAAAAATACATTTTGTATTCCACACCTCTTGGTGAAAATTAAGCCGTAAAGAGCATAGTTTAGTAGGTTTATTCTCGAAATACTATGAGGCTAATAAGAAGGAAATTATGAAAAGAATTGGATATATCTATGAAAAAATATATTCTTACGAGAATATACAAAACGCAATATTAAAGGCTTCACTAGGAAAAAGAAATAGGAAGTATGTAAAAAACAAAATAGACAATATGGATAATACAATCCTTGAAATTCAACATATGTTAAAAAATAAACTTTACAAGCCATCGCCTTATAACATAAAAATAATTCTTGATGGTGCAAACAAAAAGAAAAGAATGATTTATAAACCAAAATTTTATCCCGACCAAATTATACACTGGGCATTGATATTGCAAATTCAAGATATACTTTTAAAAGGAATGTACAAATATACTTGCGGAAGTGTTCCGGGAAGAGGAACAAGCTATGGTCAAAAAATTGTTCGCAAATGGCTTGATAAAGATTATAAAAATACAAAATATTGTTTCAAGGCAGATATTACCAAGTTTTATCCATCCATAAATATCAACATATTAAAAAATATGTTTTATAAAAAAATTAAAGATAAAAATTGTATATGGCTAATAAACAAAATATTAGATAGTGCCGATGATGGTTTACCGATTGGCAATTATACAAGCCAATGGTTTTCTAATTTCTTTTTGCAAGATTTAGATCATTATATAAAGGAAAAACTTGATGTAAAATATTATATTAGGTATGTAGATGATATTGTTTTATTAGGTAGCAATAAGAAGAAATTACATTTAGCAAAAATAAA
>Ga0222679_1000095_pt1 | contig 36950 bp, 43 predicted proteins | sample AntAcemetagen939_FD_179843 | JGI IMG/M metagenome (GOLD analysis project Ga0222679, IMG submission 179843) | Saline water microbial communities from Ace Lake, Antarctica - #939 | ecosystem: Environmental > Aquatic > Non-marine Saline and Alkaline > Saline | place: Antarctica: Ace Lake...
AAATTATTTCGTAGGTTGTCATAGGGTTATTAAAGAATCTCAATGCCACTTTCTTTTAAGGCATCTAAAGATTTCTTACTAATTTTAATTGTTACTTTTTCATCTTCTTCTAAATCAAGTTTGAAGTCAATAATACTTTCAACAACTTCTTTATCAAATTCAGGAATTTCAGCTAATTGTTTCCATTGTTTTGTAGTTACTTTTTTCCATTCATCTGACCAACTATTTTTATTTAATTCCAATTTCAAATCTTTTAGAATTTCTTTTACAATTTTATTAATTTCATTCCACCTATCTTTTGTAACAGACTTATTAAAGACGTAACAATTTTTCTGATAACCAATTCCTTTAGATTCATATTTTCCTTCTCCTAAACAAAATATCATTTTTTCTGACATTTTTAACCCTCCAGAATACTTGCAGGAATCGCAGGAATTGCAGGAATCGCAGTAATTGCAGTAATTGCAGGAATTGCAGAAATTGCAGGAATTGCAGAAATTGCAGGAATTGCAGGAATTGCAGGAATTGCAGGAATTGCAGGAAACGCAGGAATTGCAGTTAATTAAATTGTTTGAATTTTTATTTTCCATAAATTTAATCCTTAATCTTTAAGTAAATTATTATCCAGACTGGTAGTAGCATAATCGCCACTCCAATTATTGTTATTATTGTTTGTTGCATTATCTCTTATTAATTATTTACTTAAATCTAATGGGGTGCTTTGCCTCGTCCACCAACTACCCAGCGAGGCTAAGAGACACATAATGTGTTTCGTTCCTGCGAACTCATCAGTCTTAGACGGGTAGCCTAACGTTCCTATTCACAACACCCCTAATAGGACTCAGATTTCAATAAACAACTAATCTCAACTCGCTAGAGGCTACCACACAATGTGTGGTTCTAAGTGGAAGGAGGTGAATCCTTGTTAGGAGGTTTAGTCCTTTAAAGAACAATTCCTATAACGAGTTGGGGTTAATTACTGTCCTAGGGAAAGGTTTTTATTCGCCTTCCCCCCACAGACATTTCCCTCATAATGAGTATTTAAACCTATTTATGGGTTTTAATTAGACCAAGACCCAGACCGAGACCCAGACCAAGACCCAGACCGAGACCCAGACCGAGACCGAGACCAAGACTGAGACCAAGACCGAGACCCAGACCCAGACCAAGACCAAGACCGAGACCCAGACCGAGACCCAGACCAAGGTGATAAACTATAAGTATTAATCAAAAACATATCTTACCATTTTAATTTATAAAATGATTCAATAGCTTGACGCATTACATAACAATTTTTTGGAAGTTTTTGCTTATCATCTGCTGCTTTAGCATCATATTGTCCAGTTTCAAATACTACACTAGCATCTTCTAATTCAATGTAAGTACCATTAATTGATTTAACTTTTCCGTGATAAATGTATCTAGCACATTGAAAAAGATAAGTTTCTCCAATCAAATCTTCTAAATTATTTATCTCTTTTACTTGGATTTCAGACCCAAGTTGGTCTTTGATTTTTTCGAGTGTTTCATCACTCACTTCGATTGTTGGCATAAGTTTTTTTATTTAATTAATTACCTCTATATTTAAAGTTCTTTTTCCCCAGTTAAGTGCGTCTGTCTTATGCTCAAACCAAATATCAAACACCTCGCACCCGTATCTACTATTCATTCTGTCTTCAACGACGTAAGTTCTCTCACCAATTCGTACGAGAATGCCGAAAGGCTGACAATTATTAGCAACAATGTTACCACCATTATGCAAATCATAGCCACTGGCAGTAATAAAAGGCGAATCGTCACATTGCCCAACTTCACTATTATAGCCATAGACTGTCGCTTCAATGATTGTTGTTTTTTCATAGTCACACACGACACTTTGCAGGGTGCAGGGATCGGGAAATGCAAGTGCCATAATAATTAATAGTAAGGTCATATGTTATTTAATTTGTTTATATAAATTATTAACAATAAAACTAAATTTCTCAGCTACCATTTCTCGTTCATTTTCTATATAAATTGGTTCAACGTATCTTGAATGAGCTAATTCATTAAATTGCCAATCAATTATATGCCAAGCCTCGTGAAGAAGATAAAGTCTAATATAATTAAAATCTTTTTCTTCATATAATTGTCTACCTCCTTTTCTAACAAATAAAGTTATTTGATTATAAGGATAATGAGATTTAATACTAAAAGTTTTTTCTTCATCTTCACTATCAGCTTCTTGTTCTTCATAAATTACAGTTATTTTATAGCTTTTTAATTGACAAATATCTAAAATAACATTTGAAAAATAATCTGCAAACCATTTTAACATTTCTTTTTCTTGTTTTTTATTCATATTATTATTTATTTATTATATATCTCTATGTCAAACGATACTTTATTATCTAAACTCTTTTTAACATCTTCATCAATAGTTCCCTTAACTATTAGTGATAGGTAGACGTTCTTCTTTAAGTGGTTGGCTCTTAAAATTCTACCTTTCATTTGTTTATAGTTTTTAAAACTGAAGTCGTATGAGTAAAACACCATTAATGGGTATGACCATATCTTATCATTCCCCTCTGAACAAGCGGCGTTCATTAAAAGTATACTTTCTTCTTTTGCATTCTCTCTTATAGATATTTCATTTTTATTCTTTGTCTCACCATTTATTATGGTACCACCTATTTCTTTTTGTATTGTTTCAAGTTCAGCATTATATCTACAAACAACTATTACTTTTTTGTGTTCTTTGCAGATGTCTTTGAGTCGTTCGAGTTTTTCACTTTTATAATATTTTGTATCTGTATATCCGTCTCCCTTCCTTGTTCCTCCACAGACTTGATGAATAGCTGTCCACTTGACGATATGATTGGTTTCTTCAGACTTGATAACATTGATAGCTCTTCGCTGGTCAACTGTAAGTCCGAAGTATTCTGTTTGGTAGATTTGTTCGGGGACATCGACGCAGTCTTGGAGTTTGACGGTGTTTCCGATGGTGGCAACGAGCTTTGCGATTTGGGGTTCGATTCCTTTTTTGACCATAGGGATATAACGAGAACCCATACGCACATTAGTAAAGTAGCTATCAAAAAACTTTCTATAGTTCCAGTTATAACCAAGGATACGAGCAAGGCAGTAAATATTAAATGGAGTACTAAGATAAGGAGTAGCAGTTAGAAGGTAAATATATTGTGGGTTGTGTTTTTTGACATATTTTATTAATGATTTATGCATCTGACTTTTGATGCCTGAGAAGTAATGTGCTTCGTCTATTATTAGGCAGTTAACTTTTCTATAATCTTTCCAGTCTTTTCTAAATTCCTCTTTACTAACTACACTTATGAAACCACCTGTCTGTTCAATCCATTGTTCTTTAATGCTCTTAGGACATACTACAATTATATCTAATTCATCAGAAGAATTTTTATGAGCCAATCGTATCGCTGCAAGTGTCTTGCCTGTTCCACATTCCCACGCCAGTAAATGTTTATCTGGGGCGAGGTCTACGAGTTGTTGTTGATGTTTGTAGAGTTTCATCTCCCTGCTATTATTTTATTACGTTTGACTTCTACCCCTGGAATTATGTTGCAGGGTTTGAGGGCATCAGCTCGTAGGGCTACCATATCTATTACCCAATATTTCTTAGGGACTAACTTTTCATCTGTAATTATCACTTCTTTATTTGTTCTAAAGTGTATATTGCCTTTTAGTTTTTCTTCTAGATAAGATATTTTTTTAATCTCTTCGTGTATTTCATTATTTTGTCTTCCAGGTACTAACTTATTCTGTAACTCTCTTCTTTTTTTAATTTTATCCGCTTCTATCACATCTGAATATACTACTATTTTCTTCTCTAACGTTTCACAAGTGTCTTTCAGGAGGCTCTCAAGGGGCTTGTAGTCCAACCTAATCAGTCTTAAGGACTCATTTATAGGTTTAGTCTTTGCTTCTTTATGTTCTTTAATTTTTTTTGAAACCTGCTTAATGTTGGATAATATCTGACTACCCTCGTCAAAGGTAAATTTGTCAGTTATCTTATGTTCGTTAGCCGTCTTAGCTATCGCTGTTGTTTTAGTTTGTAGTTCTGTGTTCATAATTTTATTATTCAGACTGGGAGAGATGGTGTAGTCACTATGAGTGAATGTACATCACCCACTGCTCGCACCTCTCCCAGACTTGAATATTACTTACTCAAAGCTCTCTGGCATTGCGTCTTCTGTAGCTACTTCAAACGATTCATCTTTTTCACCTACATACGGTACGATACTTTTGGCGGCGTTGTAGCCCTTAACCTTTGCAGGGATTTCCTCTTTGAATAGTAATCCTACTACCATACCTGGCTCTACGTTCTTTAGTCTGTCGTTGACGAAGGAATTTTCTTTCTTAACTCCTACGTTCCAGAGTTCACCGTCTTCGGTGTTCTTGATGACGTATACGATTTGAGCTGGGAATTGATCTTGTCCAGCTTTCTCGTACTTCTCTGTTAGTGTTCCTTTGATTTTGTCCCCTACTTTTTCAAACTTGAACCAGTTTGATTGTGGGATATTCTCGTCTGAGAATAGTTCGTCTTTTGCCATAGTGTTTAATGTTTAATCTTTAGGCTTTAATATGTCAACGAGTTATATTAATTTACGAGCTATATCGTTTATTTCATCTAAAGCTTTTGTTAGCTTTTCAACTTTATCTTTTAAATCATTAATTTCATCTTCAAATTCGTCGCATTGTTTACAATCTTCCATAGTTGTTAGTCGTTATTATTTATCGCATTGACTTCTTGGTTGATGTAATCCTCTCGACTGTGGTCAGCCGAATAGTCGTCATAGGCATACTGGTCTTCTTTTGTAATTTCGTCATTCATATATTTAAATTTAATTGTTTAGTATTATCAGAAATGCCTTGTTCTATATTTTGTGTCTGTTGCATTGTACCTTCGTATCCACAACTTACACACCACACCCAATTCCTAGCGTCTTTAGGACTTGCGATGGCTTGTGCACCGCATTGTGGGCAAGTTTTGTCGAAGGGTAGGGACATATTATTTATATATTGCTATTAGTAAGGTTACCCAACTTGCTATTGCACAGACCAGCATAAATTGAAAGTCTAAGTTGCGGGACTTTATTGTTTGTAATTGTTTCCACGTTGTTTGGTACTTTTTCATATGCTATTCCCCCCCCCATACCACCTTGCCACCTGTTATGGTTACAGTGATGCCTAATTTATTAAGTTTAAGTACTGTGTCTATGTTGAAGTTGCAATTTGTGTTCGCTATCCGCCATAGGTTACCATAATGTAGTCCTGTCTCCTTGCACACGCTGTAGAGCGATCTGTCCTTTGATTTTAGTAATTCTTTGAGTGTCATTTTGTTTGGTTATTTCTTTAACTTACTATCAGTATACGCTACATATTATATACTGTCAAGGGTATAGGTGTGGATAACTATAATAGCTTCTTCTGTTTAGATTGACTTAGACGTGCCTTTATTATGTTTATATATTCTTCTTCTCGTTCTATTAGTATGAAGTCCCGCCCTGTATTCTGACACGCTACTCCTGTTGTACCTGAACCCGCGAACGGATCGAGGACACATCCTGAGTCCTCAACATTACACGCCATACGGTGTTGAGTTCTACTACCTGCAAATATAAGGGCAGTACCCCCTGGTTTTAACACCCTTAGACATTCCTGCCAAATAGCTACACTAGGCACATCATAGTCCCATTTCTTACCCATAAAGCTAAGACCATAGGGTGGGTCAGTTATTATGGTGTCGACAGAGTTGTCAGGTAGCTTATCTAATTGTATTATGCAGTCTCCGTGAATTACTTTATTTATTAGGTCTTTCATAAATTAATTATCAATAACATCTACAATAACATCACACAATTTAATGTAACTTCTCATATTAGCCATCTCATTAGCATAATCTTGACAAGCCTTAATTATTTTTTCTTTCTGTTTTTTAGTTAGATTGTTTCTCATACTTTTATTTATTATTAATCATATAGTTACCATTAGTGTTAGTTGAAAATCTAAATGTAGAAGCACTAGCATTTCCATTGAAGTTTAATCTAATCATACTTTTAAAAGTTAATTTCATTAATATCTAATTCTTCTTGTTGTATATCTTCTATTACTGGAAAGACACAGTGACCACCTTTACCTGCAACAATTTTTAGTTTTACTTCACCTTCAAGAGACTTTATAGCATCATCAATAGATTCTCTACTGACGATGTCCTTTAACTTATCTTTAATAGTTGTTTTATTTAACCCTGGTTCACTATTTACTATTTTAAACACCTCGTCTCTAGCTTTGTTAATTGGATCAAGCAACTCTGCACTCTCACCTAGAAACTCAAACTCTGTTCGTTCATCTTCCTCATTATATTTAATAGCTAAGTCAAATGCCCCAACCGATTCTCTCCTTCTACTTTTTTCGTTGCTTACTGTCATCGCTAGATACTTCTTGCCGAATGGAGATATTAGTTTCTTACTTCTAACCTCAAGGTAGATCCCTGCGTTATCTGCTATAGCAGTTGCTCCTCTACCCCTACTTAGTCCAGTTGTGTCTTTACTTTTATTAACGTGATGTAGGAGTATCATTGTTACCTTAAACTCGTTGCAGATATCCATAAGCTCTATCATTACTGGAGTGATACCACTATTACTGTTTTCATCTGCACTATGTATCTTACTAAACGTATCAAATACTACTAGGCTAATCTTATTTTCAGTAATATTTTTCTTTAGCCACGCAACTGAATTTTTATCACTTATATTCCACGATTTTTCACAACTTATAATACTATTATTGTCAGGATGACACACGTTCTTAGCTCTAACAATACAATCGTCTTCTGTCATCTCCATATCTATTAATAAACAATTCGACTTTGTAACCTCAAACTTCCCAAGAAATGGATTGCCCATTGTTATATCATCAATCATTTTTAATATCAGTAGTGATTTACCACACCCGGTTGCACCGTGTATTATATTTAATGATTGTTTCTTTATTAAATCCTGAACTAAGAAAGGTTGAGGGTCTGGAGTCTTTAGCATTAAATCACTAAAAGTAATTGGTATATATTCATTAATTACCTTTTCTTCTTCTCTCAGTCTTGTTTTAACTACTGATTGGAAAATCCCTAGTAGTTCTTCTTCTCCCCAATCTTTACCTGGTTGTACTCCCATATTCCACGCCTGCATTGTGGTCCAGCCAGTTGTTCCCCACTCATTTTGAGGAGTTAGTGATAAGATAAACCCAGCCATACTCGCACCTTTTATATTCCTATCCTGACCCATTTTCACACCTTTTAGTAATTCAATAGGATTTTTTCTATTTTTTATATCTTCCTTTATTGACCCAAAAATGTTGTAATCAAAGACTGGCATCTCTTGTTCTTCAAGAGAAATTGCCCAAGAATAGTCACCGTCTACTTCTCCATCTTCACTATGGTGTAGACTAGGAGGTGCTATAACATAGTTTCCTGTTGATCTAATCTCTCCAAAACCAGTAGGTGTACCAGTAGTTTTACCATCGTGCTTAAAGTAGTAATGGAATCCGTTACCAGTTTTTACGATTGGAGTGTGGGGTAAAATGATTCCAGTCTGCTTAAACTTTTCCATATCATCAACATCTAGTACTATTAGGTTTGATACTTCACCGCAAAGTATACCAATTTTAGCATCTGGCCAAGTTGTCCACCATTTTTCTACTTCTTCCTTAGTAGGTAATCTATCTTGGTACTCTAGACAAGAAATAAGGTATGGTGCTTTTTTATCTTTTTTACCTTTACTATTTTTTCCTATTGGTAATAAAGAAAATCCAAGTGATAGATAGTAAATAGCCCATTCTTTATTTGTTTTCATATTTTTTTATTTTTAGCAAAAAGCTGAGAGCCAATGTTAGTTTTCCGACCAACTGACTCCCAGCTCTTTGATAATAATAAAACCCCGTCAAAATGCGGGGTATAATTGTTGGTCGGAAAGTTCATAAATTTATTTTAGCAAGAAAAAATAAACGTGTCAAATGATAGAAGTGTGGATAAATATTGGTAAATAGTCGTTGGCTAATTTAAGCCAAAACCGTTTTACGGAGAGGGGGTCAAATAGGTATGACACACCGTAAAACGTTTTGTCAAGGGCTTACGGAGGCTTACGGAACGCCCGTAAATAGAATGTGACTTAACCCAGCTATTATTTAGTACCCTTTACGGAGGCTTACGGAACGCCCGTAAACGAATGGGGTACGTTTACGGACTTACGCCCCCCTATAGGGGCGGAGACCGTAAACCCTGATAGTAGAAATTAGAAAAGGAGCAATATGATTGTATTCTTTTTTAGACTGTGCATTTGACAAAAAAGACAATCTATGATAAAATGTAAGAGCAGTAAATTGATTGGTACAATGTTTACAACTTTACATAAAGCAAACATAATAAAAACCCTGAGCCACACGTCAAAAAAAGACGATGGTTTGGGTTTTTTGTTGCACCTAGGCTATTAAACAGACAGATATAGGGGAACAAGTCATCAAACAACTGTTAAACTACAGCCTTAAATCATATCTGTCTGTTTGATACAATATAACTAAACACAGTAAAATATACTATTTTAATTTTGTATGCCTAATCCAAATGGAAATCCTAATTTAAAAGGAAATAAAAATAGTGGGAGAAAATCCACTAGGGTAGAGTTTGCTAAAAACGAAGCTATAAGAAAAGCGTGGCTTAAAGTTAATGAAGAATTAGAAGCAAGTGGTGTGGAAAAGATAGCATTGCCATTGGCTTTAAAGGATATGGTGGTTAAGAAAGATGTAACAACAGACGGTGAAAGTTTAAATAAAGTTTTAGTTGAATTTATAAATGGATAAACTAAAGACGATAAAAATTCCGATTGAATATAAGCCGTTATTTGATAAAAATTGGAGAGAAGCAGCAGTATACGGTGGTAGGTTTTCACTTAAATCACATACGGTGGCACGTTTTTTACTTATAAGGGCTAGAGAAACAAAGACTAGGGTAGCCTGTTTTAGAGAATTTCAGAACTCTATAGCTGAAAGTAGTCATCAATTATTAAAAGAACTGATTGATAAGTACGAATTAAATGAGTTTGAGGTAACAAATAACTCAATTATTAATAGATTAAATGGCTCTGACTTTATATTTAAAGGGCTACGAAACAACGAACAGAGCGTAAAGTCAACTGAGGGAATAGATATAGCTTGGGTAGAAGAAGCTCAGACAGTATCTGATAACAGTATTGAGGTATTAACACCAACAGTTAGAAAACCTGGTTCAAAAATTATATATACATACAATAGATTATTAGAAAATGATCCAGTTCACGTTAGATTGGTCATAGATGGTAGACCTGATACCATAATAATCAATGAAAACTACGATATAGCCATCAAGCACAATATGATGCCTGATGTTATCTTAAAGGAAATTGAAGATGACAAGCGGAACAGACACGCTTTATATCAGCACAAGTGGATGGGCGAACCTAACAGCCTTGAATTAAAGATTTTTAAGGAGTGGAAGCAGATTGATGATGTGCCACACGAAGCTAGACTGGAAGCTAGGTGGCTAGACTTTGGTTATTCGATTGATGAATCAGCTATTGGTTCACTATACTATCACAATAATGGCTGGATACTAAAAGAAGACTTATACAGGAAAGAGATGAGTAATAGGCAGTTAGCTAACTTTCTAAACGCTCTAGAGAAGCCACAGACGTTGATAATTGCCGATTCAGCTGAACCTAAGAGTATTGCAGAGCTACAGTCATATGGATTGAACGTAACAGGCTGTAAGAAAGGCCAAGATTCAGTAGTAAATGGCATTCAACTGGTACAAGATCAACCAATATCAGTCACTAAGGGTAGTTTGAACATCTGGAAAGAGTATATGAACTACTTTTGGCTAGTAGATAATAAGGGAACAATCATAAATAAAGAAGACCCAGCGTGTGCTAATCATCATATGGCTGGCATAAGATACGTTTTACAGAACTTTGGCAGGATTAAACAAGAAGAAAGCTATTGGGACAGGATATACAGTGATGAACTACACCCCGAAACAGTAGTAAATCTTATTAATAAAGGTAGATGAATATATCAGAGAAAAGTATAATAACAGTACAGGCTAATATTGACAAAGAGAAATGGGACAATAACTGGGATAAAATATTTAAAAATAAGGCAAAAAAAATATGTCGGAAGACTATAACTTCGACCCAAAAGACGCACTAAATGCTAAAAATGCGTTTTTACCTACAATAGGTGTAAAGAAAGAGCCAAAGGATGACCCAATCATATCAAAGATAGTGGGACACCCAGTAAAGATTAACAACCCAATTCTAATTAGACTAATAGTTAAATGGAAGAAAGAAGAAGGTAAATCTGATAGTGATACTTCAATTAGTGGATACCTTAATGACCCTAATAAATTAGAAGAACTAAAAAAAGCATTATGACAGACATATTAACACCTGAGCAACAAACACAAAAAGACTTAAAAGACAAACAAATTAGAGTAACCAAAGAGATAGAAGCTATTTTAGATAAAGAAAACTTAATGCTACGTATGACTCAAAATATAGTAGTATTACCAAAAGAATAATATGGAAAATAATTATAAAATAACAATCTCTGTACTTGGCAATGAGTGGTCAGAAGAAGGCAAGACAATCCATTCTACACTTGATAAGTTTCCATTGACTTGGGAACAGATTAAGTCAAAAGGTGTAGTGGTCGTAACTAAAGGTAATCTGAAACGCACACAATTAATCCCTGGTGTAACACTAAGACGGATATTATCCAATAAGATTATGAAAGCTGTATGGTCTAAAAGATTGAAACTATTACTCGAAGCAGATAAAAAATAATAAATAATATGACTACATCAACAATCTTTGATTACATAACAGGGGAGAAGACCAAGTACGATCAGCCAATTACCCTAACTGAGGGTTGGGATTGGTCAATGAAGGAACACTTAAATCGTTCCTTTTTGTATTTGAACAGCCAATTTGAAGAAAACAATGAGGATAGAATACTAAGACCGTTTAAAAACATTGTGCAACCAATTTTAAACATACAGTTTAGGACAGAGGGGTTTGATGTCAAAGATATTGAGTTATATGTTGATAACAAAGACGAATACTACAAGTCATTACTAATCAAGAAGTACCACGAGAAGTGGGCGTTAGAAAATGAAATAGACACATTCATTGATGAGATGACTGAAAGTTACTGCACCTATGGTGGTGTACTAGTACGAAAGACAAAACAAGCTAAGCCAGAAGTAATTGACCTTAGAAGTTTAGCTTTCTGTAATCAGAACGACTTACTTAACCATCCATTTGCTATTAAACACGAGATGAGTTTTGCAGAGCTTAGAAGTAAGGGAAAGAAGATGAACTGGGGTAGTGAGGGTGCTGACATTGATATTGACACTCTAATTGACCTAGTAAAACAAGAAAACGATGAAAATACTACAATAGAAATATATGAATGTCACGGTAGCTTACCTATTGAATGGTTAAATGATGAAGACATAATTGATGTTAGTGAAGAAGATGTACCACAAATACAAGTAGTAGCATTTTATAAAGATGAGAATCACAACGATCAAGGTGTCACACTTTTCAAGAAGAAGATGCCTGTATTACCTTTCAAATTCTTAAAGCGTGATGACGTTTACAACAGGGCATTGGGTAGAGGTGGCGTTGAAGAACTGTTTGAAAATCAAATCTGGACTAACTGGAACGAAGTAAAGATAACTGAAATGCTAGATAGTGCTAGTAAGACATTGTTTATGTCTGATGATCCAACCTTTAAGTCAAGGAATAACCTTAACAACGCACAGAACAACGAAGTGTTTGCCCTACAAGAGGGTAAGAGAATCGGACAGATTGATACATTCCCACGTAATGTAGGGGTTTTTAACGATAGTGTAGAAAGGTTTTGGCAACACGCACAACTTATGGGTTCAGCACCTGAACCATTACTAGGTGAGACACCAAGTTCTGGTACACCATTCAAATTATTTGAAGCACAAACTATTGAAGGAAAGGGTATGCACAAGTACAGACAGGGTAAGTTAGCAGTATTTATGGATGAACTTTACAGGGAATGGATTCTACCTTACTTGGCAAAAGAGATTGTCAAAGAACAAGAGTTTATGCAGGAACTAAGTTTCGATGAGATGCAACTGGTTACTGAGAAGGTACTAACAAGTAGAACTAATGACTTTAAGAAACGAATGGTACTAAGTGGCCAAGTGATAAACGAAGAACTTGTCCAAGACTTTCAGGCTCAAGTTAGAGTATCCGTTTCTAAAGAGGGTAATAAACGATTCTTCAAGATACTTAAAGACGAAATGAAAGATATCAGCATATCGGTAATGACTAACATTGCAGGTAAACAAAAGAACTTAGCCTTAATGACTGATAAGTTGGTAAATGTCCTACGACAGTATATGTCTACACCTGAACTACGACAAGACCCTGAAATGACTAAACTGTTAAATACTATATTAGAAAGTTCAGGACTATCACCAATTTCCTTTGGTCCATCACCACAACAGGCTCAACAACAAGTGCAACAGCAACAAGGTGGCGGATCAACTCAACCATTACAAGAACTAAGTCAGGGTAACCAACCACAACAATGAATGAAGTATTTGAGTCAAAACTAAAAATACTAGCGTCAGATAAAATAACACTAGATGCAATCAAAGCTATTTTCTTAGAAAAGTTTGAAAAGGAAAAGCCAAATGTCTTACCACAAGACGATGATACTGTATTGGGTCAAAAGTATCGGGCTTATGAGAAAGCTATAAGCATATTTGATGAAGTTTTAGAGGGCATAGAAACTTACAAAGATAATAAAACTAATACTGAGGATTTTAATAAAGGTCGTTAATAATAATTAAATAAAAACTTATGAAAAACGTAATAATCACAATATTCGTGATTTTAGCAATAGGACTTGCAGCAACTGCTTATATTTTGTATCCAGATGATACAGAATATAATGTAGGTAGTATTGTCACTGGGCAGTCTTATTATGCTACAAGTACACCTTGGGATGCGGCTCAGACTGATGGTGAGATCAAGGGTGGCTGGGGTTCACTAGCTCAAGTGGCAGTTACAAGTGCAGGAGATTTGAAATTTTGTTTGTATGATGCAATTTCAACAGATGTAACTCATTTTTCAGAGCTTGGTAGATCTACTTCAACTCAACAACTTACCTGTATCAGTACCGCTACCGTGGGAACTTACACTTTTGATGCTCAGTTGATTTATGGTCTATATCTTGATGTCACAGAGGGCACAACGGGAACAACTACAGTCACATATCGTTAATTAATAACAGACAACCAATATGTCTAAAATGAACGAAGCAAAAATGGCTTCTTTGTCAGACAAGATTTATGATGATGAAGCCGAACAAGAGCTTAAGAGAGAGAAGAAACCGCTTAAGAAACTAATTCCTAAAAGCGAGGAAGTAGTCGAACCTCATCTAAAAAGAAAGGAAAATAAATATGTCTAAAAAAATAAAGAAAGTTAATGGAATAAAATACTACGTAGTTATTTCATTAGTCGCTTGTTTAGGAGTTGGCGCTTTTGCACTAGCTTACTCAGTAGGTCAAACTAACAACACAACTGTAAATACAGATGGTGGAGATTACGTTGTAAATAATGCAACAGCCGAACAAGCCCCAGATGAATTTAATCTTGGTGCTCAACCAGGAACAGACTTAACAGTAGATAATCTAACATATGGTTCATCACGCTCTAAAGGGTTAACCTTTAAAGAAGGTGCAACTTCTACTCCTGGTGGATTATTCGTATTAGATAACTATGGACCAACTAAAGTTTGTTCTAGAGTAGAGCTTGATATTTCTACAGCTAGTACTGTTGGTGGTGTGCTTGGTACAGGACTTCCATTGGTATTCTCAGTATCTACATCAACTATTGGTACATTGAATGCTACTGCAAGTTTAATTGCTACATCTACTCTTGCCACTTCTACAGTTCAGTTGTTTGATACCACTGCTAATGCAGGTACTTATGCAACAGCTGGAACTGATGACGGAAAATCTTGGCTGTGGGAACAAGGTGATAGTATTATCGGTCAGTATGATATTCTAACTGGCTCAGATGCTACATCTACATCTTATGGAATGGCTGGTAGTGTATATGTAAATTGTCACGAACGAAATTAAATATAAATTAAATTGGCGGTGACTTGTCCGCCTTAAAAACAAATCTATGACTGATGAAGAATTGGAGAACGAAACTCCTATAAATGACGAGGGTGTAGAACAGCCACCTGAAGCTGTTGAGGAATCTAATGATGAAGTAGTGAAAGCTAACGAAGTAGCTAACAATCAAAAGATTCGTGCTGAGAAAGCTGAAGCTGAGAATAAAAAACTTAAAGCTGAAGCGGAGACCAAAACTCCTAAAAAAGAAGAACAATCAGACGAGCCAGATTACAAAGACAAAATTGATAAGCTAACATTGAAAACTGAAGGCGTAACCCATTCGGATGATGTAAAAATCGTTACGGATGAAGCTAAACGATTAGCTCTCCCTGTTGAAGAAGTGCTAGGAATGGAACATATTAAGTCCAAACTTAAAACTGCTGAAACACAGCGAGAAGCTGAAGCTGGTATGCCTGATGAAAGTGGAAAGACTAGCGGTGGAAACAAAAGTTCCGTTGAATACTGGGTCAATAAGACCGATAAAGACGGAGTGTATAAGAATCCTCCAGGTAATGATGTTGAATTTAACAACAAAGTTATCGATGCTAGAATCAAACAAAAACAAGATGGCAGCAAATTCTCAGATGAAATGTATTAATCTGGTGGTCGGCGTTTGGTTGATTAATAAACCAACTAAACTAAATTTTTATGGCTATTGCAACAACTACTAATACCTATAATAAACACGATTACGTTTCCCGATTGAGGGCAAGAATCAATCTCCCTACTGTTTGGAGTGACGTATTGAAAGTTACTTATAGTGATGTTAGAACAATCGTTAATGGTTACTGGTCAACTGAACCAGCTACTTCTGCTAACACACGAGCATCTGCTTACACTTACTCTGATTACGAGACTGCTCAAGATACATTGACAATCAATCAATCAAGGGTTGTACCTGTATTTATCGATGAAGCAGATAGAGCCCAGCAAGATTACGTTAGTATGATGGACATTGCTACTTATCAAGGTAAAAAGATTTCTGAATATCTTGAAACAGTAACTTTGGCTGCAGCTATCGGTGGTACTAACTTTGGTGTAACTGATCTAAGCAACACAGGTGCAGACGATACTACTAAGATTACAGTATCGGCATCAAACATTGATGACCTTATCCGTGCTATCAAACGTAAGATTTACGAGAACAACGGTGTTGATTTCGCTGTTGAACGTGGTATCTTCATTGTTTGGGGAGCTGAACACTTTGAACTACTTGAAGCCTTTACTCAAGCTAACGGATTCACAGAAGCTGACATTGCTTTAAAGAATGGCATTGCTGTTCAAAAAGCATTCCGATATATGGGAGTTGACCATTACTTATCAACTTCTCACACTGCAAATCATCTATTTGCTGGAATCAAAAGGACAATGGAATTAGGTATTCTACGGAGTACATTCGGTAAAGTAAAACATATCGAAGATCCATCACAGACTTCAGGACTTGGCATTGTCAGTCGTGTAGATTGGGGATTCAATCTACCTGCTTACAACTTAGAATTCATTATTGACGTGAACGTCAACTAATAATTAAATATTATTCCTCGGGCAAGCACTTCAGACCGCTATGCCCGAAGGTCTGAAAATAATATGAAAGATTGTATAAAACTAAAGTGCCACAAGTGTTGTGATGAGCTTTTCTTACCTTATCCAGAACAGGATAAAGACATAATTAGGTGGATAGAACTTCACGGTATAGAAGTTGTTGATAACAGCTATGGTCGTTTCATAAAGATACCTCAAAAATGTTCTAAGCTAAAACACGGAAAATGTTTAATATACGAGGATAGGCCTGAAATGTGCAAAAAATTTGATTGCGAAAACTTTAAAGAATTTTTTAAATAAAAATTATGAAGCTATACGAGCCTATAAGTCAAGAAAGTATCTTTGACGAAATAAATGATATATGTGGTACTACTGACCAATCTTATACAAATAAGCAAAAGGTTGCACGTGTTAATGAAGCACTAGATAAATACTTTTTTCTAGCGGTACAGTCTGCACCACAAGGAACTTTTGATGATACTGGTAATACATCAATACCAGTTGAAACACCTGACTTAGTAGACGGTACTAACGCCTACAAGTTAAGCTCTATCACAAACAACATTCTACAGATTTTACGAGTATCAGTTATAGATAGCAATGGCGAAGAAAATGATTTAATCTATGAAGACTTTGAAGATATAAAAGACTTCACAGAACGATACTCAACTGATAGTGAAGATAGAGGCGATCCAGAATACTGGACTAAAGTTGGAGACTACGTGTATATTTATCCTTGTCCTAACTATGCAGAAACAAGTGGTTTAAGACTTTATGTTAGCAGAGAACTAAATAAATTCCCTTACGTAACTTTTACCACAACTTTTGCAACAGATTTATTCACTACAAGTGCAGCCCACGGCTTAGTAGCTGATGATGGGCTTGTTTTTGTAACTGACACTACTATCCCAGGTGGGCTAACAGCTGACACAACAGTTTACTATGTAATTGCATCAGGTTTAACACTTGATGACTTTAAAGTATCAACCACGCTAGGTGGTTCGACAATTACATTAAGTTCAGACGGAACTGGTAACCAAAAATACGTTAAAGTATCCGGTGAACCAGGTATTCCAGTTATCCATCACGATTACTTAGCTCAATATGCTTCGTACAAGTTTATGGATGCTGACCACCCTAAGTTCGCTAAGACTAGAGAGTTACTTGCAATCTATGAACAGGAAATTGAAGAATACTGGCAATCAATGATTAAGCCAGGGAAGACAATAATTGAAACTAACAAGAGAGTCTATAAATAAATATGGCAGATAGAAAACCACTAATAATCAATGCACCGTCAACAGGGATTTCCCAAAGTCCCCACGTTGGTTTTTCTGACGTTAGAAATTTAGATATATTTACTATCCCCGGAATTGTTAGATTGAATAATAATCTTGATAAAGTATCAGGAACAACTGCTACAGGTTTAGTTAAATGGATTGTCCGTGATCCAGTTACGTCAGCTAATTTCTACGCAGTAGATGATGGTGGTGAAGTTTATGTATCAACAAATAGTGGCGTAAGTTTCGCTAAACTAGGTACTCAACCAGCAAGTGCTGCAGGTAAGGGTCAGGGTTTAGCTATCTGGAAAGATTACTTGTTTTGTCCTAGGGGTGCAGAGATGGATTTATACGGACCACTATCAAGTAGCCCAGCTTGGCGTGATGCTTGGGCTGGATTAACAATGGCATCTGACACTTTATGGCATCCAATATCTGTTTCTAAAATAAATGATAAGTTATTCATAGGCTCTGCTAATTACATTGATAGTATTGCTGAAGTAGTTGGACAAACTTTTGCTTGGGATGACGCAGGGACTTATACAGCAACCGCTGAAGCATTAGACTTACCAGCCGATTATCGTGTTAAGTGTTTAGAAGAACTTGGTAATAATTTAATGATTGGTACTTGGAAAGGAACAACAATTACAGACTTTAGAATAGCTGATATATTTAGTTGGGATATGAGTTCAACAACTTATGGTCAACCAATCAACTTAGTTGAAAATGGTGTCAACGCAATGCTTACACTAGGCAACTATCTGTATGTCCTAGCTGGTGTTGATGGGAAGATGTATAAGTCAGATGGCGTTGGCGCAACTGTTATTTGTCAAATACCAACTTCAATAGCAAATATTGAAGGTAATAAATATCTTGAACCATACCCAGGTTCTTTTATAAATTTTAAAGGCAGACCGACTTTTGGAGTTAATAGTGGTGGTGCAACCTTTACGTCAGGTATGGGTATATATTCTTTACTAGAAACAAGTAAAGGAAACATTTTAAATATGGAACACATTGTGTCTACTGGTAGTGACGGCACTTCTGCTATTCTAAAAGTTGGTGCTTTATCACAAGTATCTAGGGACACAATATTAGCTGGTTGGGTTGATGCAACTACTTTTGGAATAGACAAAACAACTACAACAACAAGACAGGCTAGTTACGGTGGTTACTGTGAAAGTCCATTGTATGTAGTAGGAAGTTATATCGATAAACGTCAATTTACTAAGTGTGAGTTTCAGTTATCAAAAGAATTAGCAGTAGGGGAGTCAATACGGATTAAACTTAGAGTTAATCTAACTGATGATTGGACTACACTTGGAACATACACTTATACAGATCTTGGTGCAGTAGTTTCACATCAAGTTAAAAATATTAACATACCAGAAACAGAGCTTATACAAGTTAGAGTTGAACTTGGTGCTGGGACAAGTAATCTAACAACACCACATTTAAAATCAGTAACCCTACAATAATGACTGTTACAATAACACCTTCGGTAGGTGATATAGAAAATAATATTGTTCCGTTAGATTTACTTGTGACTGATGAGGACAGAAGTACAGCAATGGCAATAGGTGGAACACCAGTTGCTAACACTCAAAATACAGGTGCAACACCACCGCCACCAGATTCTAATATAATAAAAAGTGGAAACGGAAGTGTAGTCAAAGGTTTTCTAAAGTCTCATAATTATAGCCCTGGCGATTCAGGTTGGATTATAAAAGGTAATGGTGATGTAGAATTTTCAGATGGTGTGTTTAGGGGAGATATATCTGCTGCAACTGGTACGATTGGTGGTTGGACAATAGGTGCAACTTTCATTGGAGATAACGCAGTAGCAAATGATGCAACAGTATTATTGGATAGCACAAACTCTTTAATCAGATTAGGTGCAACGTCAGGTGATTATATAACTTTAGACGGAGGTAATGTTCGTTTACGAAGTTCTAATTATGTTACTGGTGTTTCAGGTTTTACAATACAGGCTGACTTAGTTGAAGCTGAGAATATTGTTGCTAGAGGAATTTTAAGAGGTTCAACTTTTGCTTACGATGTTATCTCTGCTATTGGTGGACAATTAATGGTTGCTAACGCAGATGCACTTGACGCTGATATGACGGCGTTAGATGCTTCAACATTGACAACTAAAGACACAACAGACTTTGCAGTAAACGATATTTTAGTAATTAGAGGAATCGCTACTTCTGGTATTGATGAGGAATGGCTACGAGTTACTAATATTGGTTCTGCACCTACTTATACAGTTACCAGAGATTTGGCTAGCTCTTATGCGGCCAATTCTAACCCTATATGGAAAGCAGGAACTCCTGTTGTAAAACAAGGTTCTAGTGATGGTGCTTCAACTTTTTCAGGTGGTTGGCTACGTTTATATGGAGAGGGAACTAATAGCCCTTATTACTCTGTGTTTAGAAGAACTGGTGTAGCTTATAACACTATAACTGAAGCAGTACGTCTTGGTAACTTAAATGGTATTGCAGGGTTTTCATCTGATACTTACGGATTTTATACTGGTGATATATCAACAAATAACTACTTAGTTTATGATACTACTTCTGGAGAAATGATAATTAACGGTTCTTCTGTTGACCAACAATCTATTTATGGAGATGGTAGTGATGGTGACGTAACAACAAGTGGCGATGTTGGATTAACAGCTGATGTGTATTACAACAATTTGACTATTTCTGCTGGGGATACATTAACAACAAATGGATATAGAGTTTTTGTAAGAGAAACATTAACTATTGCTGCTACTGGAGTTATTGGCTGGAAGGGCGTTGACGGTGGTGCTGGCGGAGATGGAGATGATGCAACTGCTGGTGGTCCAGGTAATGGTGGCACAGCTGGTGCAGCTGGTGCTGCTTTAACAGATGGTTATTTAACTGGTTCGGTTGCTGGAATAATTGGTGTAGTAGGTGCAGCCGGTGTGACTGGTAGCCCAGGTAAGAATGGTATTGCTGGAACATCTGGTAACACAGGTAATAATGGACAGACAAATTCATTGGGTAATGATGGCAATGATGGTGGTGCAGGTGGTAATGGAGGAAACATTTCTATATGGACTGGTGGTGCAGGCGGTGCTAAAGGTGCAGGTGGAACTGAAGGTGCTAGTGCAACTATAGTACCTCATAATGCTTATCTTGCTATTAGAATGATTGATGAAAGCACTATTGGAAGTCCTGCTGCTTATACAATAAATGCTAGTGGTGGTTCAGCTGGGTCAGGAGGTTCTGGTTCTTCTGATAATGGTGGAAAGGGAAGTGGTGCTGGTGGTGGTTCTGGTGGTTCTGGTTCAGGTGCTGGAATTGGATTTATAGCTGCTAAATTAATTATTAATGTTGGTACAATAAATTATTCTGGTGGTGTGGGTGGAGATGGCGGAGATGGCGGAAAGCATTTTCCAGCTGGTTCTTTTGCTGCTGACGGTGGCGGTGGAGGAGGTGGTGCAGGAGGAAATGGTGGATATTTGGTTTTAATTTATAATAAATTAACTAATACTGGTACTATATTTGTAGCAGGTGGTACTGGTGGTACTGGTGGTACTGGTGTTTTTAATGGTGATGACGGTGAAGCTGGTAATGATGGTACTTTAGTAGAATTAGCAAACTAATATGAAGAAGGTTATTATAATTAGAAAAAAAGATAACAAGATAACAATGTATGGTAATGTTGATTTTGATAAAAAGATATTTAAAAAGAAAGAAATTACTATCACCAAAGATGAGTTTGAAAAGATAAATAATACTAACGAGTCTTTTTATAAGAATGGAAAGTTAAGTTTTAAAAGGTTTGGTACTGTTGTTCGAAAAGAAGAATTAGAAAAAATTAAAAATGAAATTAAATCTATAACAGATATTAATATATTAAAAGATAAGATAATCCAATTAATAAATATTATTTAATAATATGGCTATAACACAACATCCATCTGCACCTTCTGGTTGGGGAGTAGATTCATCAGGTCACTTTGCTCCAGTTTCTTCAGCTCCTAGTAGTGGCGGTGGTGGTGGAGGAGGTGGCGGCGGTACTACTTATTACCCAACTGCTGCCGCTGCTCAAGCAGCAGGTATTAATGTATCAGCAGCCCAACAGGCTAGTTTAGCGTCAGGTGCAGCAACACAAGCATCTGTTAATGCTAATAATGCTGCAGCTTGGTCTCCCACTTCTGTTACTGGTAAGGCTGCTTTAGCGTCTTTGGCTGCACAAGGTATTTCCCAAGCTGATGCCATAGCTAATACACCATATACTCAAGATCAAATGAACCAATTTTATGGTGTTGGCACACCTGCTGCATCAAAATTTATAGAACCAGGTGGTGCTAATCAACAACCAGACCCAAATAATCCTTGGGCTGGTATTCCATCTTCAGTTAGTGGTCAACTAAGAACAGAAGCAGAAGCACAGGCATATTGGACTGGTGGGCAAACTAATGCACAACCAGTTGCGAATCAAAAAGCTACCCTAACTTCTCCTAATGGTGAAAAGAAAGTAGTTACGGTTGGTTCACAAGAAGCTAGTCAACTCTTATCTACTGGTTGGACACTAGGAGATAAAGTTGGTGGTGGAACTGTAGACTCTAACTTACTAGGTAATGTACCAGATATTAATATAGGAGACGGAACACAGAGAACAGGTAGTAGTGAAGCAGATACATCTATTGCAGGTTCTAAAACGTATGTTGAACAAACTAGAAAAGAACAAGCACAAGCTGAAGTTGAGGCACAGCGAAGGGAGAAAGATGAGCAAGATTTAATAGCTGACAAGTTGCTTGCAGATATTACAGATTTAACTGCAAATGCTAAAAGTCAGGAAACTATTAAATTAGAAGAAAGAGCTAAAGCTGATATACAGGCAAAAGAAAATGCAGTTAGGCGAAAGGCTGATGAGATTGATATTATGTTAGCTAAAGACGCGGCTTTAACTGCTTCATATAATACTGCTAATCAAACTGAAGAAGGTAGACCACAAACTCTATCACAATTACGAGGATCACAAGCACAGAATTATAAAATGTACTTAGCCCAGCATAATCAAATTGCAGCTGATACTGCTTTATTAGTTGCTCAAGGTAAGTCGTTACAAGGTGATTTGAATGGTGCTATCGCTTCTGCAAATGAAGCTATTAGTCTTCGTTATAACTCGCAACAAGATGCGATAAACAACAAGATTAATATGCTTAATATTTTAATGCCACAAATAGATAAAAAGGATAAAGAGTACGCTACAGCTATGAAGAATATATATGATAGAGAAAATGATGCACTAGATGAACGAAAGAGTTGGATGGCAACTGCAGTTAATGCTGGTATCTTTGATGCCGGTGTACTAAAACAAATAGAAATTGCTGGAGGTTTTGCAGAAGCGATGGGAATTATAGGTCAGAATAGAGTAGCAACTGGTGGAGTCGGTGGTGGTGGATATGAAAGTGGATATAATATTCCAGAATTTCAACCAATTAGTTTTGAAGAATTTATACAAAGAAAACAAGATGAAGCTGGTATGACATTTGCTGACCCTGAATTATATAGGTCTGAATATGATACTTTAATTAAACAAAGTATAGAATCACAAGAAACACAAGGAACTGATATAATTGGTGCTTATGCACTTGCAATGAATCAAGGGCAAGCTAGTTTATCTAGTATTCCAAATGATATAAGAAATGAAGTTGTTTTAAGAAATGCACAAATTGGTGGAATTAATACTAAATTATCTGAAACAGCTATAAAACAAATTGCTGAAACTCAAAATGCTTTAGATGGGTTACTTGATTTACAAGATAAAATTGCTGGTAATTTAGAATATATTGGTCCAATTAAAGGATTGCAAAAATTAAATCCTTTTTCTAAAGCTAGACAAATCCAAGCTGATGTTGACAGAATTAGACAAAAAGTTGGTAAAGCATTAGAGGGTGGTGTTCTTAGAAAAGAAGATGAAGAAAAATATAAGAAGATTCTAGCTACTCTCACTGATACACCTGAGACTGCAAGATACAAGATTGAACAATTAATTACTGATATACAAACTGATTATGAAAGATATGTAGAAGCGCAAGCAAGTGCTGGTAGATATATTGGTGGATTTGACCAACAATCAATAACTAATAATGACCCGTTAGGTATCTTATAAAAATATGACAAAACAAGAATTTGCTCAAAAAATAAAACAAAAGTATTCAATCTATAATACTTTACCTGATGATGTATTAGTAGAAAAAATGCTGACTAAATATCCATCTTATCGTTCTCAAATTGATGATTCAGAAGAAGTTAATCAGTCAACTGAAAAACAACCTAATTATTTCAAAAGGGTTGGTAGTGAATATATGCAAGGTGCTAAAAATATTATTTCTGGTATTCAAGAATCAGCTCAAGAAGTTGAGGCTGGTAGACAAAATCAAAATTATGTTGCTGGAAATATACAATCTACTGTTGGAGCATTAAGGGGTGGACTAAGAACAGCAGGTGAAGTTGCTAAGCAAGCATTTACTCCTATTGTTGAAGCACCTGGAATTAAACAGGGGTTAGAATATGCAGGAGAAAAAATATCAGAATTACCTGGAGTTCAATGGATAGGTACTAAGATTAGTGAGTTTGCAGAAGCTAATCCTAAGCTTGCTAAAGACTTACAGAATGTTTTAGATATTGCAATCTTAGGAACTGGAAAAACAGTAGAGAAACCTATACAAGAAGCTGTAGGTAAAACTTCAGGTAAAATAGTAACAAATTTAGAACAAAAAGTAGTTAAACAAAGTTATCAAGAAGCATTAGATGTAATAAAACCTACTTTGAATAAAGTTGAAAAAGAAGCGGCATTATCAAGTGGTAGAGGGGTCGTTAAAAATAAAATTTTACCGAGAGTCTACGAAACAATTACTCTTGCTCCATCTAAAGTTGAACAAAGAATAGCTCAAGTTGTTGAAGGTATAGTTTCTAAATCAAAAAATGCTATTGATAATATTAATGCAATTAAAAATAAAATAACTGAATTAGCCAAAAAAACGGAGGAAGGATTAAAAAACAATAATACTATATTTAACAATAATCAAATTAAATCTGCTTTAAATTCTGTTAAAGAAGAAAGCAAAATAGTATTTGGTTCTGATAAAACATTACAAAATTCTTATAACTCTGTTATTGATGAAATGATGAAACAACTAGGGAAAACTAAAAATGATTTAGGTGGTTTATTACAAGCAAGAAAAAACTTTGATAAAATCATTGAACAAAAGTTTCCTAAATTATTTGATAAGTTTGCTGGAGATTCAGTAAGGTCTAATGCAGTATTAGATGTAAGACGTGCTGTCAATGATTTTATTGCTACTAAATTACCAGAAAAAAATATTTATAAAAAACTATTGAAAGAGCAGACATTAATGTATAAGGGTATTAAAAATATATCTAATAAAACTGCTTCTTTAGTAGATACCTCTGCAATTAAAAAAGCAATGGCAGCATTAAGACAAAATCCTTTAGTAGCTGGAGTAACTGGCGGTATTTTAACTTTTGGAGCACTTACTGGACTATTAAGTAACCCAGTAGTTATTGGAAGTATAATCGTAGGTGGAACAGTAAAAGTAGGAAAAACAGTAGTAACATCAAAATTATTAAAACAAGAATTGATAAGAGTGTTGAAAGGATTAGAAAAAGCTGGACAAAAAGAAGGAGTTAACGCTATCCAAGCGATAATAGATATTTTACCAGCAGGTATTAGTAAAATAAAAGAATAATATGTATTTAATGTTTTCAATCTTAGGTGGTTTATTATTTATGCTTGTAGTTGATAAATATGGTGAACTTGACTAAAAAAGAAAAACTAAAGAAACTTCTTGAGATAGTAAAATCAAATAAGTTGACCCCTGATAAACTTAAAGAGGTTTTAGCTTTACTTAATGACGGACTTTCAAAAGATGAGTTCATAAAGTCATTTAAGAAGATTACTGAACATACTTTAAGAACTGAGATTAAGTTGGTAGAAAAGGTTAATAAGGCTATAGCCGAGCTAAAAGGTGCTAATAGTACCTCCCTAGAAGCCACACAAGCCACTCTAAGGGCAGTAGCCGATAGGTTTGAAGTATCACTTAATAAAGCACTAAAAGACCAGGAGAACAGCTTAAATTTTATAAGAGATAAGGTAAGGAAGATTAAAGATGGTGAAGACGGGAAAAGTATAGAGGGTAAGCCAGGTAAAGATGCAGACGAAGAAAAAATAATTCAAAAAGTATTAGATAAGATACCAGACCACTCAATAAATGTTGAAAGTAATTCAGAAGATATTTTAAAACTCAGAGAAGACCTTGCCAGAAACAAACGACTAAAAGGTGGTGGTACGTCAGCCGCAGGTGTTGCACAGACTTTCAAATATATTGCTCATACTGAAAAACCTGTTGGACTTATTAATGGAACTAATAAAGTGTTTACAGTTGCTAAGAACATTTGGTGGGTGGCAGGGTTCACTATAAGCAACCAGCAGATAGCAGAACTACCTAACTTTACTTATGTTGGTAAAACAATAACTTTTGCTAGTGCAATTCCAGCTGCGTATTCTACTAGAGATTTTGAAATTAAGTATATTGGCTAAAATGAAAAAAGTATATCTCACAATTTTAACTTTTATACTATTGTTCGGTTTTGGGACAGTAGCTTTTGCTGATTGGCTTGATCCGTTTCTTTCTATCCAAGTAGGTTCTAGTCCTTCAGCTGATTACATATTACAAACAGATGGAACAGATAGCACTTGGATTCTTCCAAGTAGTATAGCCGGCATAGGTGACTGGATATTCAATGCTTTTGGTCAGTTAACTCCATCTTCTACTGTTGATGTTTTACTACCAGCTAACGCTACAATAACAGATAATCTATATGTAGGTGGCAATGGCACTTTTACTGATCTAAACTCTACTAATATAACAGTTGATACGCTTCTTACTCTTGACTATTTAACTCCTGGTTCAATTGCTTATATTGATGGAACTAATAGTTTGGCTGAGAATAATAGTGATTTATTCTATGATACTACCAATAATAGAATTGGGATTGGAACTAATAGCCCACAAACTAAACTAGAGGTTAGTAGTGGTACTACTACTCTTGAATTACTTGATGTTAGTTCTAATAGGATTAAGAATGTTTCAGACCCAGTTGATAGTGGAGATGCTATTAACAAAGCATACTTTGACGCTAATGCTACTGGTGGTCTTTCTTGGCAGGAAGCGGTTTTGGATATAATTGATTTTTCTGCTAGTGAACCTGCTGTCCCTACTTTAGGTGATAGATACATTTCTGACGCTACTTCAACTGCTCTTATTACGAGTCAATTTATGTATAATCAGTTTATTTACGAATGGGACACCATAAGTTGGGCTACTACTACACCAACAAATCAGATGGCTTTGAAGAATATTGCTGATGGAATGTTTTATACTTTTAATTCTGATGATTGGAACTGGAATAGTTTAGGTAGTGCTTTTAGTCATAATTCTCTGCTTGGTTTGCAAGGTGGAGCTAGTAATGAATATTACCACCTTACTTTTAATGAATCAGAAAATATATTTATTAAGGGCGTTGATGATACTGATGATTTAACAGAAGGCTCTACTAATCTTTTTTATACTAACGCTAGAGTTGATACTAGAGTTCAAGGTCAAGATTATTCTGTTACAGGTGATTGGGACTTTGGACAACCTTTAACAGTAGCAGACCCAACAAGTGATTTACACGCTGTTAATCTTGAAACAATGAATTTATATCTTTCAGGGTTAGCTTGGCAAGAGCCAGTAATAGATAAAGACCTTTCAACTCCTCCTGGTAGTCCAACACTAGGGGATAGATATATTGTTGCTGGTAGTGCTTCTAATTGGTACAACACCTCTTGGAGCAATAGACAGGAACTTGATTTAGCTAATGCAGACGTTACCAGTGCTATGACAGATTATCCAGTGCTTATTAAATTGACTGATAGTGGCAATTCAGTATTTGCAACTGCCCAGGCTAATGGTAATGATATTTTATTTACTGACGAAGATGGCAATAAACTAAAACACGAACTAGAAGCATTTAACGCTACTGATGAATTGATAGCTCACGTTAAAGTTCCCTATCTAAATTCAACCTCTACTACTAATATTTATATGTATTATGGTAATGCTGTTGCTGGAAACCAACAGGAAGTTGCTGATACTTGGGATAGTGACTACGAGATGGTTTATCATTTTGGAGAAACAAGTGGTAGTGCAGATGACTCAACTGGAGTCTATGATGCTTCAAATACAAACGTATCTTATAGTGCTACTGGTAAGATTGGTGATGCTTATGATTATAACGGTTCTAATTCTTATACCGATACAAACTATACAACAAGTTTATCAGCTAGTGATTTTACTATTGAGGGTTGGTTTAAAGCAGATTCAACTACTGAAGTTTACGCAATCGCACAGGCACATACTGCTCCTGGTTATTCTTCTGACTTCATATTCTACTATAATGGAGCTTCTAATCTTTGGTGGATGAGAAGTAAACAACTAGCTCAACCAGGAGGATTCACTGGTACTAATTGGAATTATATTGTAATGGCTTGGGATGAAACTGCTGGTACTTATGAGGGCTTTGTAAATGGTGTTAGTGCTGGAACTTCACCAGTTGTTACTGGTTATGGTGGATTAAACTCAATTAAAATAGGAACTCGTGGAGATGCTGTATCTTCATTCTGGGGTGGTATTATGGATGAAGTTAAAATATCAGCTTCAATTAGAAGTGATGATTACATTTCAACTACTTTTAACATACAAGACGACCCAGCTAATTTTGTTACTTTCGGAGCTGAAGAAAGTATTTCGGCTAGTGGTGATTGGGCTGGACACGTTGATGACATTACAGAATGGGATGGAGTAAGTTGGACTTTCGCTACTCCTGAATCTGGTTGGGCAACAATAGTTACTGATGAAGAATTACAATATACTTTTAATGGTAGTGTTTGGGCTTTAAGCTCTGGAGCTGTTTCAGCTCATAATGATACTACTGGAAAACAAGGTGGAAAAACTGGTGAGTATTTTCATTGGGAATCAGCCGATTATACGGAAGTTACTAGTTGGCTTGATGATGTAGTTTTATCTGATGGTGGTTCTATGAATATTGGAACTGGTGATTTTAATACTACTGGCAATATAGCTACAGTAGAAGATATAACAGCTGCAGGAATAATCCAAGGTGAAATGGTACTTGCTAATGGCTCTGGAAGTCACCCATCAGGAATAGGAGCATACCTTGAATTATATGTTTTAAGTGGAACAACTGCTCGTATTCTTCCTTATGATGGTTCTAGTTATTATGATTTGGCTATTGGAGATTGGAATGGTGGCGACCCAAATATTATGCTTAAAACTGGTGGTAAGGTAGGAATTAACGAAGGAAGTCCTGAAAAGAAACTACACGTCAATGGTGATGGATATTTTAAAGGTTCAGCCGACACCGAACAATTAACTGTTAGAGGTTACTTAAATCAAGCTGATGATATATTTGTTGTAGAAAAGAGTGATGGTACAGATTTATTTACAGTAGATAATCTTGGTAACGCTACTACCACAGGAGATTTAAAGATTGAAGGTAGTTTATCTATTGATGGCTCTGTTAATTTTGCTACTACAACTTGGACTTTTGATGATGGTAATAACGTAGGCTCATTAGAACAAAAAGTTTTTGATTCTAATTCCGTTCCTTACAATGCAGATATTAAAAAAGGAATTGTAATGAGTGTGTTTGGACTTTTAGATTATGGCTATATTTGGAATACTACTGATGACCAAGGACCATTTATGGCTTTTGGGTCTGAAGATTCAGTTGAAGCAGGTATTATGGGCTATAACACAACTACATCTTCTTTCTCTTTTGCTAATGTTGTTGTTAAAAGTCCAGGGGTAACAGAAACAGAGCCACTTGAATATATAATATTTGCTTCTGAGGTTATAACTCAAATTGCTTCAACCTCTGATGCAATATTTGGTATGAATGTTGATGGAACAGATGCTACTTCCGAAGTTAGTTCACAACTAAGACTAAGCTCTACAACTGGTGCTTTACATTTTGAAAATGCTACTTTATATGACTTTACTGATGATATGCAAATAACTGGTAATGTTCATACTTTTGGCAGTTCTACTACAACTGGTTCTTTATATGTTGGTGCTGCACCTGGGGCAGGAGATGCTTCTGCTTTGAATTATGATGCTATATCTAGTTTTGGAGTACATACTAGAAACCTTTTTCTTTACGCAGACGACATAACTACTGGAACTGCCTATTATAATATCTTTAGTGGTTCAGTAGACGCCCCAACTGATTCTGATGCTAATATGTTTATACTTAAAAATTCATTCACAATCGAAGGAACTTCTAACTATACAGGAGCAGTAGTTGGTTTAGATAGTGATTTAACTCAAGAAAGTACTGGTAATGTTAATGCAATGTATGGAAGTAATATAGGAGTTGAACTTGCCAACACTGGTAATGTGGATACTGTTGTTGGTGGTGCATTTAGTATAGACAATGGTCCAGGTGATACTGATGGTGGTGGAGATATTAATGATGGTCAAATTGTTGTAGCAGATTATACTTCAAATGATTTAGCAGGTACAAATACCTCTATTAAATTGTTTAATACTGTTATAGACCACCAAAACGGAACTTCGACTGATATCTATAATTTTTATTCTAATGCTTTATCATATACAGGTGGAAGGGTTGATAGACATTACGGATTTTATTCTCCAACTGGTTGGGGTACTAGCCAAGCTACAACATCTTACCCATTATATATTGCTGATGGTACTTCTTACTTAGGTGGTGATTTACTAGTTGGTGGTAACGCAACAACTACTGGTTATATGAGTTCTTCTCATTTTAAGATAGGGGATAATACTGTTTTGCAAGATGCAGGGACAGATAGTATCTTTGTTGGAATTCGAGCTGGACAAGATAACACTGGATGGAGTTGTGTAGCAGTAGGTGATGAGGCTTTATTTTCAAGCAATAGCGGTAATTACAATACAGCAGTTGGTCGTTACTCTATGAGAACAAACGATGATGGTACTAGGAATACAGCAGATGGCTATCGTTCACTCTATGCAAATATTACTGGTGATGAGAACACAGCAGGTGGTTATCAGGCTCTAACAAAAAGTATAGGTAATTTTAATACTTCCTATGGTAGTCAGTCTATTACTCAAAATACTTCTGGAGATTATAACACTGCGGTTGGGTCAATTACTTTTTTAAATAACTTAACTGGTTCAGGCAATGTAGGGCTTGGTTATTACGCTGGTGCTTATGAAACAGGCTCTAATTCTTTTTATGTAAATAATCAAGATAGAACTGATACTGCTGGAGATAAAACAAAATCTTTATTATATGGTACATTTGCAGTTGATTCAGCAGACCAACAATTGACAGTTAATGGAAATCTTAATGTTACTGGTAACTCAACTACAACTGATTCATTTTATGTTGGTGGGGATTTAGAGGTTGGCGATGATGCTACCATAACTAATAAGCTATATGTTGGCAATCATAAGATTGAATCAGATGCTACTCTCTCTGCCTTAGCAGTTCAAGGCCAAACTTCTGGACAACCTACATATTTTGCTGTTGGCAATAAAGATGACGACGGAACAGACTACGCTGGACTTGTAGTGTCTGGAAGAAACGCCTTTACTGATATAGCTAATCGTGAAGTACTTATAATGCAATGGAATACTGGTGGCAAGTATGATATTAATACTTTTGCTGCTGGTACAGGAACAGCTAGAGATTTAGATATTTATGCAGGTAGTGGCAATGGTGGGCAATTATATTTAGAAGCCGGTGGTGATGTTAGAATCCCAAACTTATATTCTACTTCAACTTCAATGACTAATGCTACAACTACTGGCACAATGTCTGCTACAACTATCGAAGTTAATGACGATTACATAACTGACTTTACAGGAACAAATCTCTCAGTTACTGCTGGTGTTTTAAATGTTTCTGGAATCAGTAGTGGAAATCCATTTGACCAATGGCTTGATACTACTTCAACAGTTCAATTTGCAACTACAACAATAAGTGGAATATTATCATTAAATGATGGTGGTAATTCTACTTATGTTGGTGAATTTGCAGGTGTGGTTGATGACAGAACTGATAATAGAAACGTAGGTATGGGAACATATGCTTTGTGGAGAAACACATCAGGTTATCAAAATACAGCAATAGGTCATAGTGCTGGTTCTTCTATCACAGAAGGGTATGGTAATGCTACTTTAGGTTATCAGTCAGGAAATTCTCTCTCAACAGGAGATTATAATACACTTATTGGCACTGGTTCAGGGTCAGGTATTGTAGGTGGAAATAATAACACAACATTAGGATATAATTCAGGAGATAAAATTACTTCAGGACTTGGAAATACAACTTTGGGTAATAATTCTGGAGACAATATTACTACTGGTGATTATAATATAACTATTGGTACTGTATCTGATGTAGCTAGTGCCACAGCAGATAACCAAATGAATATTGGTAATGTAATTTTTGGTACAAGTATTAATGGGGCAATAGGAACTGGCAATGTAGGAATAGGAACAGATGCTCCAGGTGCTTTATTAGATGTAAGAGGTGATGCGATTTTTAATGAAGCTGGAGATAATTATGATTTTAGGGTGGAAGGATTAACTAATCCAAATATGATAACCATAGATGCATCACAAGATAAAATTTTAATAGGCTCACCAACAAGGACTTCTAATAATAATGCAATAATGTTATTTAATACAGTCGAAGACGATTTAATTTCAGCACACCTCTCAAATGTGGAGGGAATAATAGGACACTTCGGAGGAAATGATTTTGGATTTTCTGCAAATATAAAACCATCAACAGATGCCCAAATAAGAGCGGGTTATGCAGGTTCAAAAATTGAATCAGGAATTGAATTAATTAAACTAAGCACTATGAATACAGCAGGAACTATAACAGAAAGAATGAGGGTTCATACCAACGGCAATGTAGGAATAGGAACAGCTAGTCCTAATGTTACTTTAGATGTTGTGGGAACAGCAGCTAATGGAGATGATAAATTCGATATGATGTTAGATTCTCAAACTAATGATGGATTAAGTGGAGGAATGATGCTACGAGGTTTTCTACCTAGACTTGCTTTTGATGACCAATCAACTGGAGCTAATTGGATGGATATGCGTATGGATGGTAATGACCTTATTTTCGGAGGTGGTGATAATACAGATATATTTTCAAGAACTGTTGATAATATTTTATTTTTATCATCTGATACTGGAAATGTAGGGCTTGGAGTAATTAATCCTACAAAGACTTTACAATTAGGAGCAAGTGATGATGTTTGGATAACAGATGGTTCTATTTGTGTAGAAAATTCTGGTGGAACTAATTGTGCTGGTTCAACAGATGGTGTAGTTTACGCTGATGACTTTGTAGAACATTCAAGACCAATACCAGAAGGTGATGCTTTAAGTGTAATTATGAATATGAAGAATAAAGAAGATGGCACACTAGACCATAAGAGTTTTCCTAGTTATGTTTCAAATGAAGTTTCTTGGGAAGATACTTACGAATATAAGTATGATGAAAAAGGAGCAACTACTACTGAAACTTTAATTAAGGAGTCTGGAAGCAAAGTAAATGAGGGTGTTTCTCTTTCAAGTCAGATTAAATATTTGATTAAAGCTGTACAAGAACTATTTACTAAAGTCCAGTTGGCTCTTGGTTGGAATCAAGATAATGAAGACAGGATTGAATTGTTAGAAAAAGAGAATGAAGCTCTAAAGACTCGTTTAGATAAATTAGAACTAACTAATGAATTAAGTAAATAGATATGACAGAAGAAGAAATAAAAAAGAAGATTGAATTTATTGAAGACCTAATTCATCAAGCTGGTCAATCTATTAAAGAATTAAAAAGGGAACAACTATGTCAGAAGAAAGGTTAGCCGTCATTCAACGCATTGATGATTTTGAAAAGTTCGTTGGTTCAAAATTTGATGACAATAAAGAACAGCATACTACCATAATGAATAAGCAGGATAAAACAAATGGTAGAGTTAGAAGCCTTGAGATGTGGCGGTCAATGATTATTGGTGGTTTAATAATTCTTAATATGATTGTTGTTCCAATAGGAATTTATATTTTAAAAGAAATTTTATCTAATGAAATTATAACAACATCAGCGTGTGCAAATTCAGAAAAACAATTAGCGAAGAATTTAAACTACTAAAGGTAGAACTTTATTATCTACGGAAACGAATTAAATGGTTAGAAAAGAAAGCTGGAATAAAATGTCCTCATTGTCACTTAGAATATTTAGATAATAACCAAATTGCCTGTGAAGATTGCGGTAGAGTATGGGACAGGTGGAATGTATTAAGCGAATAATATGAAAAACTATTTAAAATCAGACCCAGACCCACCAGTCATTGTCTTGGTTTCAATTCTAATAGTGATAACGATTGGTTTAGTAATTTACAATCGTTTACAATAGGTGTTTACAATGTTCATTCTATAGGTTTACAATAGTCACTTGCCAGTTCAGCCTTGTCTGGACTTATCAAAATAAGAGTGCAGTTAGGCTCCTTGTAGGTACCCCCATACAAATAAGGAGCTGAGCTGGGAGGTGATTACAATGTTCATTTTAGGGGTTTACAATAGTCATTTCCCAACTTAATTTCTTTGACGGAATCGTGGGCGAAAAGTAGTTTAAGCCACGACCAGCGAAATTCTGGGTGAAAAAACTAGAAACTATGTTTTAAAGGAATTAAGTCTGGAGGTGATTACTATGGACAATGAATGTCTCTGCGAGTTTGCCTCTAGTTGCCCGATTCACCAAGACGGACAAGGATGTGTGCTAAAGCACAACCGCATCTGGGTGATGAATTGTAGCGAGTGGCAAAAGTTTGACGAATCGGCGAACGCCACAACAAGAATAGAAAGGAAAGTGTTAGTAGCACAAGACGTAGGTTGCGACTGACGCAAGTTCTTTAAGCTCTTGGGATGGAGCATATTATGAAAACCAGCTACGGGGACAAATCCGTAGGTCAAATTCAAAAGGCTCCCTCCCACCCTTTTCTTATGAAACTACTACTACAAACAATTGACCATATCAAAGGTATCTTACGATTAATTTTTACATTATGAAAAATATGGGCTTCAATCCAAAATTAGAAGTAGAACACTCATCTGTAGAGGATTATGTTTTAGGGTCAACCAAAACTTTAACTGGTGTAGCTGATAAGATTTCTGGTATTGTTGGTGCAGTCTATGCTTGGCCTAGCCCCAAAGATGGTGTTTATCCAAGAGTATTAAATAAAATTAATCACGCTATTGATTTTGTTAATGAGATGTCAAAAAAATATCTACCAGACGGAACAGTCCAACGAGGGAGTCAAGATTGGATGAACTGTGCTACCAACGCACCTTTAAATGAGTTAGAAAAACAATTTAACTATGCTATTGAAAAAGGATTTTTTACCGATGGTTTAGTTGAGTGGTTTAAAGAGGTTGGGTTTATTAATAATGGAAAGTTTGAAATAGCAGATGCTTTCAATACAATACTTTCAGGCACTACAAGAAATGGTAACTCACTTAAATCCCCGATTGAGTCTATAAGAATTGACGGCATAATTCCTAAGTCAGTATTGCCTGATAGCAAATCAATGAACTGGAGTCAATACCATAATCCAAATAGAGTCACTAACGAGATGCTAGAACTTGGCCAAGAGGTTAAAAAATATATAGAGTTCGGTTATCAGAAAGTTTCTTATAGTAAATTTAATCAATTCCTAGATATTAAGTGGGATATAATGGATAGTTATGTTGATAGGGTAGACGGTGACTTTATAAAGAGATTGGCATCAAATTATAATATAATGTCTTATGGATATCACCTAACTATTAACCAAATTAATGAACCTAAAAAAGAGGAAAATAATATGAAAGTAGAAATTGAAGTAGTTAAAAAACTTAATTCACCAGACTATCTTTTACGAGATAAAAAAGAACCTAGTATATGGCACAGACTTGGTAATGAAAAAGTATTTACAGCTATAGCAGGGGACTTCCCTGAAGAAATTGAGGAGTTAGATATTGCTGACGAGAATATTAAAGATCCAATTTACTTTAGCAGTTCTTTACTAGATATAATTGTTAGTTTCTTTTCTAAACTAAAAGGTAATTAATTAAGATAAAATTGTATGAACGAACAACTTAAAAAGAGACTGTTATCTCTATTATGGAGAATGGGAGCTGTAGGTGCTGTAGCAGCAATTGCTGTCCTCACAAAAGCGTTACCTGAGTTAGCAGACTTAGGTGTCCCAGGTTTAGTCACAGCTTTCCTTGGTTTAGCTGTAGCAGAAATAACCAAATTTTTAAACAAGAAGTACAAATTGGGTGGTAAAGTTTTAGGTGCTATTAAAAGAAGTTAATTATTAAATACTAATTTATGATTGACGAAGAAAAACAAGAAGAAGTAGCTGAAGAAGCTACAGAAGAAGAAGTGGAAGCAGATGTTCCTACTTTGTAGGTAAAAAAAAGACCGTATAATTTGCCTTATTTTATACGGTCTTTTTTTTATTTCAATTCACAAGTTATACCATAGGTTTTAGCAAACTTTTCAGTTATACTTTTTCTACCTATGTTATCTTTCATAAATATCCAATGTTCTATTTTAATCATATAGAATCTCTTGCACCCTCGTTTATAGAACTGAACTACTACATATCCTGGATCATCTACCATTGTGAAGCAATCGAATGGCTTTGGTGCAGGGTCGGAGTCGGGTAGCTTGTATGAGACGCTGTTATTGCTCAATCCTAGCTCCTGGTGAGGCTTTAGGGCGTTAAAGGGTATAAACCCCTTCTTAGTAAACTTCAGTTCAAATCGAGCTGTTTCTTTGATATTATACTTGCACCATTTGCTGAACTTTGTTTGGAAGTCTTTTTCTAACATAGGAATAATTTATAGAATAAATATATTAAACTAAGGTCTGCTATTACCCCAGCTACTATTAAAAAGTTTAGAAATCTATCTGTCATAATTGTTTCTTTAGCCGTTCAGCACTATCTAAAATAAAATTAGCCATTGCGTGCATTCCAGCTTTGAAATTAACAGAATAATAATTATCGTTTACTCCTTTTTTTTCTTTTTCGTGAATTATTTCCTCAAACTCCTCAATCAGTAGGAGGGCAAGTTCCTTTTGGGAGGTGATAAGTTTCTTTTCAGCTTCTATTAAACACCTTCTCAAAGTTTCTTCACACCCTCTACTTTCATACCAAACTTCAGCAGCTATTTCATCTTGAATAATCTTATGTATTTTCTCAGCACTAAGTTGTATTTTTTCTGTGATGTTTAACATACTCATACTTTTCCAGTTAATTTATTAACGATGCTATTTATTTCTTGGATTCGTTGGTTGTAGCCTTTTTTCCAACCGCTTCTGTGGGAATTAAGTTTAAAATGTCCTTTATCTTCCTCCCCAACAAACTCCTCAATAATAGAATTGGCAAGTTCCTTTTGGGAGGTGATGAGGAAGTCTTTAAAGTTTTTAGCTTCAAATTCTTCAAATTCTCTTGGAAAATCACCAATAACTTTATTATTTCTTAGACGATAAACTTCCATTGGAAATTCTTTATCAAAAGCCTCAGCACTAAGTTGTATTTTTTCTGTGATGTTTAACATAGGGGTTAAATTTTATCACTCAATAATCCTTTTATCTCATCTAATTCTTTTGAATACTGATGAGAATAAGCACTTGGCTCTACAATCTTAATAATAAGAA